>Ga0209204_1000351_pt1 | contig 51109 bp, 47 predicted proteins | sample AD_JPNMR2_MetaG_FD_184425 | JGI IMG/M metagenome (GOLD analysis project Ga0209204, IMG submission 184425) | Active sludge microbial communities of municipal wastewater-treating anaerobic digesters from Japan - AD_JPNMR2_MetaG (SPAdes) (version 2) | ecosystem: Engineered > Bioreactor > Anaerobic...
CAACAAAAAGTAAGAATATACAATAGAAAAACAAGAAGCCCTGTCAAAAATCGATAGAACAGGGCTTTTTTACAAATAAAAACACGGCGTAATTCCGAGCCGTCATATCCGCTTGCGGATATGCAAGGGTGAGGACGCTACCGCACCGCAACCCGCCAAAGAGGCGATGACTGCCTTGACGCCGTGTGTCTATGGTGGACAATGACGGACTCGAACCGCCGACCTCCTCCACGTCAAGAAGGCACTCTACCAGCTGAGTTAATTGTCCGAAAGCATTAATATAATAGCAAACGGGCGGGGTTTTGTAAAGTAAAAATTGATAATTCAAAGGCAATAAGAATGTAAGTTCTTGCCTGATACTGCGGAAAAAATTGAATGTGCCCTATCGTGCATTCGGGAGAGAGAAAGGATCTTATGACTTTTGGTGCAGTTATAACATAAAGTCTCCTCGCCGATGTAGAAGGCGAGTCACAAAAAACAGCACGCGAAGTCAACTTCAGGCTTTAATTTTGCCGCGCCGATAGCACTTTGTAAAGAATTAATGATCCCTGATAGTGTCGGGACCGACATAGATAGCCAACGCACCCCTTCGGAATATAAAGCTTCGCCTTAGGTGATTTATGATAATCGGGATTTTAGATTCGTCCTCGAGGGAAATGTGCACTTTGTTGCAAGTTGCTCTTATCCCAATCTCCCGGATGGTATACTCTTCCATACGCGGCGAAAGCTCGTCCATGATGCTTAGTAAGTAAATTGTAGGAAAACTTTACTTTATCATAAATAAGGTAGTCGCATTCGAGCGGCCTGCGGTTGCCGGTTACCAAAATATGATGTATTCCATTAGCATCTACATAAGCGCCGCCGTAGTCGTCGGTGTGAGGCTTTGTCAATGTCGATACCCGACCGCTTTCTGAAAATAAAGATTGAACGATGTCGGTTTTTCGGATATAATGAAAATTGATATTTTTTTCGGAAGGCGGAATATGAAAAAGAAAAAAGCCCTGAAAATAATAGCCGTTGTTCTGGTTGCGGTGATAGGCGCGGCGGGTATATCCTCCGGGATATACTTCGGATTGCTGAACAAAGCCGCCAAAGAGTCCTACATAGGCACGGTGAGCACCGACCCATATTCGGCGGACTATGTGTATGATGAGGCAAACACCGTCATTCTCCAAAAGCAAAAGGATAAGGATTTTGTTATACTCAGCATTACCGACATACATCTAAGCGACTTCCACAAAAATTACTTTTATTCTTTTTCTTACCTTAATCGCATAAAAAAGCTTGTCGCCAAGGTGCAGCCCGACCTTATAACCATTCTGGGCGATACCGTATGCAAGACAAGCACGGTAAAATCTATAGAAAGGTTAACGAACCTTATGGACACCTTCGGCATACCGTGGGCGCCCATATTCGGAAACCATGACGGCGAAGGAAACTGCGACCTGAATTATCTGGCCGACAAGATGATGGAAAGCAAGTATTGCGTAATGAAAAAGGGCCCCGCCGACCTGGGAGTGGGCAATTACATAATTAACATCGTCGAGGGCGAAGGCGAGGACAGGCAAATTGTGCAAACCTTGTTTATGATGCACACCCCGAGCGAAGCAGAGCACCTTAGCCCCGGCAGAATACAATGGTATAAGGATTCGATTGAGGCAATCTGCGAAAAGGAAGGAAGGCTTGTCGAGTCCACCGTGTTTTTGCATATACCTTTGGTCGAATATCAGCTTGCCTACGACGAGGCCTGGGACGCCGAAAACAACCGCTGGAGAGAGGGCTACGACGCATGGGGCGAGAAAAACGAAAAAATCTGCTGCCCCAAAACAAACAGCGGCTTCTTCGATTTGCTAAAGGAGATAGGCAGTACCAAAACCGTGGTCTGCGGGCACGAACATATAAATAACTTCCACATCGTCTACCAAGGCATTCACCTTAAATACAACTTAAAATTGGGCGAGCCGCCTCTTTACTATTCGCATCTGGACGGCGGTACAAAGATAACTATATCCTCAAGCGGGGTTTCCGCCGTAGAGGATGTCTACAAAAAGGATTTATAATTTTATAAGGAAGGGCATATGAAAAAAAAGCTTACCGGGATTATCGCATTTTGTGTTATCGCCGCCGTTATCGCGGCAAGCGTGGGCGTAGGCATCTGGGCGGTTGTTACCAAAAAGCCGACCTTTAAGATGGCCATACTTTCGGATCTGCATGTGTTTGCCGAGCCTCAGGTGGGCGACCCGAACAGCGAGGCGTACAGAGATTTCGACAGCAACGGAAGGTACCTTCTGTTCTCGGAGGCTCTATTAAAGTCCGCCGTCGATGAGCTTCTCGCAAGCGATTGCGAAGTCTTGCTTGTGTCTGGCGACCTTACCGAAAGCGGGACGAAGGCCTCTCACATTGCCGTGGCGAGGGAGCTGAAAAGGCTTGCCGCAACCGGCAAAAAGGTTTTTGTTATACCCGGGAACCACGACATTAACACGGGCGCCGACACCTACGAAAACGGCATAGAGGAGCCTACCGAAAATGTCAGCCCCGGGGAGTTTGCCGAAATTTACGCCGAATGCGGATATAACGCCGCCCTCGCGCGCGACGAAAAAACGCTGTCTTACACCGCCGATCTTAACGGCGAGTACCGCCTTATAGCCATAGACGCCCAGCGCCACGAAGACGGCGACACCGACGGGCCCGCCCTGGACGATCGCCTTATGGCCTGGATAGAAGAGCAGCTTGACGCTTGCAAAGCGGACGGCAGGAAGCCCATCGGTATGATGCATTACCCCCTTCTCGACCATCTCGGCGCAATGCTGGGCGGGATGGGGATGGACGACCTCAAGGTAAACAACAGCAAAGCGCTTTCCGACCTGCTTATCAGCGGCGGGATGAAATACATATTCACGGGGCACCTGCACGCCCAAAACATAGAGCTTTACCAAAACGGCGCGGGAGAGATATACGATGTCGAAACGGGAGCGCTGGGCGCCTATCCCTCCCCCATGCGATTCTTCACAAGCTACAAAAAAGAGGAAGCTATAACCTCTGCCGTCCTTCGCAAGATAGACGAAAAGAATCTGCCTTCCTACATAACCTCCGAAATGAAAGCAGAAATGCAAAAGGATTTGCAGGGCTTCCTTGCCGATTACTTCGACGCGGCGATGACGAGGGCAATACTCAAAAATGTAGATACGGATATCTTCCTTACTATACTCGATATGCTGGGCCTGGACGAGGATAGCCCCGAAGTAATCGCCCTTGCCGAAGAGCTGAAGGGCATAGTCGAGGGCTTCCTAAATATGAAAATATACGACAAATCCGCAGCCAAGGGCGAGCGCACCCTCGAAAGCATAGTGAGGTCCTACTGCCTGACCCTGCCCGAAAGCGGCTACGAAACCATTCTTGAGTTCGTCTTTGCGCGGCTCAGGGCAAACTTCGCGGGCGACGAGGCCGCAGCTAAAGGAAGCGCTGAAAACATCATATTTAAGTACGGAATATTCTCGGTATTCCACCTGCTGTATGCCGAAAATGTTTTCGGCAAGCTGCACGCCTTAGACCCCACGATAGCGAATATAGACCTTGCCGACACGGTGGAAACCCTGTTCGAGACAGGCGGGCTGGAGCTAGTGGAAAACGCGCTTATTCAAAAAGTTATATCCTCTTTGAAATTTATAAAGGACACCTCCCTGTCTGTCTTTTCGGGGGTTAACTCGGCGGCCGCGGTAAAGCTCCTTGAGGGGATGTTCAAAACCGAAACCATAGGGTTTAAGAATTTCAAAATTACCCTTAGCGCGCCCTTCCCGCAGTACATCGAAAAGGTGTATGACAACAACAAAACGGTTGTGAGCGCAAAGCTTATGCTGGGCAAATTTATAGACAATGAGCTGTTTGGCGGGCTTACCCAAAACCTCTTAAACGACAAAGCCCCCGCCGATAACACCTTAAGGGTTAAGAAATAAGAACCAACGGAAAATACAAAACAGCGCCTTTCGGGGCGCTGTTTTGTTTATTTTAGGTATACTAAACTTAAAAATTTTGAAGATGGCTGCTATCTTTCGTGACGGCGTCTATCCACCTTAAGTATCCGGGGTAGCCGTTTCTGAAGGGTATCTCGACAATCTCGGGCGTTTCGTATTTGTGGCGGCTGAGGATGGCGGCCTCGGCCTCTTTGTAGAGCTCGGATTTAGTTTTGATGAACAGAATGACTTCTTTTGAGTTTTCGGCCTTGCCTTTCCATATGTAGAAGCTTTCTATTTCCTGCGTCTGCACGCAGGCTGCCAGCTTTGCGCCCAGAAGGGCGTTTATAATCTCTTTAGCGTCCTCTTTTGTTGCGCAGGTGGTGATTATAAGAGAATAAGCCATAGGCTGCCTCCTTTCCCGAATTTATTTGCTTGCGGCTTTTACCCCCACAAGTTCGATATAGCCTCTTTCGCCGCGGGGTTCGAGTTGGATGCGGGGGAGATTTTCGTCCCACTCCATGCCGATTGCGGAAGGGTTGTACTTTTTGAGGGCGTTCCAGAGGGCCTCTATCGCCTCGCAGTAATCCTCTTCCTCGAAGGGTTCGGTCTGGAACATTAGGTATTTGGAGGCGGGCAATTCGATTATATCAAAGCCCTCGGGGATTTCGCCGTCGTAGTTTAAATCGACCTCGACGCCCATAACATACTGCGAGGTATCGGGCTTGATGTACTTAGGCGGCAGCCACATGCAGACGGGTTCGGGGGCTATCGACTTGATGCTTAACAGCTGCCCCCAGATGTCGCAGCCTACTTCGGCGCCGTACTCAAAATAATCGGTGGCTTTTATACCTCTCTTGATTATTACCTTTCTCGCGGGCTTTTCGGTGAGAGTAACAAAAACACTTGTTGTTTCCTTCATCGTTTTTTTCTCCTTATTTTTGAATTCGACATTAAAGGGATTGAACAGCGTGATCATTACGGGGTTCATCGCGTACTCTTTGGGCTTTACGCCGAACTCTTTGTAAAATGCCCTCGAATAGCTTTCGGCGGTCGAGAATCCCGCATCCAACGCCACATCGATAACCTTTACCTTTTCGTCCCTGAGCCTTAATGCCGAGTGCGAGAGCCTTAACTTGCGCAGATACTCCGAAGGGCTGTAACCGGTGTATGCCATAAACAGCCTGTGGGCATACCACGGCGAGTACCCGCACGCCTCGGACAAATCGGAAAGGTTTATTTCTTTGTCGATGTTGGCGCGGATATATTGCTGCATTTTATAAACCGCCTCCGCTTTGAAATCCACTGTTTACCTCCATGTCGGATACCATTTTAGCGCCCGCCGAAAATAAAATCTTGACTTTTTTTGCAGTCCTGAAACTGTAAAAGGCTACTGTTTGTTTTCCGATTTGAGGCTTTCCTTGAAGCGCATAAGCTTGTTGGTTTCCAGTTTCCAGTAGATAGTGCGCACAAAGGGGAATATGGTCATAAGGACTTTTGCGAAGCCGAATAATTTCGAGGGGTAGACGCTCTTTTTGCCCTTTTCTATGCCCTTAACAAACTTTTTAGCCACCAATGCGGGGCTTTGGAGGGGGAAGGGCTTTTCGAACTCGCGGGTGTTTGCCGTCTTGAAGAAGTTGGTTTCGGTCGCCACGGGATAAAGGCAGGTGAGCCTGATGTTTTTGCCCATCTCGAGCCTTAGTGCCTGCTGGAAGCCTTCCAATGCGAACTTGCTTGAGGAATAAACGGCGTAGCCAGGCATTGCCATCTGCCCTATCGCGCTTATCGTCATAGCGTATATGCCGAAGGAGCCGTTAAGATAATCGCGGAACTTGGAGTAAGAATAAACGGGCGAAAAGACATTCGTTTCGAACATAACCTTTACCCTGTCCCAATCGGTGTAATCAAACAGCTCGTAATACGGGAAGCCCGCGTTGGCGATAAATATGTCTATGCCGCCGAGCACCTTGATTGCCTCGTCAAATATGGCGTCGACGCCTTCCTTAGAGCCGACATTCATCTGAAAGACGGAAACATTGGGCGATATGCCTTCTATCTTCGAGGTGTCTTTGTCTACCGCAAAAACTTTATTGGCGCCCATAAGAAGTTTTAAGGTTTCGAGCCCTATGCCGCTGCCCGCGCCCGTAATGACTATCCTTTTACCGTTTATCATCTCCTCTCTCCTTGTCTTTTTTTCTATTATACCATAACAAAATATGTTTGGAAGAAGCCGAATGGGGTAAGACTTCGGGGATTATTGTGGTATAATACTAACAATAATAACGCTTTTAGTGAGGCGGGAACGATGAATGTTTTGAAGGCAGAGGGGCTGACAAAAAGATACAGCGGGTTTACGCTGGACAATGCCTCTTTCGAACTGCAAAAAGGCAAAATTACGGGATTTATCGGGCGGAACGGTGCGGGCAAGACTACTACCTTGAAGTCTATGCTAAACATCGTGCACCCCGATTCGGGCAAGGTTTATTTTTTCGGCAAGGAATTTGCCGAGGCCGAAATGGAGATAAAGAGGCGTATCGGTTTTGTCGCGGGCGGGTTTAACTATTTTCTGCTTAAAAAACTGAAGGCGATAACTTCGGTGGTTAAAAATTTCTACCCCGACTGGGACGACAACGCCTACCGCGAATACATAAGGCTTTTCGGGCTTGACGAAAACAAGAGGGTGGCGATGCTGTCGGCGGGAATGAAGGTAAAATACTTCCTTGCCTTAGCCCTGTCCCACCGCGCCGAGCTTCTTATTCTGGACGAGCCCACAAGCGGGCTGGACCCCGTGTCGAGGGACGAGATTTTAGATATCTTCCTGAGCCTTGCAGCCGAGGGCAAAACAATATTTTTCTCGACGCATATAATTTCGGACCTTAAGCGGTGCGCCGACAGGATTATATACATCAAAAACGGCAAAATCATCGCCGACGACGATGTCGAAAACTTTGAGGCGGGCTACCGGCTGGTATATTTTGATACCGAGCCAGCGGAGCTTGAAAAGGAATTTATTATCGGTCTGAGAAAGGAGCGCAAGGGCTTCAGCGGCCTTATTAAAGCCGAAAACGCCCAATATGTAAGCGGGACAATAGAGGCAGCCGACCTCGAAAACATAATGCTGCACATAGAGAGGGAGGGCGTATGAAAAACCTTATCATAAAAGAATTTAAGCTTTCGCTGCACCCCACAACCTTTATATTCCTCTCCTTCGCGGCTATGCTGCTTATACCCGGCTACCCCTACCTTGTTTCGTACTTCTATATGTGCATGAGTATCTTCTTTATCTGCCTCACCGCGAGGGAAACAAAGGACGCCGATTTTACCGTACTGCTTCCCGTGCGCAAAAGAGACTGCGTAAAGGCAAGGATTTTTACCGCCTCGGCAATGGAAGCGGGGCAGGTTATACTTTCGGTGCCTTTTATAGCCATAAAATCCGCCCTTATGCCCCTGCCTAACCCCGTAGGTATGGACGCGAATACGGCGCTACTCGGCTTTGCCTTGGCCTTCTTCGGGATTTTTAATTATTTCTTCTTTACCTCGTATTACAAAAACATCGCCAAGGTCGGAAAGCCCTTCCTGTGGGGCTCAATCGGGATTTCGGTGTTTACGATATTAGTCGAGGTTTTGACGCACGCCGTGCCCTTCATGCGGGATGTAATAGACACACCCGACCCCCAAAACATCGGCTACAAGCTCATATTCCTCGCCGCGGGCATAATCGCTTTTGTCGGGCTTACCGCGCTTGCCTATCAAAAATCCGCCCGCTCGTTTGAAAAACAGGATCTGTAAACCAAGCGGTTTGTGGATTTCGGGCTAAAACCGCCAATTTGAGCCGCAAAGGGCGATTGAGAGGAAATTTAATTGCAATAATATAAGCGTTGTGGTATCCTATTAATTGAATTTTATATAGTCTGACGCGCGGATTTAATAAAATAATCCGATTTAAGGTGAACAATGGCTAAGGATTACAATTTCAGAGAAGTAGAGCAAAAGTGGCAAAAATACTGGTACGAAAACAAGCTGTTCGAGGTCAAGGAAGACCCTGCAAAGCCCAAGTTTTACGGCCTTATAGAGTTCCCCTACCCCAGCGGCGCGGGGCTTCATGTAGGTCACATAAGGGCCTTCTCCTCCATTGAGGTTATCGCCCGCAAGAAGAGGCTTGAGGGCTACAATGTTCTCTTCCCCATAGGCTTCGACGCCTTCGGGCTGCCCACCGAAAACTTCGCCATGGCTACCAAGCAGCACCCACGCAAGGTAACCGACGCAAACATCAAAAAGTTTGTCGAGCAGCTTAAGAAGATTGGCTACAGCTTCGACTGGTCGCGCGTAGTGGACACCACCGACCCGGACTATTACAGGTGGACGCAATGGATATTCCTCCAGCTGTTCAAAAGAGGGCTTGCCTACAAAGCCACCACGATGGTTAACTTCTGCCCCTCCTGCAAGGTTGTGCTTGCCAACGAGGAGAGCCAGAACGGCGTTTGCGACAGGTGCGGCGCCGAGGTAATACAGAAAGAAAAGGATGTATGGTTCCTCAAAATCCGCGAATACGCCGAAAGGCTGCTGGAAGGGCTGGACCATGTGGACTTCCCCGAAAAGATTAAGGTCGAGCAGCAGAACTGGATAGGCAAATCTACGGGCGCCGAAATCATCTTTAAGGTTAAGACAAGCGGGGGAGATTATCCCCTTAAGGTTTACACCACCCGCCCCGACACCATTTACGGCGTTACCTTCCTCGTTATCTCGCCCGAGCATCCCCTGCTGCAAGAGCATAAAGGCGATATCGCAAACATCGGCGAGGTCGAGGCTTACCAGAACCAGGCAAAGACCAAGCGCGAGTTCGAGCGCATATATATGTCCAAGGAAAAGACGGGCGTCAAAATTAACGGTATGGTTGCCGTAAACCCCATTACGGGTACCGAAATCCCCATTTTCACGGCGGACTATGTTATGATGGATTACGGCACGGGCGCCATTATGGCGGTGCCCGGGCACGACCAGAGGGACTGGGATTTTGCCAAGAAATTCGGTCTGCCCATAATTGAGGTTATCTCGGGCGGCGATGTGACAGTCGAGGCCTATGTCGATAAAGAAGGCGGGACGATGGTCAACTCCCCGCTCATAAACGGGCTGCCCGTTAAGGAAGCCATCAACAAAATGATAGATTATATGGAAGCCCGGGGCATAGGCAAGCGCAAGACCGACTACAAGATGAAGGACTGGGCGTTCAACCGCCAGCGCTACTGGGGCGAACCCATACCGATTATCAACTGCCCCAAGTGCGGGCAGGTGCCCGTACCCGAGGAAGAGCTGCCCCTGCGCCTCCCCGACCTCGAGGATTTCAGCCCCACCGACGACGCTTCCTCCCCTCTAGCAAAGTGCAAGGATTGGGTTAACACAACCTGCCCGATATGCGGCGGCCCCGCCACACGCGAGACGGACACGATGCCCCAATGGGCGGGAAGTTCGTGGTACTTCCTGCGCTACATGAGCCCAAACTGCGAGACGGCTCCCGTAGACCCCGAGGCGTACAAATACTGGGGGCAGGTGGACTGGTACAACGGCGGCATGGAGCATGTCACCAGGCACCTTATCTATTCCCGCTTCTGGAATCTCTTCCTATACGATATCGGCGTGGTAACCAATCCCGAGCCCTACAAGCGCCGCTCCGCCCAGGGCCTCATTCTCGGCGCAGACGGCGAAAAGATGTCTAAGTCGCGCGGCAATGTCGTAAATCCCGACGATGTTGTAAACGCCTACGGTGCCGATGTACTTCGCATATTCATCCTGTTCATAGGCGATTACGAAAAGCCCGCTCCCTGGTCGCCCGACGGCATAAAGGGTTGCTCGAGGTTTACGGCAAGGCTCTGGAACCTGCAGGATATGCTGGTAGAGGACTGCGACACATCCGACCTTAACCTTGACGCATTAATCAAGAAGGTAAGCGACGATTACGAGAGCATAAAGTTCAACACGGCGATTGCCCACATAATGACGGCCTTAAACACCATCTACGCCCGCGGCAAGGTCACCCGCAAGGAGTTCAACACCATACTCCTTCTGCTTAACCCCGTCGCCCCGCACATAACGAGCGAGCTTTACGAGATAATAAATAACGGCGCGAAGATAGAGCAACAATCCTTCCCGACCTACGATCCCGCAAAGCTCATAAGCGACACGGTAGAGATTCCCGTGCAGATTATGGGCAAGGTGAGAGGGCGCGTAACCGTGGCAAGAGGCGCCTCGCAGGACGAAGTGCTTAACGCGATCTTAGGTCTAGGGCTTTTGGAAGGCAAGAGCGTTGTAAAAGTTATATATGTTCCCGACAGAATAATCAATCTGGTGGTAAAATAACTTTTACTTTAATTTTATATAAAAAATCTTGCCATAAAACGGAAAAAACGGTTGCAATATTAAGGTATTAAGTATAAACTTAGTTTTGCGATAAACTATATTATATATGGAGGAAATATTATAATGGCAAATGTAAGAGTTGCAATTAACGGTTTCGGCAGAATAGGCAGGCTTGCCTTCAGACAGATGTTCGGAGCCCCCGGCTACGAAATAGTCGCGATCAATGACCTTACGGATTCCAAGATGCTGGCGCATCTTCTCAAATATGATACAGCTCAAGGCAGATACGCTCTCGCCGATAAGGTTGTTGCCAAAGAAGGCGCCATCGAAATCGACGGCAAAGAAATAAAGATTTTCGCCATCAAAGACGCCAAAGAGCTTCCCTGGAAGGAAGTAGGCGTGGATGTCGTTCTCGAGTGCACGGGCTTCTACACCGCCAAGGATAAGGCTCAGGCCCACATCGACGCCGGCGCCAAGAAGGTTGTTATCTCGGCTCCCGCGGGCAACGACCTCCCCACAATCGTTTACGGCGTAAACGAGAACATCCTTAAGCCCGAAGACACCATCATTTCGGCCGCTTCCTGCACCACCAACTGCCTCGCCCCCATGGCCAAGGCTCTCAACGACTTCGCCCCCATCGTAAGCGGCATAATGACCACCGTTCACGCTTACACCGGCGACCAGATGGTTCTGGACGGCCCCCATCGCAAGGGCGACCTCCGCAGGGCTCGCGCCGCCGCCGCCAATATCGTTCCCAACAGCACGGGCGCCGCAAAAGCTATAGGCCTCGTTATACCCGAACTCAACGGCAGGCTCATCGGCTCCGCCCAGAGGGTTCCCACCATCACCGGTTCCACCACCATCCTTGTTGCCACCGTTAAGGGCAAAGTTACCGTAGAAGGCATCAACGCCGCCATGAAGGCCGCTTCCAGCGCATCCTTCGGCTACACCGAGGAAGAACTTGTTTCCTCCGATGTTATCGGCATCACCTACGGCTCGCTGTTCGACGCCACCCAAACCATGGCCAAGTATATGCCCGAAATCGACTGCACGCAGGTTCAGGTTGTTGCCTGGTACGACAACGAGAACAGCTACACCAGCCAGATGGTAAGGACGATCAAGTACTTCGCCGAACTCAAGTAATAAGCAACGCTAAGGCAATATCAAAGGGGCTTCCTTATCGGAAGCCCCTTTTTGCATTCAGCACTATATTTTATATTTCTATCCGGCTGACTTAGAGGAACAAAAGAGTCATTACATTATATAAATTCAGCAAAAACCCTCCCCGAAAGGAGAGGGCACGCTTAATACAGGTTGATTTTTTGTAGCCGGGCTCAAGCTGCAATAAGCCGAACATTATTGCTATAGCCACAGACGATATAGCTTTAGTATTCCCACTTCTTGTTCTTTTTCTGGCGGCGGGATTTTTTTTCGGGTTTGGTGTATTCTTCTTCGTAGGCGGGGTTGGTAGGATAGCTCGGGGGAGGCGTGGGAGAGGGGTCGCCCACTCTTAAAACATAAGGAGCCCCCGGGACTTTACGGAAGTTGCCGCCTCTGTTGGATTGTCCGTTGTAATTCATATTTGCCTCCTAGTATATAATGCCAGAGATTTTCGGCTAAGTCAATAACCTTAATTTGGATTAGCCGTTTTTGAGGTACACCCTTGCCTCAAACGGCCGCAGGGTTTGGCCGTCTGTGAAGTGTTTGGGAGCGTCCTTGTAGTTGGAAATGACAAGCTCGGCGCCCCTTGCCTTAAGGTCTACGGCGTTTAGGTGAACGGTCTTTTCCTTGAAATTGCATATAACGATATAGCTCTTGCCTTCCAGGGCGCGCTCGTACACAAAGAGGCTTTTATGCTTGGGGAAGTGGAGCTTGTAGCTTCCGTCCCTTATTATGGCGTTGCCCTTGCGAAGGCTTATAAGCTCTTTATAAAAGTTAAGGATGGAATTGGGGTTTTTGAGGTCGCTCTCGACATTGATGTCGGCGTGGTTGGGGTTTATCTTCATCCACGGCTTGCCGGTCGTGAAGCCGCAGCCTGGCTTTGCCGACCATTGCATGGGCGTACGGGCGTGGTCGCGGGCGCGCTTGGACATCGCCCATCTCGCTAAGGGCATAAGCGGCGGGAACACCTTTCGGATTATCGAGAATATCTGCGTCGCCATGATGTCGATGTACTCTTTTTCCTCAAGGTAGATATTGGTCATGCCGATTTCCTGCCCCTGATATACATAAGGCGTGCCGCGCAAAAAGTGTAACGATACGGCAAGCATCTTTGCGATTTCCTTGCGGTATACCAGAAGGTTGGAGCCGTAGCGGGAAACCGAGCGGGGCTGGTCGTGGTTTTCGTAATAAAGGGTGTTCCAGCAGTTCGCGGGAAGGTTTTGCCAATCGGAAATAACCTTTTTGAACTTGGGCAGGTTGAGCTTTACGGGGAAGAAGTTCATCTTCATATCAACTTCCATAAGCTCGAAGGTTATGGCGCTGTCCAACTCGTTTCTGTCCTCGGCAATCAGGCTTTCGGCGTCGCCTACTTTGCAGCCTATCGCCTCGCCCACTATCATGGTATCGAATTTGCTCCACGATTCGCTGTTTACAAGCTTCAGGTATTCGTGGATTTTGGGGCCTAACACAAAGTGCTCGTCGCCGCACATTACGGGGTTGAACTTGCCCATGGGCAGGCCTTCGCGCTTGCTGATGTAGGTTATTACATCGCAGCGGAAGCCGTCCACTCCCATCTTCAGCCAGAAGTTGCATATATCTATAACTTCCTGCCTTACCTTGGGGTTATCCCAGTTGAGGTCGGGCTGCTTCTCACCAAAAAGGTGCAGGTACCACTCGCTCGTAAGCTCGTCGTACTTCCACGCGCTGCCCGTAAACCTCGAAGTCCAGTTGTTCGGGGGCTTTTTGCCGTCCTTGCCTCTGCCCTTGCGCCAGATGTAATAATCCCTGTAGGGGTTATCCTTGCTCTTGCGGCTCTCCCGGAACCAATAATGCTCGTCTGAGGTGTGGTTTACAACCAAATCCATTACAAGCCTTATGCCCCTCTTGTGCATTTCGTCCAGCATTTCCTTGAAGTCTTCCAGGGTGCCGAACTCGGGGTTTATGTCGCGGTAATCCGAAATATCGTAGCCATTGTCGTGGTTGGGCGATTTATACACGGGCGAAAGCCAAACGGCGTTAATGCCCAAATCCTTAAGGTAGTCAAGTTTGCTGATTATGCCTCTTATGTCGCCTATTCCGTCGCCGTTGCTGTCGCAGAAGCTTCTGGGATAAATCTGATAAAACACGGCGTCTTTATACCATCTGGTTTTCATCGCTGCCTCCAAACATAGTTATGTATCAAGGTATATTATAAATAAAATTTTTCAGTTTTGCAACATCGATTATCGCGGTATGGCTATCCCCCCGTCGCCTTTAGGGTACGAAAACTCTATAACCGTTTTTGTCGCCCCGGTACGGTTTCCCTGATAGCTTATCGCCGTCTGGTTGCTCCGGATCTGGAAAGCCTCTTTTTTGTTAGCGCTTATCTTTTCGGTATACAATTCCAGCTTAGCGAGCCTTCCCTTTTTGAGGGTGAGCCCTATGCTGAGGATATCCACGCTTATGATGTTTTGCCAGTCGAAAGAAAGGTCCTCGCCGTAGCCAGAGGTATACGGGCTTAAAGTGTAAGGAAGCCTTGCCTCGCCGATGTCGCAAACATTGTAAAACTGAGCCGTTTTTATGGTTTCGCTAAACCATTTGCGTTCGGCGCCGCCAAACAATGCGGCAGGGTCATCGCTCGGGAAAGCTATCTTATAAACCTCGGGGTTGTATGCTTCTCTATCGGCAACAGCGCCGTTAACTTTAGCAAGGGTAACCTCCCCGCCCGAAAGCCAAAGCTCTAAAACTTCGGGGCCCGAGGCAACCTTGATGTACTCTTCCCCGCCGTTTTTAATATAAAGGGTTTCTTTGTTAACCTTCCGCCACTCTTCCTTTTCGGGCAGTTTCTTGTTTTCGGCGTCGAAATTAGTCAAGGTTTCGGAATAAAATATCGCGGTATAGGAATAAGAGCTTTCGGCGTTAAGCTTCTGAATGGCGCCGTTGTAATCGGCGACAAACTTTTCGCCCTTTGCCTTGAGGCCGGCAAAATGCTCTTCCGCGGGGGCTTTGTTGCAACCCGGGAGGGTTAGGGCAAATATAAGAATGAGGGCAAATATAATTAAACCTTTCTTATTCATTTTGCCCTCCCGAGGCTGCCTCGAAGGAAGCCTTCCTTTTTTCGGAGAGCCTTAAATTGATTTCCCCCATCGTCTTTTTGTCGAGCTTGTAAAAAATAAGCGGCACAATGGATACGAGGTTAAGCACGGCGGGTATTATTGTGAAAATCATAAATATGCCCTTTTGCGTAAACCGGTACTGCATGGGGCTGTGGTCGGTTATCGAGGTTAACGGCACGGCAAACAAGAAGAAGCTAAGAAGCCACGAAAGGAAAAAATCCTTAAAGGCGCTGGAAACTTTGCTTCTTAAAGACATAACAGCGAAGCAGACGCCTTCCTGGCGCTTTCCCGTCTTGTCCTCCCAATAATCCAGAGTATCTATCGCCATAAGGTGGGGCACTACATTGAGTATACCCACGGGGAGCATGGCGAAGAACATAAGAAGCGAGGTAATTATCCAATGAACCTCGTAGCCCACAATGAATACGATCGCAAGCGCAACCGAGTGGAACACCGTAGCCAGAATGAAAAGTTGTTTAGAGTCGAGCTTTCTTTTAAGCTTTGGCGTAAACAGCATGCCCAGCATGGAGGCGACCGCGCCCGGAAGGGCAAACGCTATATTCAAAGAGCCGTTGAAGTATATATAAGTTACGACATAGACAATTGATGCCGAAACTAGGTTTCTGAAGAAAGTAAGAAGGTTGGAGCAAATCATCGACAGGAATTGCTTGTTCCTGAAAAGATACCTGAAGCCGTCGGCTATTTTTATGTTTTCTTCGGACGGCGGGATCCTTTCCTTTACATTCACCGCGCCGAGTATCAGGAATACGGGGGCAAGCACGCCTATAACAATGCCTATCGACATCAGAGTGTATTTGAGTTTAAGAAACATCATAAAAAGCGAAAAGAGCACAAGCGCCGACTGGTCGCCCACCGAGCCCACAACGCGGCTTACCGAAATCAGCTTTGCCCTTTCGTCGCTGTTTGGAGAAACCAGCGCGGGAAGCCCGTCCAAAGGCACGCCTACCATAGTGCCGAAGATGTCGTAGCAGAAGTAGGTAAAGTACATATAAAATACCTTGAACGACGACGGCATCGAGGTAACGGGCAAAAAGAGCATTATGGCTATAATGCCGAAAGGTATCGAGCCGAATATGATATACGGGCGCATTTTGCCCCATCTCGAGCGGGTCTTGTCTACTATGGTGCCCATTACGGGATCGTTTAGCCCGTCAAATATCTTGGATATAAGAAACATAACGCCCACGGTTATAGGCTCTATGCCCAATACCGAGGTGTAAAAGATAAGCAGATATCCCTGCGCCAGGCCCGAAATCGCCGACGCCGCGAACCTCGCCATCGAAAAGGTTATGTAATCCCTTTTGCGAAGGTATTTTTTGTTTACGCTTCCTTCCAACCTTAGCTCCTATAAACAAAATTACTATTAATTATAGGGTATAGCGACACCAAAATCAATACCGAATCGGGCAATCCGCGTTTATATATAAATAAAAGAGAGCCTTTATGAGGCTCTCCTGTCTTTGCTTTCTGTCCCTAGCCGCTTTCTTATTAAAGCTGAACTTTTTTCTTGTTGAATTCCTTTTCTTCCTCGATGCGCTTTGCTAGCTCTTCTTCGAAGAGTTTTTCGTCTATCGGGAGGGTTACGGGCTGTCCTGTCCAGCTAGAGAGGTGTATGGCGTTGGAGATGGTGAGGCCGTTGATGCCTTCTTCGCCGGGGGCAATGAGGGGCTTTCCGTAAAGTATGGCGTCGGTGAAGTTGCGGAGTATAGCCGTATGCTGGGAGGTTACAAACTGCGAAAGTTCGCCCAGCTTGGTTATCCTCTTTACAAGCTTCTTCTTTACGGGTATCTTGGGCATGAACTTGGTGTTGGTGGCGTTGAACTGGGTTTCGCCTACCTCAAGCTCGGTGAAGGTGAGTTTGTTGTTCTCGATTACGAGCTTACCCTTGTCGGCGTCTATTTCGAGGCGGTTGGTGCCGGGGAAGTCGTGGGTGGAAGTGATGAACACGCCCGTCGCGCCGTTGGGGTACTCGAAATACGCCGTAACATCGTTTTCGACATTGATGTTTCTCTTTACGCCGACTTTGGCGTAGCCGATAACCTTAGAAGGCATGCCGCCCAGCCATTGGAAGAGGTCGAGCTGATGGGGGCATTGGTTGATGAGAGCGCCGCCGCCCTCGCCTACCCAGGTGCCTCTCCAGCCGCCCTGATCGTAGTAAGCCTGGGGACGGTACCAGTCGGTTATTATCCAGTTGATGCGCTTTATTTCGCCAAGCCTGCCGCTCTCGATGAGGGTCTTGGCAAGCCTGTACAGCTTATTTGTGCGCTGGTTGTACATTATACCGTACACGAGGCCTTTCTTTTCTTTTGCGGCCTCGTTGAGCTCCCTTACGGCGGAGGTAAAGACGCCCGCGGGCTTTTCGATAAGGGTGTGAAGCCCTCTGGCCAAAGCGGCCTTGCCCATTTCGGGGTGGAGGTAGTGCGGGGTGGCGATAAGCACGGCGTCCACAAGCCCGCTTTCCATAAGCTCTTTGTAGTCCTCAAAGAAGGTTACGCCGGGCAGGTTCTTTTCGGCCCATTGCCTTCTTTCGGGGCTGATATCGCAAACGGCGGTAAGAGTGCCGTTCTTTATAAGCTTGTACTTAAAGCGCAGGCAATGAAGCGAACCCATTTTGCCTATGCCTATAATACCGTATCTTACCTTTTCCATTACGCCTCCTTAATTAACTCTTTGATGTTGTTGTATTGTACAAAGAATACATCCTTGCGGGTAACTTTGTTGACGGGCTTTTTGCCGAGAAGTTTGTCTATTTTGCGGAAAGCCTTGTAGAACTTGGGCAATATGAGGGGCATAAAGGGGATGAAGTAAACGGGGCGCCTTAGCACGGCGTACTTTGCCGTATGAGGCTCCAATGTCATAAAGCCCTCATAGTTCATCTTCTTGAGTTCGCCGATGATATAATCGTAAGCGCCGTCGCCCGCGCCCACGGGGACTTCCATCCTGGTTTCCCTGTCGCAGTCCTTGATGTGGTAGTAGACGGTGTAATCCTTAAGAAGGTCGAACGCCGCCACCGGGTCTTCGCCGCATTGCACGAAGTTGGAAGCGTCATAGACAAGCTTGAGGTCGGGGTTGTTGAGGGTTTTGTAAAGGTCGAGGCAGCGCGAAGCCACATTGCCGTAGATGCCCTTCTCGTTCTCGTGAAGCAGCACGATGCCCGAGCCCTTTACCACATCGAGAAAGCCCTGCATCTTCTTCATAACCTTGTCGCGGTAAATGGCGGGGTCGTCGTAATGGGGCAACAGGAAGCTGAAAACCCTTATATATTTGCACTCCATAAGCTTGGCGATTTTTACAAGCTCGGCAAGCTTTACAAGCTGCTTTTTATAGCCTTCTTCGTCGGAAACGCTTACCTTGCCGATGGGGCTGCCGATAGAGCTGAATTTTATGCCGGCTTTGTCGAGGCGGGGTTTAACCGAAGCCTCGAACTCCTCGGCGGTAAAGTCGGCAATGTTTCTGCCGTCTATCATGCGGGGGCACATATACTTTTCGCCAAGCTCGTTGAGGGCGGCTATCTGCTCGTCCAGGCTGAAGCTGATTTCGTCGTAAAATCCCGATATCGTTACTTTCATTTACTCCTCCTTTTTATACTCCCGAATAGGCGCTGAAACCGCCGTCCACAGGTATGACAACGCCGGTAACAAAGCCCGAGAAGTTATCGTCGGCAAGCCAGTAAAGGGTGCCGATAAGGTCGCCTATTTCGCCGAACCTTCCCATCGGGGTGTGGTCTAATATTTTGTGCGAGCGGGGAGTGAGTTCTCCGCTCTGGGTATACAACAATGCTTTGTTCTGGTTGGTGGAGAAGAAGCCGGGCGCTATGGCGTTAACCCTTATGCCAGCCTTGGCAAAATGCACGGCAAGCCATTGCGTGAAGTTGGATACCGCCGCCTTTGCCGCGCTGTATGCGGGTATTTTCGTGAGGGGGCGGTAAGAGTTCATGCTCGAGATGTTTATAATCGTGCCGCCCTTGCCCACCATACCTTTGGCGAAAACCTGGGTTGTAAGCAGGATGCCCGTAAAGTTGATGTCGAAAACCTTTTTGATACCGTCGGCGGGAAGGGTGAAGAAGGTGGTGACATCCTTAAGCTCTATATCGCCTTCTTCGTAGGTTTCTTTTGCGGTAGTCGCCGAGGGGTGGTTGCCGCCCGCGCCGTTTATAAGAATATCAACGCCGCCGAGCTCTGCCACAACCTGGTTGTAGCAGGCCTCGAGGCTTTCTTTCTCTAAAACATTGGCAAAAAACGCTTTGGCGAAGCCGCCTTCCGCCCTTATATCGGCGGCGTATTCTTCGGCTTTCTGAACATTGAGGTCCAGAAGCGCCACCCTTGCGCCCGCCAGGGCGAGGGCCTTTGCGAAGCCCGAGCAGATAACACCGCCCGCGCCCGTGATAACCACATTCTTGCCCGTAAGATTTACTGATGTTGCCATAATTATATCCATCCGATTCTTGCGATTATTTGTTGTCTTTCATTTTCTGCACGGCCTCGAAGAGCCCGTAGAGATACATGGCGCCGAGAGCCCTGTCGTACAGGCCGTAGCCGTACTTGCCCGTTTCGCCCCATATCATTCTGCCGTGGTCGGGGCGGACATAGCCGTCGAAGCCCGAATCCACCAAAGCCTTGACTATGCCGAACATATCCAGGCTTCCGCACTCGGTGGGGTGGGCGCTCTCCTGGAAGCTCCTTTCGCCCGTGTACTTTATGTTGCGCAGGTGGGCAAAGTGTATGCGCCCCTTGGCGGTGTTTATCATGCTTATAAGGTCGTTATTCGGGTCGGCGCCGAAAGAGCCTATGCAGAAGGTTACACCGTTGTTTACCGAGGGTATCATGTTAAGGAAGCGCTCGAGGTTTTTCTGCGTCGTTATTATTCTGGGAAGCCCGAAGATGCCCCAGGGCGGGTCGTCGGGATGGATTGCCATCTTTACGCCCATCTGCTCGCACACGGGGATAACCTTAGAAAGGAAGTATCTGAGGTTTTCCCAAAGCTTCTCTTCGTCGATCTCCTTGTAGCGGATAAGAAGGTTCTTAAGCTCTTCCTTGGTATAGCTTTCATCCCAGCCGGGAAGCGACAACTCGCTGGTAAGCGGGTTTAGCGAAAGCACGGTCTCTTCGTCGTAAGCGAGCGAGTTGGAGCCGTCGGCAAGGGGCCTTGCCATTTCGCTTCTGAGCCAGTCGAAAACGGGCATAAAGTTGTAGCATATTACCTTTACGCCGTACTTCGCGAGCCTTCTTACATTCTCGCAGTAGTTTTCGATAAGCCTGTCGCGGCCCTCGGCACCCATCTTGATGTCCTCGTGTACGGGGACGCTCTCGACAACCTCAAACTTAAGCCCGTTATTTTCGCATACGGCTTTAAGCCTGGCGATGCTTTCCTCGGGCCAGACCTCGCCCGCGGGCACATCGTAAACGGCCGATACTATCCCGTCTATGACGGGTATTTGCGCTATCTTTTCTATGGCGACATTGTCCTTATCGCCGTACCATCTGAATGTCATTTTCATACTTGGTATTATATCTCAAACCTCGTTTGTTTTCAAGGGAGCGAATATGCATTTTGATTTAGCGCCGCAAAATCACCGAAATTTTAATATTATAGGCGCTATTTTGTTCCGCCTGACGGATTGGGTAAACATATCGTGCGGGCGGCAAAAATACAATTACATTATGAATATAGTTTTCGGTATAATCATCACTGCGTGCGTGGGCTATATGCTGTTTACCGCCCCCCAAAGCGTCATGCCGGCCCTGCTCTCGGGCGGCGAGGCTTCGGTGTCCTTTTCGGTAAAGCTGTTTGTCATTTACGGCGTATGGATATCCGTAATGCAGGTGCTTGAAAAAAGCGGCATAGACGAATACATAGCAAAAGCGCTAACACCGATAACAAAGAGGCTGTTCCCTAACGAAAGCGCCGAATGCCATAAGTATATAACGCTAAACCTTTCGGCAAACCTGTTAGGTATGGGCGGGGCGGCAACTCCTCTCGGAATAAAATCTGTCGGGCTTATGCAAAGCCAGAAAAACAAGATTATGCTTGCCGTCATAAACGCCACATCGATACAGATTATCCCGACCACCGTGCTTTCGATGAGGGCGGCGATGGGCGCCCAAACCGATATAATGCTTCCCACAACAATAATAAATGTGTTTTCCACAGCCTTGGCGATAACCCTTGTCGCGGTTTTGGTAAAAAGATAATGTACACCATCCCCGTACTGCTTATTATCACTTTCATAATCGCCGCCGTAAAAAAAATACCTCTTTACGACAGCTTTACGGCGGGCATAAAGGAGGCGCTTAAGTTAATTATCGACCTTCTGCCCTATCTGATGTCAATATTCTTCGCCATAGAGCTTCTTAGGGCAAGCGGGCTGTCCGTTCTGCTCGCCGAGGCGCTTGAGGTGCCGTTTTCGTTGCTTGGGATACCGAAAGAATTATCTGAGCTGCTGATTTTACGCCCGCTGTCGGGCAGCGGAAGCCTGGTGATTCTCCAAAACATATACGATAGCTACGGGGTGGACAGCTATCCCGCGAGGGTGGCAAGCGTGATTATGGGCAGCACCGACACGATTATGTATGTCGTCGCCGTTTACTTCGCGGGGTCGAAAAACAAAAAATCGGGACTTGCCATCCCGATTGCCGTGTTTGTTTCAGTCGCCGCTACCGTCCTCGCCTGCCTGCTGTGCAAATTCATTTAGCCTTAGGCTGATTTCGTATACGCTGTTTTTTGGAAGCTTTGTGTCCTTTACCACCATTTTAACGGCTTGCGAGCGGCTGTACCCATTTTTAATATATTCCGCGAGAAGTTTTTCGGCTTCGCCGCTTTTGTTATCTGCGATTTCTTCGGCTCCGTCGACGATTATAACGAACTCGCCCTTTTTGTTTTCTATAAACTCCTGCCCCAGAACGCCTTCGTATACCGTCTCGAACATCTTGGTTATTTCCTTTACCGCCCATACCCTGCGGGTGCCCAAGCTACCCGCCAGATATTCAAGCGTTTCGTCCAGGTCGTGAGGGGCACAATAAAATACCAGAGGTAAAGCTATATTTTTTAGGTTATCTAATATGCCGTCGCGGTCTTTTTTCTTAGGGGGCAGAAAACCGACGAAGGCAAAGCCGTTTTTTGTAATCCCCGCGAGGCTTACGGCGGAGGTTACGGCGGTGGGCCCGGGCACAGATTCCACTTTGAAGCCTTTTTGCCTCAGGGTTTGCACAAGAATGGCGCCGGGGTCGCTTATGGCGGGCATCCCCGCGTCGGTTATCAGGGCGACATCCTTGCCCTCGGCAAGCAAAGAGGCTATCTCTTCGGCGCCCTCGCGCTCGTTGTGCTTATGATAGCTTATCATGGGCTTTTTTATACCGTAGGCGTTAAGAAGGACTGCCGACTTTCGGGTATCCTCGCTCGCTATGACATCTACGGCTTTAAGGGTGTCAAGCGCCCTCAGCGTGATGTCTTTAAGGTTGCCTATGGGTGTGCCCACGATATAACAAATGCCGCTCATAATTTATCCTTATTGTATATCCTTGCGGCTTCCTCGGTGTAGCCGCCCTCCTCCTTGTTGACAACAAGGGGTTTTCTTATCAGAATACCGCTCTTCGCGCCTTTCTTGCCCTCTACTATTACGGTGTCGGGCTGCTTGGAAGCCTTGGGCATAACAAGGGTTAGCGCTTTTGGCTCTATGCCGCCCGCCCGCATGGCGCAAAGAAGGTCGGTAAGCCTTTCGGCTTTATAGACGCAGTACAGCCTTCCGCCATATTTAAGCACCTTGCCGGCGCTTTCCATAAGCTGTTCTATGGTGATTAGCACCTCGCGGCGACAGATGGTGTGCTCGTCGGCATCCTCCGCATTCCCCTCGAAGGGCATATAAGGCGGGTTTGTCGTTATGACATCGAAGCTCTCGTGACCGAATATAGCGGGCGCGTCCTTTATGTCGCCTTTTACTATCTTTACGCGAGGGCATAGGTTGTTTAGCTCCACAGACCTTTTTGCCATATCGGCGAGGCGCTCCTGGATTTCAAGCCCTACAAGCTCTTTTGCTGTTGTCTTTACAGAGCAGAGTATGGGTACAACGCCGGAGCCCGTGCCGAGGTCCAAAAGCCTTTCCTTGGCGTAAGCCCTGACGAAATTGGCAAGCAGCACGGCGTCCGTCGTAAAGGTGTAGCCGCTTTTGTCCTGTATTATTTGAAGGTCTTTGCACTCCAGATAGTCGAGGCGCTCGGATTTCTTTAGCATAACATAAGTATTATAGCTTAAAAGGGGCGCGTTTTGCAATTTTCTTTGCCTTACGGCTAAAAATATTGTCGCCCGCTGGATTTTCATATACTTTGGTGGTATAATGTATAAAGAACATTTTGTTCAATAAACTATTCACATGTATTTTGGGAGGTATAAGAATGCCACTGGTCACAAGTGCCGAAATGTTCAAGAAGGCTTACGAAGGCGGATACGCCATTGGTGCCTTTAATGTAAATAATATGGAAACAATTCAGGGCATAGTCGAGGCCGCCAAAGAAGAAAGGTCGCCCCTCATCCTTCAGGTATCGGCAGGCGCGCGCAAGTACGCCAACCCCCTTTACCTTAAGAAGCTGGTAGAAGCCGCTGTAGAAGATTCGGGGCTTCCCATCTGCCTGCACCTCGACCATGGCGACACCTTCGAGCTCTGCAAGGACTGCATCGACAAAGGCTTCACCTCTGTTATGATAGACGCTTCCGCCCACAGCTTCGAGGATAACATCAAGATTACAAAGAATGTAGTCGAATACGCCCACGACCACGGCGTAGTCGTAGAGGCCGAACTCGGCAAGCTTGCAGGCATCGAGGACGATGTTAATGTTTCCGCCGAGGACGCCGCGTTCACCGACCCCGGACAGGTAGAAGAGTTTGTCGCCCGTACCAATGTAGACAGCCTGGCAATTGCTATAGGAACCAGCCACGGCGCCTACAAGTTCAAGGGCGAGGCAAAACTCCGCTTCGACATCCTCGAGGAAGTAAGCAGGCGCGTGCCCGGCTTCCCCATCGTCCTGCACGGCGCTTCCAGCGTCCCGCAGTACCTCGTAGAGCAAATTAACCTCTACGGCGGCAACATGCCCGGCGCAAAAGGCGTACCCGAGGAAATGCTCCGCAAAGCCGCCTCGATGGCAGTCTGCAAGATTAACATCGACAGCGACCTCCGCCTCGCCGTAACCGCCACCATCCGCAAGTACTTCAGCGAGAATCCCTCGCACTTCGACCCCCGCCAATACCTCGGCCCGGCGAGATCGGCCGTAAAAGAAATCGTAAGGCACAAGATAATAAATGTGCTCGGCTGCAACAACAAAATATAATAAGATTACAAAACACAAGCCCCGCTAAATACGGGGCTTTTCTTGTAACAATAAAAGACGCCGCCTTTGAGGGGCGGCGTTTTTATTTCTAACACTTTGTTTATAAGGTTACATCACTTTGTAGCCTTCTTTCTGGAGCTTCATTATCTGCAGGCTAAGCTGCTCGATAAACTCTTTGTTGTTAGCGGTTTTTACAAGCATACCGATGAGGTTTTCGGTGGCTTCCTGAACATCGCCCGCCGAGAGCATCTTGCGGACTGCCCAGATGCCTTCGAGTTCTTTTTGCGAAAGGAGGAGCTCTTCTTTTCTCGTGCCGCTGCGGTTAAGGTCGATTGCGGGGAAGATGCGCTTTTCGGAAAGCCTTCTGTCGAGGTGGATTTCCATATTGCCCGTGCCCTTAAACTCTTCGTAAATTACATCGTCCATGCGGCTGCCCGTGTCAATAAGGGCGGTGGCTATAATGGTAAGGCTTCCGCCGAACTCTATGTTTCTTGCCGCGCCGAAAAACCTTTTGGGCTGATACAGGGCGCCGGGGTCGATACCGCCGCTAAGCGTCTTGCCTGTGGGGGTTATTGTCATATTGTAGGCGCGGGCAAGCCTTGTAAGGCTGTCTAGAAGTATGACGACATCCTTACCGCACTCAACAAGCCTCTTTGCGCGCTCCAGTACCATTTCGGCGGCCTTGGTGTGATGCTCGGGCATCTCGTCGAAGGTGCTGTATATTACCTCGCCCTTTATGCTTCTTTGCATATCGGTAACTTCTTCGGGGCGCTCGTCCACAAGAAGCACTATGAGGTGTACATCGGGGTAATTGGTTGTGATGCTGTGGGCTATCTTTTTAAGCAGGGTGGTTTTGCCCGCTTTAGGCGGGCTGACTATCATCGCCCTCTGCCCCTTGCCTATGGGGGCTACAAGGTCTATCGCCCTGATGGCGAAGTCGTTTTTCTCGCCGTCTATCTCAAGCTTCAGCCTGCTGTCGGGATAAATAGGGGTGAGGCTGTCGAAGTTGGGGCGGTTAAAAGCCCTTTCTGGGGGCATGCCATTTACCGAGATAATTTCCTGGACATTCCAGGGCCTGTTTTCGGCAAGCATTTTGACATTTGCTACAACATAGTCGCCTCTTCTCAGCCCCGATTTGCGGATTTTGGGCATCGCGATATAAGCGTCGCCTTCGCCCTGCTCGTAGTTTTTTGCCCTAAGAAAGCCGTAGCCGTCGGGGCAGATTTCGAGAACGCCTTCCCTTATGCCTACCTCGTCGGATAAAGCGGCGGGCGGCTGCTGGAAGTTGGTTTGCTGCTGAGAAAACTGGTTGTTTTGCTGTCCGTAAGGTTGGGGTTGGTTTTGCTGTTGGGGGGATTGCTTACCTTCGTTAACGCGCGCTTTCCACGCGTCCTTTTTTGGGAAATCGGGCTTTCTTTCCTGGTAATCATACGGGATTGCGGGGGCCGCCGGGGCGGGTTCGGGCTGGTAGGCTACCGCGGCTTCGGCGCCGCTGTCCGCCGCGACAAGCTTTTCGGGCTTGGGCAGGATCTCGTCGTAATTGATTACCACTTTCTTGGGCGGGCGTCCGCGCCCGCGCTTCTTTGGCTGCTCATCGGCGTTAAGCTCCGGAGGGCTTGACTGTTCGCCGCTGTATTTTTCCAGCACAAAATCGATGAGCTGTTGCTTGCGCTGTGATGTCGGCGAGTCGTGGCCTAACTTTCGGGCAAGGTCGCGAAGCTGCCATATATTCATAGCGTCAAGCTGTTCTTTGTTGATATCTGAACTCATTATATACTCCTTGTCACCCTTTTGGGGACTATTATTCTTGTTCGCTCGCCGTCGAAGTCGGTGCGGTCAAGCTCGATTACTTCTTCGGCAAACTCTATATTTTCTTCGTCAAATAACTTGAGGAAATCTTCAAGCTCGTCTAAGTCGGTGTTGTATCCCTCAAGCATATAATGCATGGGTATCACGATATCCGGCATAAGCATATCGACATATTCTTTGGCCTGCTTGGCGTTTATCGTGAACCTGCCGCCCACGGGTATCATAAGCACATTTATTGAACCTATAAGCTCTGCAAGCATGGGGGAAAGCTCTTCCCCGATGTCGCCCAGGTGGCAGATATCGACGCCGTCCATGCGGATTTTGTAAACTATGTTACGGCCCCTGAGCGCGCCCTTCTTGTGGTCATGATAGCTCATAAGCCCGTACACGGTAACCCCGCATAAATCGTATGTACCCGGCATATCGATTACCGATTTGTAGCCCTTTACATTTTCTACGGCGTCGTGGTCGAAATGCTTATGGCTTACGGTAACATAATCCGCCTCGACATCGGGGTAATCGATACCCACTTTGGGACCGTTGTAAGGGTCTGTCACTATGGAAATTCCCGTGCTTTCGGTAAGCTTAAAGGAGCTGTGCCCCAACCATTCTACCTTCATAAGAACTCCTCAAATTGTATTATCCTATATAATCTTAGTCTTTGGCTTTTCGGCGACACATTTCAAAAATATCTTTCGCAAATCGGTCTTGCTGTCAGCAGTCCTGAACGCGCATCCCACCATGGCCTCTACATAATTTTTGCCTATCCGCACAAAAAAATAATCCGTCGAAAAATAAAGGTCTATGCCGTCCAACGAAATTACGGCTTTGGATGGCTCGTTTTTTTCGCTGGACAAGACAAAAATATCCTCTTGCGGCCCTTCGTCGATGTCGTCTTCGTCCCGATCCGTATTTTCCACAATGCGTAACACCGTTATTTTCTTTCGGTTTATGCCCAGAATAATCCTTGCCTCTTTATCCTCGGAGCGTAACGGAAACTCCATTTGTGCCTTGTTTTTGTCAAGGCTAAGCTCGCAGAGCGTATTAAAAAACAGAGTTTTGTCTTCGCTAAAGATAGATAATCGAGCTTTCATATCGTTATCTGCCGAGAAGCTCATGGATTCTGTCGGCAGAGTTGAGCAGCGGGGATACCGATTTGTTCTGGTTGCAAGAGCTTATTATGTATGAAATATACTTGGATATATCGGCGCAGACAAACCAATCCCTGCTCTTTAGTTCCTCCGAAACATAAGTTAGGTTGGTGCTAAGCACGGCGGTGAACAGCCCTTCTGCGTAAGCGTCGTCAAATTTGGCGCAGCCCTCTGTAAACAAAGCGTAGGTCGCCATAAGGAAGATGTTGCGGCAGCCCTTTTCTTTAAGTTCGCGGCAAAGCCTCAAAACGCTGTCGCCCGTGGCGATGATATCGTCGGCTACAAATATATCTTTGCCGGCGACATCGGTCCCTATATATTCATGCGCAACTATGGGGTTGCGGCCGTTTACTATATTAGTATAATCGCGGCGCTTGTAGAACATTCCGAGGTCTACACCCAGCACCGAAGCATAGTAGATATTGCGGCTCATGGCGCCTTCGTCGGGGCTTACAACCATGAAGCTGTCTTTGTCCAGCGACACATCGGGGAACTTAGCCATTAGCGCCTTAAGAATCTGATATGTCGGGAAGAAGTTATCGAAGCCCATAAGCGGCACCGAGTTTTGCACTCTGGGGTCGTGGGCGTCGAAGGTTATTAGGTCTTTTACGCCCATGGCGAAAAGCTCCTGGAGCATCTGGGCGCAGTCTAGGGATTCCCTGCTGTTCCTTCTATGCTGCCTTCCGCCATAAAGAAGGGGCATAACCACGGTTATCCTTGCGGCCTTGCCTCCCGCCGCGCTTATGAGGCGCTTGAGGTCGGCGTAGTGGTCGTCGGGCGACATGCTGTTTTCGTGCCCGAACATATTATATTTTACGCTGTAGTTGCCTACATCAACGATAAAATACAGGTCGTAGCCGCGTACGCTTTCTTCTATTATCGCTTTGCCGTCGCCCGTTGTAAACCTGGGGCATTGGCTCTTTATTATAAATGTATCTCTTTTGAATTTGGGATCTTTGAAGCCTACATCTCTGTTGTACCACTGTACAAGATAGCTGTCTATCTGCTTTCCAAGTTCTTCCGCCCCCTTAAGTACTATGAGGCCCAAAGGCGCGACGGGTGAGACATCCTGGAAAACAGAAGTAAAAAATGTTGGCATATTTCCTCCAAACGGAAAATCAAGTAGTCACATCTGAATGAGCAACTTGATTATAGCATAGTATTTACATTTTTACAAACAAAATAAGCCGTTTTTATAGAAATGCGGGGCGGCGTTACCAAACGAAAAAGCCCGATTTTTACGCCAAAGCCCCGCTTTTTGTCAGGTCTGCTTGAAGGCCACAACCGTGTCGTCGTAGCGGTTTTCGTCGGTGATGCCCGCGAACTGGCTGTTGTAAAGTTCGTAGTAGAAGCCCTTCTTTGCCATAAGCGTTTCGTGGTTTCCTTGCTCGACGACATCGCCGTTATTCATAACAAGGATGACGGCAGCGCTCTTTATGGTGGAAAGCCTGTGCGCTATAACAAAGCTTGTCTTGCCTTCCATCATGGCGAGCATGGCGCTCTGCACATACTTTTCGGTGCGGGTATCCACCGAGCTGGTCGCCTCGTCCAGGATTATAATCTTCGGGTCCTTTAGAATGGCGCGGGCTATCGTGAGAAGCTGCTTCTGCCCCTGGCTTATGTTGCTCGCGTCCTCGTTTATTATGGTGTCGTAGCCGTGCTCCATAGTTTCTATAAAGGAGTGCGCGTGCGCTTTCTTGGCGGCGGCGATAATCTCCTCTCTTGTAGCGTCGGGCTTGCCGTAGGCGATGTTGTCGGCCACCGAGCCGTTAAAGAGCCAGGTATCCTGAAGCACCATGCCGTATAGGCTGCGCAGGTCGTTGCGGGTATAGTCCCTCATATCGACGCCGTCAATAAGGATTCTGCCCTTATCCAGCTCGTAGAACCTCATAAGCAGGTTTACAAGCGTCGTCTTGCCCGCGCCCGTAGGCCCAACTATGGCTATCGACTCGCCGGCGTTAACATTCAGGCTCAAATCGGTGATGAGGGGCTTGGTCTTGCTGTAAGAGAAGGCGATATGCTCGATATCCACCCTGCCCTCGATATGGGCCACAGACTGCGGCCTGGCGCTTTCTTCCTCCATCTCCTCGAGGTCGAAGATCTGGAATACGCGCTCGGCTGCCGCCATAGCTGTCTGAATGGTGTTGGCTATATTGCTTATGTTCTCGATGGGCTGGGCGAACTGGCGGGTGTACTGAAGCAATGCCTGTATGTCGCCTATCGTTATAATGCCCTGGCCCGCCCTGAAGCCGCCGCCCACGCAGATGCCCACATAGCAGAGATTGTTAATAAACTTAATTGTGGGAAGCACTATGCCCGCGTAGAATTGCGACTTGCGGGTTGCCTTTTTGAGCTCGGCGTTAATCTTTTCGTAGTCCTTAATGCTTTCTTCTTCGTGGGAGTAAAGCTTTATAATCCTGTGGCCTGTGTACATCTCCTCAATGTGGCCGTTAAGCTCGCCTATCCGTTTTTGCTGCCTGGCAAACTCTATCTGCGACTTTTTTATAATGAGGCGCGACGCAAAATACAACAGCGGCAGGCTGATCAGGGCGATTATAGACAACAGCCAGTCTATCCTGACCATCATTATAAAGACGCCTATAACCGTCATTACGCCCGAAATAATCTGGTTTATACTTTCCTGCAGGGTGATCGACACCATCTCGATATCGTTGGTTACCCTCGAAAGGACATCGCCCGTGGGGGTGGAGTCGAAGTAGCTTAGCGGCACCTTGTCCAGCTTGTCCTTTACATCGCTTCTCATGCGGCGCACAACCTTCTGGCTCATCGAGGCGGCTATCATACCGCTTGTGAGAAGGAACAAAGAGTTTAGGACATACAGCACGGCGCAGGTCCAAAGTATGGGCGCGATATAGGTGTACAGCACGCCGTTGCCTTCGCCGCCCGAATGCTGGGGCAGGCGGATATCGATAAAGTATTGCAGGCTGTCGGTTAGGGCGTTTGTGACCTTCTTGAGGATATCCGGCACCCAGATGGCAAACCATGTGCCTATCGCGGCTATAATCATCATTGCCACGAGGGGCACAAACTGGGGCTTAAGGTATTTTATAAGGCGCACTACCGTGCCTTTGAAGTTCTGGGCTTTGTCTATCTTCTCGGGTACTTCGGGCCCGCCCACGCCGAGGGCGCTGCCTAAATTAAAGCCTTTGCTTTCCTGAGGGGCGTCTTTGCGCGGTGTATCGAATTCGCTCATAGTCCCAACTCCTCCTCGCTCATTTGTGACAGCGCTATGTCGCGGTAAAGCTTGCAGTTGCGCACAAGGTAATCATGCTTGCCCTGAGCGACTATCCTGCCTTCGTCAATCACCAGAATGTTGTCGGCGTCCATTATGGTGCCTATGCGCTGAGCGACTATTATCGTGGCGCTGTCCCTGGTGATGGGTTTAAGCGCCTTGCGCAAATTCTTGTCGGTGCGGAAGTCCAGCGCCGAAAAGCTGTCGTCGAAAATAAGTATCTCGGGCTTGCGTATGATTGCCCTCGCGATAGCCAGCCTTTGCTTCTGGCCGCCGCTGAAGTTGCCGCCGCCCTGCTCGACCCTCGAGTCGAGGCCGTTTTCTTTCTCGCGCACGAAGTTGGCGGCCTGCGCGATTTCGAGGGCTTCCCAAAGCTCTTCTTCGGTGGCGTCCTCCTTGCCGTAGCAGAGGTTGCTTCTTATCGTGCCCGAGAACAGCACCGAGCGCTGCGGCACGAAGCCTATCTTGGCGCGCAGCTCCTCCTGCTCGATATCGCGGATATCTACGCCGTCTATAAAGATTTTGCCGCTTTCTATATCGTAGAATCTCGGTATAAGGTTAATAATCGAGGACTTGCCGCTTCCCGTGCCGCCCACAATGGCGGTAACCTCGCCCTTTCGTGCCGAGAATGTTATATTTTCTAAGATGAGGTTCTCGGCGTCGGTGCTGTAGCGGAAGTTTACATTGCGGAACTCGACGCTGCCGACATCGGTGTAATTCTTGTCGGGCTTGGCGGGATCTAGTATGGTGAGGTCTGTTTCGAGAACCTCATTGATACGCAGGGCCGAAGCCGATGCCCTCGGGAACATTACGAACACCGTGGCAAGCATGACGAGCGCGAGCATAATCTGGGTTATGTATTGCGAAACCGCCATCATGTCGCCGACATTTATATCCTGGCTTGGGTCGGCTATCTGCTTGCTCGCCACCCAATAGATGCCTATCGAGGTGCAGTACATGCACACCGAAATAAGCGGGGCGAGCACGGCGCAGTATTTGTTTACGGTTATCGCCGTCTTGGTAACGCTGTCGTTTACCTTCTGGAAGCGCAGGCGCTCCCTCTCCTGCTGGTTGAACGCCCTGACAACCCTTATACCCGTCAGGCTTTCGCGCATTATGAGGGTGAGGTTGTCTACCTTTTGCTGAATTAGGGTAAACAGCGGGAAAACAACCTTGGACGCCACAACCGAGGCTATTATAAGGATTGGGAAGGGGTACAGAATAACAAGCGTCATCGGCACGCTTTTTTCCGCCGACAGTATAAAGCCGCCTATGACGGTGAAAGGCGCGATTAAAGCCGTGCGCAGAATAAGAAGGAATACGGTTTGTATCTGGTTGATGTCGTTTGTGGACCTTGTGATAAGGCTTGCCGTAGAGAACTTGTCGAACTCGTTTAGGGAGAAGGTTTCTACCTTGCGGAAGACCTTGCTCCTTATTATTGCCGAGAACTCGGCGGCGACCTTGGCGCTTATTGCCGATGCCATGATGGCGCAGGCGCAGGCGGCAACGGTGAGAAGAAGCATATACCCGCCGCGGGTAAGTATGTAATTGAAGTCGCGGGTCTGTATCGTCTTGCCGTCGGGCGTCATCATATCCTTAGCGCTCTTAAGCTCGAGGGCGACGCCTTTTACCTTTATGGTTTCGTCCTGCCCGCTCTTGCGAAGCTCGTCGGCCCTCTGCTTAGCGGTACCCGTAGGCGAAAGGGTGAGGTAGTTGGCGATTTTTATAAAGAACACATCTACCTTGTTGATTCTGCCTTCGTAGAACTTGTTTATCCTGTTTTCGATGGCTCTGGCCGATTTGTTGGAGTAATTAAGAAGGCTTGTTAGGATAAGGAGGCTGTCCTCTTCGTTTTTGGAAATCTGGGAGACCGCCGACATATCCTCGGCCTGGAAGGCCCTTACTATCGCCTTCAGCTTGGCGCTTAACTCCTGCCTTTTTTCTTCGCTGAACTTCTCGGGCTTAAGCAGGTTGTTTATAAGCACGCGGGAGTTGTAGTCCTGCGCGTTTTCCATGCCCTGCTCGTCCTGAAGCCCGAGCTTGTTCTTTATCCACTTGTCGCCCTCGTACTTATACGCGAAGCCGAATACATTGTTGCACATTATAACTTCGTAGTCGGGCATGGGGTCGGGGCGGCCGGTCTTGGATTGCTTTGCCGTGGGCACCTCGTTGCCGTCGTCGTCGGTATAGGTGTATATAAGCTTCTGGGGCTCGAGAGCCTGCCCGTAGGCGTCGGTCGCCAGGCGGTTGCCGTCTTTATCGATGGGTATGGGCATAAGGTTGCCGTACTTCGAGTGCTTCATACGGCTTATGCAGGCGGTGATTATCTTTCTGTTTATTTCGTCCGAAAGGGCGTCCTCGTCCTCTTCGTCGTCGGGGTTGCGGTCGAGAAGGCCGTTTATCGTTATTCTGCTTTGCTCTTTATCGATGGGAAGGGTGAGGTTGTAAACCCAGGTACCGTCGGGAAGCTGCCTGTCCTCTTCTACCCTTTCGCAGACGATAAGGCTGTTTATTATGTTTATTATTTCAAGCTGCTCTTCTCGGGTGTAGTCCCTCTCGAAATCGGCGTCCTCGTGCTGGTAAGGCTCGAGGCCGTCCAGAAACGGGGTAAGGACTTCGTCGAAAAGCTGCTTGCTGTCTTTTACGGGGATATCCTGAAAAACAAGGCCCTTGGTATTGAAAGTGTTGTCCACTTCCTTAAGGGCGTGCACAAGGTCATAAGTAGAAAAACCGTCTACCATCTCGAAAACGGGTATTTTGTTCTTGTCGTAGCCCTTCAGCGTGCGCTCGCTGTCTACGCCGCTTATGCTGGAAGGCTTTTCCATATCGAGAAACTTGTATAGAGGTTCGTAATCCAAATAAATGCCGTTGTCTATAACCTCGGACATCTTCTGTGGGAGGTATAACTCGGCAACTGCTTGTCCTGCTACGAGTATTATAACTATCGCAAGCAGAAGCGCCATCGGCTTTAGGTTCCTGAATAGCTTAAACATAGGCCCTCTTGCGTTAATGGTACTGCCGTATCTGTAATAATACAGTTTAGAGTATACACAATTATTTATTTTAAGTCAATATCAATAATCAAAAATAAACCCAACCCCGGGCGCACAAAAAACGGGGTGAAAATTATGGATAAAAAGTATACTAATGCCGATTTTGCGGGTTTCGGGATTCCTAAATGAACAGTTTAGAAGCCTAAAACCAAATTAATTTAAATATTTAGGAGGGCGGCAAGCGAGGCGAAGCTGTTTACGCCGCCGCGCTTGAAAAGGTAAGCTATATTTCGGTCAAAACCCGAATGCTCTATAACCCTTAAAGCCGACGCCCAGACATCGGCAAGCGCGTCTGTCGATGGGTAGCGGTAAGTGTAGCCCATACCCATATAGCGCAGGAAGGTATATGCCCCGCACAGCGAATAAAACGCCTCGCTGAAGTTGCTGTAATAGTCCGAAAACGGGAACTTTTCGTAGAAGATGTGATTTACCATAAGGTTCTCGAGCATGATTTCCCAATCGGGGAAGAGCGCCTCGAAACGGGCTTTAACCTCGGGGTAAGCGTTTATGTCCGCGAACACATCCTCGACAACGGCGGCGTACCCGCCGAGGCTGACGCTGCTTTCCTCTATACGCATAAAAGCGGCTTTGGCGGTCTCAAACTCTTTGGCAAAGTCCCGCCCGCTTTCGTCGGGCGCGGGCCCTCCGCCCAGCGATTTAAGATACTCGCCTATCCTTCTGATCCTTACGGGAAGGGGGTAATCCCTGTCCTGAATGATGCTAAGGCAATCGATGCGGGTTTTTTTGTAAATCTCTCGTGTGTTTTCGTCGCTTATCAACGGGGGCACCGTGCTGAGGTCGAAGGTTAATGTTACTTCCTTAAGGCCGATTTTATCCTTCCTCGCCATCAGGAGCTCTATAACCTTTTCGCAGCTACCGCTGCAGGAGCACTCGAAGGCGTAGCCTCCCCTCGGCGCGCGGGGGTAGTAGCGGCAGATGCCGGGCAAAACTTCTTCGCCGCACTCCTTGTGCAGCCCGCAAAGCCCGTCCTTTTGCCTCAAGGGGCAGTCGCCCTCTCCCGTTTTTTTGAATACGGCGTATCTTTGGGGGTGTGGGTTTTCCGCGATATAAAAAGAGACATCCAGCTTCTTCCTTAGCTTCTTGGAGCAGTTAAGCCCCAGAAGCCTGAAATACTCGCTCATCGAAAGGGATACTCCCCACCCGCAGCAGCAAGTATGACGGCATTCCCCTCTTTTGCAGGCAAAGTCGGTGTAGTAATCGGGAACGGTGAATGTCTTTGTAACCATATAATTTCAGGCCATCGCAGCTCCTAAAAGAATCGCTCCGAAAAAGCGCGTTTAATATTATAAACGCACTTTTCGACAACATTTTAAATCTTATAATATACCGGTGTCAAGAAGGTTTTAGGTGAAAATCGGATGTTTTTATGCCTAAACTTTCCTTTTCATAACGGCGGAGGAGATCAGCCCTGCGGCAAACATTATGATAAATACCGCGGCGTTTAACGCCACTACGCTTGCCCCCGCGGGCAGGTTGAGGGCAAAAGACATGGTAAGCCCCGCGAAGAAGCATATAACCGAAATTATCGCCGAAAGAACGGTAGCTTTTCTGAAGGTTTTTGCTACCCTCATGGCTGCGAGAGGCGGGAAGATTATTATGCCCGAGATAAGCAAGGCACCCACGAGGCGCATGCCCACCACTATGGTAACCGCCGTTAACAGGGCAAAAAGCGTATTGTATACATCGGTGTTAAGCCCCGTGGCTTTGGAGAAAGGCTCGTCGAAGGTTACGGCGAATATCCTGTGGAACAAAAGCGCGAACACCCCGCACACTATAACGGCTATAACTATGCTTAAAATCATATCCGTCTGGGTTATCGAAAGGATGCTCCCGAACATATAGTTATAGACATCGACATTCATGCCCGTCGTAAGGGATACGACAATGACGCCGACTGCGAGTGACGCCGTCGAAATAAGAGCGATAGCGGCGTCGCCGTAAACCCTCTTGCTTTCGTTTAGCCTAAGGAGCAAAAAGGCCGACGCCGTCACCACGGGAAGGCTTACGGCAAGGGGCGACCAGTTTAGCGCCGCGGCTATGGCAAGGCAGCCGAAGCTTACATGCGACAGCCCGTCGCCTATCATCGAGTAGCGCTTTAACACAAGGCTTACGCCCAGCAACGAGGAAGCAAGCGCCACGGCAACGCCCGCCGCGAACGCCCTTGCCATAAAAGGATACGAGAACATTCGCAGAATGTCAGGCATGGCGGTGCCCTCCGTACAGTTTCTTGCCCTCGTGGCTGGCTGAAAACTCTTCTGGCGTGCCGTAAAAGGCCTTGCCGCAATCGAGGCAAAGAATCTTATTGGCGTAGGTAAGCGCCGCGTCTATGTCGTGGGTTACCATTATGATTGTTATGCCCCTGTCCTCATTTAGCATTTTTACGGTGTCGTAAAGCTCGCGTGACGCCGAGGGGTCCAGGCCGCTCACGGGCTCGTCCAGCACGAGAAGCCTCTTTGCGGAGCACAACGCGCGGGCAAGAAGCACCCGCCTCTGCTCGCCGCCGCTAAGCTCGCCAAAGCTTCTGTTTTTAAGGCGGTATACGCCCATCAGCTCGAGGCACTCTCTTGCCCTTTCTTTGTCGGCTTTATTGTAAAAAGGCCTGAGCCCCATACCGTTGAGACAGCCCGAAAGGGCAACCTCCAACACCCCCGCGGGGAAGTCCTTCTTAACCGCCGCCTGCTGGGGCAGATACCCTATCTCCCGTTTTTTAAGCCCGCCGGCGTACTCGATTTTTCCCGCCGCGGGCTGCTTAAGCCCGAGAATGCCTTTAATAAGCGTGCTCTTGCCGCTTCCGTTTTCGCCGGTCACGCAAAGGTATTCGCCCTCGAAGGCGGTAAAATCCGCTTCCTTTATAACCGCCATTCCCTCGTAGGAAAAGGTCGCGCCTTTGCAAATAAGCAGTTCCCTCAAATTAAAGCCTCCCCGAGCGAGCGGTAGTTTTCGCTCATCATATCGTAATAGCTAAGCCCCCTCTCGAAATCCGCCGCCGCCACATTGTGGCAGGTATAAAATGTCTTTATCTTTGCGTTTGTGCCCTGCGTTATTGTCTTGGCTATGTTGCCGTTGGATAGCTCGATAATAAACACGACGGGCACATTCAGTTCCCTGACCTTATCCGAAAGCAGGGCGACCGTCGCCGCGGGCACTTCGCTCTCGGCGGCGCAGCCGTCGAAGGCGGAGTAGTATTTAAGCCCGTAATCCTCGACAAAGTGCTTAAGCGGGAAACGGTCGGCAACTATTATCGTATCCCTCGGCGCGCCGGCTATCAGCTCCTCAAACCTTTCGTCAAGCTCCAGAAGCTTTTGGTTATACGCCGAGGCGTTTTCGCGGTATGCCGGGGCGTTTTCGGGGTCTATCTCTTCAAGGCTTTGCGCAATGGCTGACACGATAAGGCGGGAATTTTTAAGCGAAGTCCAGTAATGGGGATCTTCGTGCGAGTGCCCCTCGTGCCCCTCTTCCCCGTGTTCTTCGCATATCCCTTCAATCTCGCTTATTACAACGGTTTTTAAGCTCTTGTTGCTAAGCCCCGAAAGTATTTTTTGCGCCCAGCTGTCGCTTTCGCCGCCCGTGTAAATGAGAAGGCCGCACTTTTCCAAAGCGATTATATCCTGCGGGGTTGGCTCGAAGGTGTGGCTCTCGGTTCCCGGCTTAAGAAGCATCTTCACTTCTGCGCCCGTGCCTGCCGTTACCTCTTTGGCAAAATCATAAGGGGCATAGGCTATGGCGACTATTAGCAGGCCCTCGCCGCCGCCTTCGTTTACGCACGCCGCGCACCCCAGAGGGAAGGCAACAATCAGGATAATTATTAAGATACAAAGCGGTTTTTTAATCATTTCTCTTCACGCAGTTTTGGCAAACGCCGTACAAGGTTGTTTTGTCGCTCTTAAGCGTAAAACCGCTGCCTATTATTTTTTCTATCTCCATGGTGTCCTTTTCGGAGAGGTGGGTTAAAGCCCCGCACTCCTCGCACTTTAAGTGCAGATGCCCCGAGCAGGCGTCGGGATCGAAGTATCTGTACACGGCGGCTTTATCGCCTTCCTCGCGGAAGGACTTTTTCAGCCTGCCCTGCGCGGACAGCGAGGCGGTGATTCTGTAAACAGAACTGAAGCCCACCTTGCCGCTTAAGCATTCCGCCGCCTCGGCAACGGTGAAGTCCCTATCACGATTTTCCTCAAAAAAGCCTATAACCAGCTGTTTTTGTTTTGTGTTATAATCACGCATAAGCCAAGATATGAGAATTATTCTCAATTTTTATAATCATTATACATCTGAATTTGAAATTTGTCAAAATTCAATCAAAATAAAAAAGGGCTCTCCGGAGAGAACCCTTGTTTTATTCATAATCGCGGCTTCAGCCCTGAAGCGGCAGATTTTTGGCCTTTTTGGGCTTAGCCATATAATCGGCCGCCTGCCCCGCGAAATCCATATAAATCTTGCGGGCGGTGGTGTCTACACTTGCAATAATAATGTCTATCTGGTCGCCCGTGGCAAAGACATACCGTGTGCCCACAAGCCGCCTTCTTACATCGGTTTCGTACCTGTCGCGGGGCAGCGAATCTATCGGGATAAAGCCTTCCACGGTATTGGGCAATTCCACGAATATGCCGTAAGGTGTCACACCGCTTATTATGCCCTTGTAGGCCTCGCCAATCTTGTCGGACATATAAACGGCCTTGTAGTAGTCGTCAATATCCCGCTCGGCCTTCTCTGAAGCAAGCTCTCTCTCGGATGACCTGCTTGCCGCCTCTTCGCAGGCTTTCGCGAAGGAATCGCGGAAGGCTTTGTTATCCTTTTTATCGATAATCGCCTTAAGTGCCCTGTGCACCATAAGGTCGGGATACCTTCTTATCGGCGAGGTGAAATGGCAGTAGCTTTCCAGGCTAAGCCCGAAGTGCCCCTCGTTTTTGGTGTCGTACTTTGCCTTAGCCATCGACCTGAGAAGCATACGGCTTATGAGCCTCTCGGCGGGGCCGCCCTTAATGCTCTCTAAAAAGTCGGCAAGCAGCTTTGGCCTTACGCCTTTGTTGACATCCAGCCACAGCCCCATTGCGTTTATGAACTCGACGAAGCCTTCCATCTTTTCCTCGGAGGGGCGCTGATGCACCCTGTACACGCAGGGCACGCCCTTGCCTTCTATATACTCGGCGACAACCTCGTTGGCGAGCACCATAAACATCTCTATCATCTCGTTGCTCTCATAAAGAGGGTATGGGGCGATGTCTAACACCCTGCCGTCCGAATCAAGAATGATTTTGGTTTCATCCGAAATGAAGTTAATGGCGCCCGCGGCGTTTCTTTTCCTTCTCAAAACACCGGCAAGTTCCTTGCAGGCAAACAGCATATCCTTTACATCTTCGTACTCCGAAGCGATAATACCGCCCTTTAAGATTTCGGCAACCTCGAGGTAGGTCATGCGGCGGTTGGATTTAATAACCGACTTCATAAACTCCCTGTTCCTGATGTTGCCCGCGCCGTCAAGCTCTATCTTTACGGTTAGCGTGAGCTTTTCCTCGTTGGGGCGCAGCGAGCATACCCCGTTGCTTAAGGTTTCGGGAAGCATGGGAAAAACCGAATCGGGGAAGTACACGCTTGTGCCTCTTTCCAGCGCCTCCTTATCGATGGCGCTTCCTCTGGGGACATAATGCGATACATCGGCGATATGCACATATAGGATATACCCGCCTTCCGCCCTTTGCAGGCTTATCGCGTCGTCGAAGTCCTTTGCGTCCTCGCCGTCTATGGTTATGGTGTAAAGGTCCCTGAGGTCTGTCCTGCCCTCAAAGTCGGGCTCGTACTTAATAGCTTCCGCCGCCTCAAGCACCTTTTGCGGGAATTGGTCCTCGAAGCCGTAGCCGTGCAGAATGGACAAAACCTCGGCGTCGCGCTCTCCGCTCTTGCCCAGAACCCTTAAAATTTCGCCGTTTACCCTGTCTATCTGAGGGTCGGGCTTTACCTTAACTATAACCTTGCTGTTGTTGGGGCTTCCCTTGTTTAGCTTATGAGGCACATAAATGTATGTGAAAAAGTCCTTGTTGTCGGGTATGACATAGCCGCCCTGCTCTAGCTTTATATAGGTTCCCACCAGCTTGTCGTTGCCACGCTCGTCTACGCCCACTACTTCGCCTTCGCCGCCGCCCATAACCCTGACCCTCACGGTGTCGCCGTGAAGGGCGCCGTTCAAAGACCTGTTGGGTATAAAGATATCCTCCCCGCCGTCCTCGCGGATCAAAAAGGCGAAGCCGCGCCTGTTGCCTTTCAGCCTACCCTTTACCACCTTTGGCCTTCCTGCGAATATCATGCCGTTTTCTATGAATACCCTGCCGTCGTTTTGCAGCTCTCGCAGGAATTTCTCAAAAGAGGTATTGGCGGCTTTAGAGCGCACATGAAGCCTCCGCCTTAACTCCTCTTTGGTGCAGCCCAGTTTGTCCGATTTTATTTCCTGAAATATTTTTTCTTTAAAACTCATTTCGTTCCTTCAAGTTTATTTTGCTTTTGTCCTTATTTATTATACCATATCATATTATATAAAAAGCCTTCCGCGGGTCGCGTTTTCGCGGAAGGCTGCGCGTTTATTGTTCAATCGCCCTACTTGTTTTGCGCGGCGGGAAGGATGCCTATCTTTATGCCGCCCTTGCCGATAATAAGAGCCTTATCCTTTAGCGTAAGCACGCCCGTAAGCAGGGGGAAGGCCAGAAACACTATCGCCATAACCACGCCCAGCGAATAGATAAAGTATTGAAGCCCGAGGGGCTTAAACACCTGCTGGAAAGCAAGTGCGATATCCTTTACCATCAACTCTCCCAAAACGGGGTCGAACCTGCCGCTTGCCGCGGGGAACAAGGCGATAAAGACATACAGCAAAGGAAGGGTTAGGACCGTGCTGAATATGGTTATAAACAAGGTGAGGGCGTCCCTCTTCTTTTTGTCCCTTACCGTCGCACAGACATTGGAAAAGGTCATAATGCCCGCGGCCATTACGCCTATTACTATCACATATTGCAAAATGAGGTTTGGAAGGCCGTATATCGCCGCGAATATCGGCGCTATCTTGCTTGCCGTAAGCAAAAACAATATCCCCACAATTATAATGGCCACCGCCAGCGCGAGAAGCCCGATTTGAATTTTAGATTTTTTATTCAAAATATTTCCTCCCTAAATTATTTACTATACGCTATTCGAGAATGTTTGTGGTTATGTAATCTACGCCCCACTTGGCAAGCGCGGTCGCCGCTTTATAGCTGTTTACCGTCCAGCAGTTTATCTTTATGCCGTTGTCGTGCAGAAGCTTTACGCGCTCTTTGGTAAGCTCCCTGAAATAAATATCGAGGTCGAGGTTGTATTTCTTCAGCTTTTCGATGAGCCCGCCCTCGAACACGCAGGTGAGGTACTGCGCGGGCTGGTCGGGGTAAAGCTCGCGGAGGGTAATAAGGTTGGGCAAATCGAAGGAGATAAATATCGTCCTCTCCAGATACCCCATACCGTCTATGATCTTGGTTATCTCGATTATATCCTCTTTCTCGAAGTGGTTTTTAAGCTCTAAAACAGCGGCCGAATTATACTTTTTGCATATATCGATGTATTCTTCCATTGTCGGAATGTACAGATCTCCGTTAATTTTGCCATTTGTGTCCTTAAGCTTAAGGCTTCTTAATTTTTCAAACTTCGTTTGCTCTACGGGGAAGTTGGCCTCGGCTACCCTTCCCGTGGTGTCGTCGTGGATGGTGACAAACTTGCCGTCCGCCGTCCTGTGCACATCGGTTTCTATGCCGAAGTAGCCCCTCTCGCCGGCAAGGGTATAAGCGGGTATTGTGTTTTCTTTCCGCAAGCCGCTCAAGCCCCTGTGAGCGATAAGCAGGGTGTTGCTCTTGTCAAAATATATCGCCTTTTTGTAGGGCCTGTTAAGCCTCGCTATATAGTGTATGGCTTCCTTAATGTAGTGCTTAAATGGGATTTTGTCGTTTCTTACCGTTTTCATTTCTTCCTTCCCGCAAAATGTGCTCGTCAAAATTCTAACAGATACCGCCGCCGATTGCAATATTAAATATTCGCCCCCGCACATATAATTTGCGAAGCTTTGTTCTGAAATTAATAGCCTTCGTGCCGCCTGAAGGCACGCCTTAAGGGCTTTGCCATAGAAATACGGCGCCTGTTTTTGCGGTGCAAAAAAATTTTGCTACAAATTTTCAAAAAAGTATCCGCAACGCAACTTTTTAAGTTATAATGATAGGTGAAAGTTACAAAACTAAAACATTTTATTAGAGAGCGATTCATGGAAAAGTATGTAACCAAGAGAGAAAAATTCGCCTTTGCCTTCGCTGCTATGGGCAGCTACATGATAGCGGGCTTTGCCAACGGCTATCTTACCATCTTCTTTACCGACCTGCTTATAGTCACGCCTTCCTTTGTTTTCGGGCTAATGCTGTTCGCCAGGGTGTGGGATATGGTAAACGACCCCATAATGGGTATTATCGTGGACAAGACCAACACAAAGTACGGCAAGATGCGCCCCTATGTTTTTATCGGCGCGATAGCCATGTTTACCTTTACGATACTTTTATTCCTTCCGATATATAAAGCGGCGCCGCTCACCAAAATGATCTACGCCGCCATTATGTACATTTGCTACGGCATGGCGTACACTCTCGTTGATGTCCCCGCGATGGGCCTTATGAGCGTCGCCACCCCCAACAGCAAAGAGATGGCAGACCTTCTTTCCTTCTATGTCACTATCGGCTCGGTAGCCGCCGTAATACCCATGGGGCTTATCCCCTTGTTTGTCGAGATAATACCCTCGAAGATATGGGCGTACTTCGCCTTCGCCATATTCGCGGGCTCCCTCACGGCGGCAGCCTACCTTATACTCTTCTTTAAGTCCAAGGAGCGCTGCGCGACCCAAACGGCATCCATAAAGGTAAGGGATATGCTAAAGGTCGTTTCCAAAAACAAACCTATGGCGCTCACCCTTCTGGCTTCGATGATAGCGGGTACAAGGTATCTCATAATGCCCGCCGCTATGTATGTCGCGACCTATGTTATAAGAATGGGCGACCTTAGCGCCGAAACCGTCACCCTCATCCTTTCTGCTATTGTGGGCGGCGGAATGTTCGCGGGCATACTTCTTTCGCCCAAGCTGTACGCCAAATTCGGCTACAAGCGTGTTTACCTCACCTCCGCCTTTGTGGGCGCGGCCTTCCTCGGCGCGGGCTTCTTTGTCGGTGTGTACGGCAACTATTACGCTTCGCTTGCCTTTGTCGCCATAGGCGGCCTTGCCCTCGGCACATACAATGTGCTTCCCTACCCCATGGTCGGCGACAGCCTCGACTACCTCGAATGGAAGACGGGCCAGCGTATGGAAGGCGTTTGCTTCAGCCTCAATTCCTTCGTTACCAAATTCAATAACGCGATAGGCTCCATCGGTATAGCTATAGGGCTTATGGCGATAGGCTTTAAGCAGCCCATCGAAAGCGGGGTACCCTTACCGCAATCCGAGGGCACCCAAAGAGGCATATTCGCCCTTGTTACCCTCATACCCGCTATAGGCTTCCTGCTCTCGGCGATACCCATTTTCTTCTACGATTTCTGCGGCGAAAAGAAAGAGCAGATACTTGCCGAACTTGCCGAAAGGCGCAAGGCTTGCTCGGTATTTAAGAACAACGAAGAGTTCGATGTTTGCATGGAAGAAGCGGCCGAAGCCAAAGCCGAAAACTGACAATATAGCAATGCAAAAACTAAAGGCGGCCATTGGCCGCCTTTTTGTATTCTTTGTATTATCCGCCTAGTTATAAAACCCTTTTGTCACCAGTTCTATTGCCATTTCGAAAACCCTCGTGGCGTCCTCTTCGCTTACCGTGCAGGTTTCAAGTATAAGCGCTTTATAAATCGAAAACAGCACATTGGAGAGCAGCTCTGTGTCGGTTATGCGGAACCTTCCTTCCTTTACGCCCTCGTCCAGAATACTCTTGAGAAAGCCGCGCGACTGGTTGTTTATTTCCTTATAAGGGTCTTCCTTAAAGGTCAGCGGGAATATCTCGGGGTCCAGTATCAGAAGGCGCTTTAGCCTTTCGTCGCTAACCAGCTGCCTGAGCGCCATCTCACACATAACCTCAAACTTGCGCAAAATATCTTGCGTGTTGTTTGCGGCGTCGATAGCCTTCTGCTGCCATATCTTAAGAAGATAGCATACCGACTTGGAGTACAAATCTTCCTTGCCCTCGACATACTTATAAAGGGCGCCCTTTGTCCAGCCAAGCTCGGACGCGATATCCTCTATCGTTGTCTTTTTGTAGCCGTATACCGAAAAGATTTTGATTGCCGCTTCGTAAATTCTCTTAAGTTTTGCTTCTCTGTCCATATCTCTCTTTGTTAACAAGTAAACGCATTGTTATGCGGTTTACCGATTTGATATTTTAATTATACAATCTTTTTAATTTTCCGTCAATTAACATTCCCGAAATTTTACCAAAAAGCGGCAAAGCCGTGCCGGGCAATGTAAAATATGGTAATTGATGTGTTCGCTTTAATATGTTATAATTAATATGAGTGAAAAAATGAAAAAGAGATTTCTGTTATTGTTTTCTGCTTTTATTTTGGTTCTTGCTGTCTTTCTGGGCGGCTGCCTCGGAGGCAACAAAGGAGGCGGTGGCAATACTGTCCCCGATCCCGGCAAAGACCCCGAAACTCCCGCCGAAGAAGTATTTTTCGATTATTCGGCCTTAAACTACAACCCCGAGTACTCCAACCCTTCCGACCCAAACGAAAAGGGCTTTATCATATACGACAACATCGATTTTACACTCGTTACCTTCCGGGTAGCGACCCCCATGTCGCCATATTTTATAATATCCCAAGGCAACAAGGTGTTTGCGATCATCGAAAAACCGGACATTTTGCCCTCTTATCCAAATTTCAGCCCCGATAAGCCCGGCGAATACACCGTAGAGGTAATTGCGCCCAAAGCTGGCAAGAATTCCCGCGACCTCGCGGGCAGGTTCACCATTAAGGTTTCGGCGGGCGGTTTCCCGACAGAAATAGCCTTCGACTTTATCAATTTCGACACGGGCGAAAAAGAAGACCCCCGCGCGGGCGAAAAATACACCATTATCCCAAAAGCCTTTGCCGAGGGCAGGGCAACCGCTCTATCGGGCGAAAGGTACTCGGGCAGCTGGCAGGCGGTATTTATGTTCCCAAACGCTCTGGATTCCTCGCAGGCGCAGACGCTGTGGGACACCAACCACCCGCTGACGGGCGACCTGACTGTAACCATTCCCAACCTTATATTGGACGGAAAATTAAGGGCTTCATACAGGATAACTGTCGAAGGGCGCACCCAGCCGATATTTTTCCAAAGCGATATTCCGGTCGAAAACAATTACGCCGGCCTATCCTTCAGCTTCGACAACCTGGAAAGCAAAAACCTATCGATACCTTATAACTGCACTAACTTTTTCCAGAGGCTTCAGGCCCGCCACACCTTTGATAACGGGCAAAGCGAGCCCGTAACCCTCGTATCCTACTCGGGCTCCAAAAAAGGCGACACCGTGCTTTTCATAAAGTACACGGGGCAGCAAAGCTTCGCGGGCTACGACGCAAGGGTTTATGCCCAGAACGGCGCTTATTATTACTACTTCAGCCCCTCTTACAGCGGCGCCGAGTTTTATTTTGCCTACTGCTACCATGAGGATTTCGGCGGAGGGGCATATACAAAATACTTAAGGCTGGACGGAGGCGATTTTTCGGCCTCCTTCACCAAAGAACTGCCCGACAGCATGACGATAACCTCGGCTAGCGGCAAAGAAATGCGGCAAAATACAACTACAAACAAAGATATATTCGACAGCTTCACAAGGGAAATCGTAAACAATACTCTTGAGGTAAAGGTAACGGTTAAAAACCTTCAGTTCGTCACCTACACACTTGACGATCAGTATTTTACCGTAACCCCGCAGTTTTCGGGTGAGGCCTCTGCCCTAAAGGATTATTATGTCGAGTACGACGCTTCAAAGACGGGCTTCAACAAAACGCAAAACAGGTTTTTCTCTGAAAACGAAGGCGAACAGCAGATAAAATTCGCCTCCCCCCACGACGAGAATATAAAATATATCCTTACCGTCCGTTTCCAGAACCCCCTGGCCAAAAAAGAATTGGATACAAGCGAAGCGCTCCCCAATCTCTTCATATATTGGCCCGAAGAAGCCTTCAAGGTAAAGGAGACCTATTACAACCGTAAGACGGTGACGCGCGGGCTTACGGACGGAGAGTACATACGGATATATCACGGAAATATTTATTATGACAACCCCGACGGCCTTTTCTCTGAAAGGCCCAAAAAATACCTTAACAATTACACTCTGTACCTCTGCGAAAACGGCCAGCAACTGGGCAGCGGTATATCGTCGGGAACCGTTTATCTTGCGCCCGACTATATCATCGAAATAGCCGGGACGGATTACCTACTCAGCCAAGCCCCGTCTTTCGAGGTAATAAACACAGGCAACGGGGACGGAAGGTATAATTATAAGGCATACATACCCGTATTTGAAATCGAAGTCGATAACCCCGACATGGTAGTGCCAAAAATTAAAACAGCGGACGGCCAAGATGTATCACCAAACGATGCGTCTTACTCGATAAACAACAGAATACTGTCTGTAAAATACAAAGGCTTCGAGTACATCCCCGATATCTGTATTATAAGGCTTAAACAAAGGCAATAACAAGCTCTAAAACTCATTCATAAACCAGCGGTATTTCTTGGGCAAAAACTGCCTTTGCAGTTTTTTGTTCTCCCGCTCGGATATGGCGACATTTTTGTGGTATTCCTTCCACAATGCGCCGAACAGTATCTCATTTTCGCTAAGCGTTACATTTACCGTTTCGGGGGCGGGCATAAAGTAAATCTTCCGCCCGTCCCACAAGGCGATTTTGCCCCTCTTTATGTCGTGCAGCACGAATTTCTGGTCGTTGAAGCGCGCCCTGAAATGCGGTACCAGAAGCTCTATTATATCGTTATCGCCGCCGAAATAAGAGTAAAATACCCCTTCCTGCGTTTCCATAAAGCGCAAAAAGCCCTTGAAGCGGTGCGCCTCGTTGGTGACCTTATTCAGAAGATCCCTAAATTCGATAACAACGGGGTCGGAGTACATCGTAAGCACATCGCGCCCCCTCTTAAAAAGAAGCCTCAGGTAGCGGAAGATTATTTCCTCTTTGTTTTTATCGCCCGACAGGTACGCCGCCGCCACCTCGTCATACGCCTCTTCGCCCGCCTTTATTATTATGCCTTCCCTTACTTTGCGGGCAAGCCCGACATCCTCTCCCGTACTTACAGCGTCGTCAAACAGGGTGACAGCCTCGGGGTTGGCGGATATCTTTTCGGCGTCCCTGTGGCTGTAATAAGCGTGGTATACGGCGGTCAGAAAGCCCACAAGGTTGGGCGAGGGAATAAGAATTTTCATATCACAGTTCCCCCGTGATGTAAGACGGCAAGGTATCGAAGAACGACAGCTGGGTGCTTTTTACCGAGGGTTTCAGAAGGTTATGCCCTTTAAGGATGTTTCTGATGCGCTCGGGGTTTTCGTTATCGCCGTAGAATTTGCCGTCCGCCGTAATAAAGTATTTCGCCCTCTTAAGGACTACCCGCATTTTCTTAAGCGATTCGAAGGTTATCTTACCGTGCCGCCTTGCCTCTGCTATCCTGTACGCGTTGCGCACGCCTATCCCCGGCACCCTCAGAAGCATTTCGTAGCTTGCCTTGTTTATCTCTAGCGGGAAAAGCCCGTAATTATTAAGCGCCCAGTCGCTTTTTACATCTATGTCGAGGCTTAAGTTCGTGTCCGCGGGCAGCAATTCCTCTGCCTTAAAGCCGTACAGCCTTATAAGGAAGTCGGCTTCGTAGAGGCGGTGCTCCCGCCTCAAATCGGAAGGGACCATGGGCAGCAGGCTGTTGTCGGTGTTTACGGGCACATAGGAAGAATAATACACCCTCTTTAGCCTGAAATTATCGTAAAGCCCCTGCGACAGGCGCAGTATCCTGGCGTCGGTGTCGGGCGACGCCCCTATTATCATTTGCGTGGTCTGCCCGGCAGGTATCTTTTTTGCCCTCGGCTTTTCCAATTGGTCATGTATATAGGTTTCGGCGAGCTGCCGCATCGGGAGAAGTATGGCGTCCTTCTTCTTCTGCGGGGCAAGCAGCTTCAGGCTTCCTTCGCTGGGCAGCTCGATATTGAGGCTCATCCTATCGGCAAAAGCCGCCGCGCGGTCTATGAGCGACTTATCCGCCCCGGGTATAGCCTTAAGATGGATATACCCCCTGAATTTATACTTGGTGCGCAGAAGCTCGACGGTTTCAATCAGCTTTTCCATCGTGCGGTCGGGGCTTGCCTCGACTGCGCAGGACAAGAACAGCCCTTCTATATAATTCCGCCTGTAAAAGTTAATGGTAAGCCGGCAAAGCTCGTCGGGCGTAAGCCTTGCCCTGGGTATATCGTTAGACCTTCTGTTGGCGCAATACAGGCAGTCGTAAATGCAATGGTTGCTTAAAAGAATTTTAAGCAGCGATATGCATCGCCCGTCGCTTGTGAACGAATGGCAAATCCCGCCCGTCGCCGTATTGCCCACATACCCCGCCTTAGCGGAGGTCTTGCCCCCGCTGGACGAGCACGAAACATCATACTTGGCGCCTTCGGTAAGCACCCTTACCTTTTCCTCAAAATCCATACCCTACCCCGAATATGTTCTTCACATATAGTATACTACCCCGTTTGCAATTTGTAAACATTTGTTCTTATTTTTTGACAAAAATTTTGCCTTAAGTTTTTTGCTTAAGGCAATTAAAATCTCAAAAACGCCTATTTATCTTTGCCGTCCTCTCCGAAGAGTTTGAGAATTTTATCGATATTCTTATTATTCCTATGTTCGGCGTCTATAAGTTCCCTTAAGGTTTTGCCGTTGCTCGCGCTTTCCAGCTCTATGGATTTCATTAAAGTTTTGGCTATCTCGGCGGCTTTATCTGCTTTTTGCTGTTCGTGTCTGTCGGTGTTTGTTTTGTTTATAAGCACGGTATCGGCGGCGATTTTATCGATAATGGATTTTACGAGGGTATCCAGCTCCTGACCCTCGCGATAATCGGCGGGAGCAAAGTATTTTATCCTGTTTTCCTTTATCATCTTATAGACTTTGGTTTTGTCCTTTTTCTCGTGGTCGTAAACGCCTATCGAATGCCCGCCGTTTGCGTTTACAAGCCTCATGCAGGGTATATCGGTATCGCTGTCACCTATGTAAATTATGTTGCTAAACGGCACCCTGATGTTTTCAGGCTTTACGTAATCGTTTACGGCGGGGTCGTTTACATCCAATGTCCCCTTGGAAATCCTAAACAGAAACTGCGTCTTGTTCGTATAGTTTATGGCTTGCGCAGGCCATACTGCGACATTCCTTTCGTTAAACAAAAACGAGCTGGCGTAAATCCTTTCGAAATCGCCCCGCCTTGCCATCTCGGTGCCTTCTATCATCTCATAAAGCCCCGAAGAAATTATGTAATGCTCGACTATTACATCCCTTTGCTTACCGTATTCCTTTATCCTTGCAAACCATTCCCTGACGCCGGGGTACAGCTTTACCTTTGCCCCGTACTCCTGGAGGTTTTTCTTGTTAAGTATGAGGTTTCCTTCCGCCTCTTTTACCATAAGGTACATATAGGCAAGGTTTTGGTCCATATTGTTCTTTTCGGCAAGCTCTTTCGCCCTCGCCCAAAAAGACTCTACATCCCATCCTACATCCTGAATATACCCCTGCGCCTGCATATCGTCGGGCGTAAGCGTCTTATCGAAATCATAACACAGCGCCACAACGGGCAGTTTTTCTTTTTGTTTTCTTATATAACCCATAATTCCTCTTATCTGATTTGTAATTTTTGATGTTTTCTTCAATATAATACCATAAAAAGCGTGTTTTTCGCAATAAGCGCAAACAGCGGAAGAATCCTTAGCGGATAATAAAGTTGTCTTTTCCATTAATCTTTTTGTGGAAAATAATCTTTATATATGTTAAAGTAAAATAACGATAAACGCGAGGTCAAAAATGAAAAAAGTAAGAATAACCGTAATGAGGCAGACGGTATATAGAGATTTGATAGAAGAGTACGAAAACCCCATAATGCACGCCTGCAATATGCGGGTGGGGCAGGTGTTTATAGCCGAAGGCTGGAAGAAGCCGGAAGGAATGTGCGGCAGCGCGTGGGACACAATGTCCCCCTTTGTTATGACACTCGCCCACGGCGGAGAGGACCTTTACGACGGCTGGATGAAGAACAAGAAGTCGGCAATGATTTCATGCAACGACGGCTTCCGGCCCGTAAGTTTTTATATAGAGGCGCTGGATGAGGAGGCGAAATAATGCGCCTTTGGCGTCAATTAAATATCGCTAAGCGAAACAAATATGCCTTACGGTAATTAAATATTAATATGGTAGGCTTTTGGCGGCATATTGAACGGACAAAAAGCACCCAGATATTCTGAGTGCTTTTTGTTTGTCTAAGAACGACTAAAAGGTGCGTAAAGTGGGGTAAGAACGACTAAAAGTACACAGGAAAGCTGCTCGATAAATTGGAATTTAATTATTTTCTTTCTGCATTTCCCAATGAGCAGGAATACGGTGATGAATATCGCACTTTATTTGAATTTCATTTCTTGAAAATAAAAAAGAGAACTGCAGAAATAATTTCTACAATCTCAGGCGAAAATATTTTTTGCTCTTGACGATGTGGGTGATTTTTGGTACAATTGATATGGTATAATAAATATGGGAGGTGCTCGAAATGCAATCAAAAAAGCAGTTGATATTATGGGTTTTGAATGTGCTCAATAATGAGAGCGATGAAAACAACCCAATTACTCAAACCAAAATCGCTGATATTATTTCCGATATTTATCCCTGCGATAGAAAAACTGTTTGCCGCAACATTAAGTTTCTTCAAGAGATGGGCTATCCCATAAAGAAAGTTAGCAAGGGATTTTATATGGAACGAAAAGTTTTTTCTATCGAGGAAGTTAATTTTATCAAAGCTGCGATTATGGGATCTACAGGCAAAGATGAAACTGAAAAAGCTGCACTTGCTAAAAAAGTTTCAGATATTTTAGGTGGAATATATCGGAGGTAATAATGAGTTTAACATTTGATGAAATTGCTGAAGTTCATAGAGCGTGGGAGGATATGGACGAAAGATTAAATAGGCTTATTGGTTTTAATCCTGCAACGAGCAATCATTACGGCGTTATTCAACTTTATAATCAAAGAATTAATCTTAGCACTTCAGACGAAAGGATTATTGAGATTCGCTCCAAATATCTTGAGTGGAAAAATAAAGTGTTAGATGTCTTTGTCCGAAATAGTGTTTTCTATAGCACGGAAGAGTTAAATAAGCTGTTTAGAGTGGATTGTATGTACGGAACATTATACTTTTTAGGTTCTCCTGTTGATATTTATGGAGAATTTGAACCGACTTTAGAAAGAATTAAACGATATATTGAAAAAGAATATACTGAGCAATACAATTAAAAAGACACTTTTGAAAGGAATTACAAATGGATATTAAAAGAACGTTAACAACGATAGGCAAAAGCACTTTTGTAAAGTATTATTACAATTTTAAACATCTTTCCACTGAAGAATGTATAGATAAATTTGAAGAATCATATACTTTAAAATCCAAAAAGAGCAGAACCGGGCATGCAAAAATGATATTTAATCATAATATGCATTTGGAAGCTCTGCAAATTATTGCAGACTCTGAAAAAACCGATTTAAAAACATTAGAAAAAACTTTGGAAATTATGAAAAACGAATTAGCAACTTTGAAGTTTAGCAAACGCTAAAACCAGATAAACAAAAACGCACCTTTGTCGGTAGACAAAAGTGCGTTTTTTGTTGGC
>Ga0209204_1000353_pt1 | contig 50866 bp, 42 predicted proteins | sample AD_JPNMR2_MetaG_FD_184425 | JGI IMG/M metagenome (GOLD analysis project Ga0209204, IMG submission 184425) | Active sludge microbial communities of municipal wastewater-treating anaerobic digesters from Japan - AD_JPNMR2_MetaG (SPAdes) (version 2) | ecosystem: Engineered > Bioreactor > Anaerobic...
TTCTCCAAAGCTTTTTAAAATTACATCGAAAGAACTTTTTTCTTCTTCAGCTGGTTGACCTGCCGCTACGCCTGGCATAGCTGCTGCCATTACTGGAGCAGCTGCGGATACTCCAAATTCTTCTTCAAGAGCTTTGACTAATTCAGCAAGTTCTCCAACGGTCATTTTTTTGATTTCATTAATGAATTCCTCTTTTGTCATCTACCATACACCTCCAAATTTACTTATTATCTTTTATAGCGTTTAAAACATAAATAAGGTTTCTAATGTTGCCGGCTAAGGCATTAACTAAACCAAATATAGGATAATTTACGCTTCTAACAAGCATAGCATATAATTCTTGCTTAGAAGGCAGTTTAGCATATTCATTAGCTTTTTCAGAATCTATTATTTGGCCTTCTAATATTCCACCTTTAATAAAAGGTAAGCCTTTTTGGGAATCAGAAAATTTTTTGACAAACTTTAATACTTCAATTGGATCTACATTTTTAGCGGATAAGACAGCTGTTGGTCCAGTTAAAAAAGGTTCAAACTCATCTTCGGATTTTTTCGATAATTTGATAGCTGTTTTTAACAAAGAATTTCTATAGACTTTATAGATAACATCTTCACCAAAATTGTTATATAACTCCATCCTAAACTGATGAGATAAGGGAACATTCATACCAGTAAAGTCAATGAAAAGTATTAAATTAGCTTTTTCCAAAGCATCTACGAAGTCCTGAATCAAGCCTTTCTTTAGTTCTTTGGTTAACAAAAAGAACACCTCCTCATAAAAAAAGCGGCACACGGCCGCGGACTATAAAAGAAATAAATGTAATATTCATCTATTTATTTCTTTATTCCACGTACCTCTGTAGGCGAGCATTATACTCTTTATCTTTCTTAAAAGACCCACTTTCTTTGGTACGCATTATTGAAAAAATAAATTGTGTAAATAATTAAATTATCTAATTACGCTACTTTAATCTCACCAAGAGAACTTAAATCTATAACTATTGCAGGACCCATTGTAGGACTTATAGTAGCTTTTTTTATAAATTTTCCTTTTGAACTCTCAGGCTTCATTTTGTTGATTTGTTCAAGAGCAGAAAGAATATTTTCTTTAAGAGCTTCATTGTTAAAGGAAACCTTCCCCACTGGCACATGAATGTTTCCTGTTCTGTCATTTCGAACTTCCACTTTTCCAGCTTTAAATTCTTTCACGGCTTGGGCTATATCTTCAGTAACAGTTCCAGCTTTTGGTGAAGGCATTAGTCCACGAGGACCTAGGACCTTACCAAGTCGAGCAATTTTACGCATCATATCTGGAGTGGCTATAGCTACATCAAAATCTGTCCATCCTTCAGAATTAATTTTCTCGATTAAATCATCTGAACCCACATAATCTGCTCCTGCTTGACGTGCCTGTTCGGCCTTTTCACCTTCTGCAAATACCAAAACTCTTACACTTTTACCTGTACCATTTGGCAGAGATATTGTTCCTCTAACATTTTGATCAGTTTTTTTGGGATCTATTCCTAAAACTATATGTAGTTCGACCGTTCCATCAAACTTTGTATAGGAAACTTTTTTAATAAGTTCTATGACTTCTTCAATATTGTACGTTTTCGTTTTGTCAACCAACTTTGATACTTCTTTATATTTTTTACCTCTTTTTGGCATGTCTTATTCTCCTCCCTTTCTAGCCTTCGACTATTTCTATTCCCATATTTTTTGCTGTTCCGGCTATAGTTTTCATGGCAGCTTCTATATCTTTAGCAGTTAGGTCCTTCATTTTAATCTCAGCAATTTCTCGTAACTGAGATTTTGTGATTTTCCCAACCACTTCTTTTCCGGGTTCTTTAGCTCCAGATTTTACGCCAGCTGCTTTTTTGAGTAAAAATGAAGCGGGAGGAGTTTTAACTACAAAGGAAAAAGATCGATCTTCATAAACAGAAATCTCCACAGGTAATAAAGTTCCTGCTTGATCAGCTGTAACGGCATTAAATTTTTTACAAAATTCCATCAAATTTACTCCATATTGACCTAATGCCGGTCCGACTGGAGATGCAGGAGTTGCTTTACCTGCTTCTAATTGTAGCTTTACTACTCTAATAAGTTTTTTTGCCATTCTATCGTACCTCCTTGTGGTATATCGGGAAAAATCCCTCCCACTCACGTTATATTAATATTAATCAATTATTTTTTCTATTTCACTTAACGAAAGAGTAACGGTGGTTTCTCTTCCAAACATACTTACTCCAACTTTTACTTCTTGTTTTTCTAAATCAATACCTTTTATTTTGCCTGTAAAATATTCAAAAGGTCCACTAATTATTTTTATATGTTCACCAATTTCAAAATCAGTTCTAATTTCTTGAAGCTTTTTCTTTTCAAATGATTCTTCTCCTATCAATCTCAATACTGCGCTAATCTCATTCTTTTGAAGTTTAACAGGTTTACCACCTATGTTTAAAAAGGTCGAAACATAAGGTATTTTCTTTATAGTATCTTCAACTTCTTTAGTGTAAATCATTTCGATAAAAACATATCCTGGGAATAAATTTTTCTTTTTTGTTTTTATCAATCTAATCTCTTTAATTAGTGCGGTTTCTCGTATATCAACTCTTCCCGCAAATTTTGCTCTATATTCTTTAGCATCACCAATTATTTCCTCAGGTTCCACAATTGTTCCAACTTTATAACTGTCTGATTTGAAAGTTTCTTTTGGTACTATATAAACCTCGTTTTCGCCAGAATCAGATTGAACTACTACCCTTTTAACTTTTTCTATACCAACAATTTCTCCATCCACATCGCATTCATATTCAAAGTTTTTACTAAGGGGAGTTCCAGAAACTACTTTTTTTCCTACTCTTAAACCAGCAATTACACCAACACTTTCGGGTATCAAGAAGGTTTTTGAATATTTTTTGCCTTCTGTCTCCACCATGATTTTTCGATAATTTTTGGCTTCAACTATTTTACCCTTTGATTTGATTTTTATAGCCGGTTCTTTTGCTAGTAAGTCACCTTTTTTTACATCTTTCCCCTTTTTAACAAACAACTCAGCATCTTTAGACACAAACATCCTGTCTATTCGTCTATTAGTATAATTTAATTCTTCAATTTCAGGAATAACTATTTTTCCAATATACTTATCGTATCCGAGATTTTTCACTTTCTCTTCAATGTTTTCTTTGACTTTGTTTTCCATACCAGAATATACTTGCAAAACATACCATTCTTTACGCATCTTCTAAAAAATCACCACGTTTTTAAATTTGATTTATTAACTTATTTATCAACTAATCGATTTAACTAAGGTGAGGGAGAAGCTGGAATACCTAAGAAAAAAGGATAAACCAAATGTGTAAAAAATTGAACTAGCCCGAAATCAACAAGAAACAAATAAACAGAGACAACTACCAGAATAACTAAAACTACCAATGTAGAATTTAGTAATTCTTTTTTTGTTGGCCATTTAATTTTTTTTGCTTCCTGCCACACAGATGTTAGAAAAATCCAAAATTTTGACATATAAAACACTCCTACTTTTTGAAATATGTGCCAAAATCAAAATTAAATCTTTGATTCAACATGTAAGGTATGTTTACGACACTTTGGACAATACTTTTTTAATTCAATTTTGTTCTTGAAGTTTCTATTCTTTGTCTTATAATAGTTTCTATTATTACATTCTGTACATTTTAACGAAAAGTTGATAATAGGAGTCTTTGCTGCCATAATTTCACCTCTCTTGTTAAATCACATGTATATTGGTGGTGAGGGAAGGATTCGAACCTTCGAAGGCAATCTGCCAGCGGATTTACAGTCCGCCCCCTTTGGCCTCTCGGGCACCTCACCAAATCAACATAATAAATTGTTTATAACTTGGAGCCGATGAAGGGACTTGAACCCCCAACCTGCTGATTACAAGTCAGCCGCTCTGCCAATTGAGCTACATCGGCATGAACATTATTCAACTGCAAAAGATTATATCAAACCAGTGTGCAATTGTCAATTGCATTTGAGTTAAGAAAAGATTAAGATGAATATACTATGTCAAACAAGTATCAGAAAAGCTAATTTCTATATAATTTAACTTTATTTACTTTGTTTTTAATAATAATCATGGTACAATAATAATGAAAAACGAGGTAGTTTAAAGAAGTTATATAGATTATTTATTCTTATAAGAACGTATGTTTTTTATACGAACTACACTAATAATATTAACATATTGAGAATAGAATTCTATTGGTTGACGGTATCGTGAAGGAGGAGAAGACATGTTTGATAACTTTACGGAAAGGGCCGCAAAAGTGTTTATAGAGGCTCAAAATGAAGCGAAAGAAATGGGACATCCATATGTTGGAACCGAACATATTCTTTTGGGACTTTTAAAGGTTGGAGGAAGACATTTAGATAAAATATTTGATGAATTTAACCTTCATTATAATAGTGTTAAAATGGAGATTACTAATGTTGTGGGTACCAATTCTACACAAGGAATTATTGGTTCTCCACAGCCAACACCAAGAGCTAAAAGAATATTGGAACTTGCGTATGATGAAGCAGAATTGATGGGATTTGATAGAATTGATGCAGAACATTTGTTATTAGGTATATGCAGGGAAGCAGAAGGAATTGCGTCTCATATACTTAAGAGATCAGGTATTAATTTATCTTTGATGAGAAAGGAATTGTCTGAAATAATGATGAAAGGCGAGTTACCTGGAAAAACAGATATTGTTAAAAGCGAAGAATTAGAGGAAAGAAAGCGTCAAAAGCAAAATGCACTTAAGCAATTAGAAGATTTTGGTATTGATTTAACTGCATTAGCAGAAAATCACAAATTAGATCCAATTATAGGTAGAGAAATAGAAATAAATAGAGTAATGGAAATACTAGCTAGAAGGAAGAAGAACAATCCTGTACTAATTGGTGAAGCAGGAGTAGGTAAAAGTGCTATAGTAGAAGGCTTAGCTCAAAAAATTGTGGAAGGAACTGTACCGGAAATCTTAAAAAATAAAACTATCTTTTCTTTAGATATAACGGCCTTAGTAGCTGGCACTAAATACCGCGGGGAATTTGAAAAACGGATGAAAAAATTGATGCAAATACTCGAAAAAACTGAAGATATAATTCTCTTTATTGATGAATTACACATGATAGTTGAAGCAGGTGCAGCAGAGGGATCATCAATGGATGCTGCTAACGTTTTGAAACCTGCATTAGCCAATGGGAAAATAACAATAATTGGTTCAACTACATCTGGAGAGTACAGAAAATTTATAGAAAAGGATCCTGCACTTGAAAGACGATTCCAAAAAATTTATGTTACTGAACCATCAATAGAAGAGACTATTAAAATATTGAAAGGGATAAAGCATAAATATGAGGAACATCATAAGGTAAAATATTCTAACAGTGCGCTTGAAGCAGCAGCTCATCTTTCAGCTCGTTATATAACCGATAGACATTTACCAGACAAAGCAATTGACGTTATAGACGAAGCTGGTGCAAAAGCAAGGTTAGGGGCTTTAACATTACCTCCTAAATTGAGGTTAGAACTTGAAAAAATTGAAGAATTAGAAAAAAAGAGAGAAGTGTACAAAATATCTCGTGAAGAATCAAAAGATAAGAGTGAAAATGAACTAGAGAAAATGAAAGAAAAATACAGAGAAGCTTATGTTAAATGGAGAAATGAAGCAGAAAATAACATAATTGATATAGATGAGGAAAATATTGCCGAGATAATCTCAAATTGGACAGGAGTTCCTCTACAACAATTAGAAGTTGAAGAGATGCAGAGATTATTGAATCTTGAAGATGTTTTACATAAAAGAGTTGTTGGCCAAGATGAAGCGATCAGATCTGTATCCAAAGCCATAAGAAGGGCAAGAAGCGGATTAAAAGATCCAAGAAGACCTATAGGTGTATTCTTGTTTTTAGGACCTACCGGTGTAGGTAAAACAGAATTGGCTAAAGCATTAGCTTCATATCTCTTTGGAGATGAAACGCATTTGGTCAGAATTGATATGAACGAATATATGGAAAAGTTCAGTGTCTCTAGACTTGTTGGTGCACCTCCTGGATATGTTGGATATGAAGAAGGTGGACAGTTAACCGAGATTGTAAGAAGAAGACCATATTCTGTTATATTGTTAGATGAAATAGAAAAGGCTCATCCAGATGTTTACAACATTTTGTTGCAGATTATGGATGAAGGAAGATTAACAGATTCTCAAGGAAGGGCTGTAGATTTTAGAAATACTATTATAATAATGACGTCAAACCTTGGTTCCGAACAGATTAGCAAGACAAAGAGGTCTATGGGTTTCGTTGAAAATGACAGTTTTGAAAGCGATTATCAAAATATGAAGGAACAAGTAATGTCTGCTGTCAAAAAAACATTTAGGCCCGAATTTATAAATAGATTGGATGATATTATAGTTTTCCATCCGTTGACCAAAAAGCAGCTTAAAGAAATAATATTCATTCAAATTTCTGATTTAAAAAGCAGACTTGAGGAAAAGAATCTTAGCCTTTCAGTTAAGGAAAGTGCGATAGACTTTCTGCTAGAAAAAGGGTATAATCCAATATTTGGCGCTAGACCACTGAAAAGGGCAATTCAAAGGTATATTGAAGATCCATTATCTGAAGAAATACTTAAGAACAAATATGAAGAAGACGATATAATTATCATAACGCATAGAAAGAATGATGATAAACTAAGTTTCAGAAGATCTCCCAATAAACGTAAAAAAGCGGAAAAGAAAGTGGTTAACACTTGAAAAAATCAGAAAAAGTTTATGTTTGTAATAATTGTGGTTATGAGTCTGATAAATGGTTTGCAAAATGTCCGGTATGTCAAGAATTAGAATCCGCGGTAGAATATACCGCGGATATTGCTTTTGATAAGAATATTAAAGATGCTCCTGAGATAGTTTTTATAGGGCAGGAAATTTCTCCTCCACAAAAAATATCAATCAAACTAAAAGAAATAAATGACGCATTAAATGGAGGTTTAGTTAAAGGAGGCGTGTATTTATTAAGTGGAGAGCCTGGAATAGGAAAAAGTACACTTCTAACACAGTTAGCAGATTCATTAGATATTAAAGAAGGATTCATTTTTTACATTTCAGGAGAAGAATCGGTAAATCAAGTTCTTCAAAGATTTGAAAGACTGAATATAGGTAACAAAAGGATTGCTTTGATGTTTGAAAGTAACATAGAGCTAATTCTCAGTGCTTTGATTAATAGTAAGCACCGTCCTGAAGCTATTTTTATAGATTCTATTCAAACCTTAAAAAGTGATGAAATTGATTCTGCGCCTGGTAGTTTGCTTCAAGTTAGAGAATGTACACGAAAAATAGTTGATTATGCAAAGAAGACAGAAATACCTGTTATATTAGTAGGCCATGTGAATAAGGAAGGGGCTATAGCTGGGCCGAAAGTCTTGGAACATATGGTTGATTGTGTGATTCAAATTGATTTGGAGAGAAGTTCAGGGCTTAGAATACTGAAAGTTTTAAAAAATCGATTTGGTCCTACAGATGAAATAATAATATTAGAGATCACCCAAACTGGTTTAAAACCAATTGAAGATATTACATCTTTTTTTCTTTCAGAATATTCAAATGAGCCTGGTAATACTTTGACAGTAGCCAAGGTTGGGCAAAGATTTTTGCCCATTGAGATACAGGCTTTGGTAAGTAATCCAGTATATGGTTCTCCTAGAAGGGTTACATCAGGTGTTCCCATAGATAGATTGTTAATGATTACTGCGGTCCTTTCTAAAAAACTTAAATTTCCTTTGGAAAACAAAGATATATTTGTTAATACATCTGGAGGTTTAAAAATTACCGATAGTTCAATGGATTTAGCAATTGCTCTTTCTTTAATCTCTTCTATGCTAGACAAACCTCTTTTATATTCTGTAATTGCTTTAGGAGAAATAGGTTTAGATGGAAGAATTCGAGGGGTTTCGCTTTTAGAAAAGAGAATTGAAATAGCTCAGAAACTCGGTGCAGATGCTGTATTGATTCCAAAAAATAAAAATATTGATAATAATAATTTTAAAGTTGTGGAAAACGTCAAAGATTTGATAAAATTATTTGGGAAGGAGGGAAGTGTCCTTTGAACGAAAAATTGGGAAAAATTTTCAATTTACTTGCACCTGGTAAGCCTATTAGAAAAGGTGTAGATAGAATAATGGAGGCAAATCTGGGTGCACTCTTATTCTTTTCGTCTCATCCTGAAGATAACATCAAAGAAGGACTTATACAACCAGGATTTGAATTAAATTGTGATTTTCTACCTGAGAAAATATATGAATTGTCTAAAATGGATGGAGCTGTAGTTTTAAATAGTGATGGGACAAAAATTTTATATGCGAATGCACTCTTAAACCCTGATAAAAATATTCCAAGCTCTGAAACCGGAATGAGGCATAAAACTGCAGAAAAAGTGGCTATTCAAACCGGAGATTTGACAGTTGCTATTTCCAAAAGAAGAAATATTATTTCTGTATATTATGATAAATTAAAGCATGAGTTGTTACCAGAGAATGTTTTGTTTGCACGATTAAACCAAGAAATTACTATTGCTCAACGATATAGGCAGAGTTTTATGGGTTTGTTAGAATATTTGAATATAGAAGAAATAAAAGAAAAAGTTACCCTTAGAGATGTAGTTGAAGTGATATCAAAGGGTATGCTTACAATATGTATTACTCAAAAAGCTGAAAGATATTTATTAGAGTTGGGTGAAATAGCTGGTAGCGTTAGACTTGAATATGAAGAAATTTTGAGATCAGTTCCTAAACTTGTTGGATCTGTAATTATGGATTATAGTGTTGATAATTTATCATATCAAAGACCTGAAGAAGCCTTAGAAATCTTTAAAAATTTTGGTGTAGATAATTTAGTTAGACCTTTGGAAGTAGCTAAAGCCCTTGGTTATAATAATATAGAGTCTGAGGATGAATTAGAAGAGTATGGAGTTTCTTCAAAGGGATATAGGTTACTTTATTCAACGAATCTCCCCTCAATAGTTGTAAGAAATGTTGTAGAAACTTATAAGACACTTCCCGAATTAATGAAAGCAAAATTTGAAGATCTTACGACTATTCCAGGGGTGGGAAAAAGAAGAGCTGAAGTAATTTTAAATGCTTTAGATAAAAAGAGACGAAATCAAGAAGAATTGAATTTTTTGACTAGTAGCGAAGAAAACGCACCAAAGGTTGGTTCGTAAATAAAATAAATTGTAAGTTTATTTTTGAATTGAGGTGTTGCAAATGAAAGTTTTAGCAAAAAACAAAAAAGCTTTTCATGACTATGAGATTTTAGAAACCTTTGAATGCGGTATAGAACTGAAAGGCACCGAGGTTAAGTCAGCAAAAGAAGGAAATATTAATTTGAAAGATGCATTTTGTAAAATTGAAAATGGCGAATTAATTTTGTATAATGTTCATATAAGTCCTTATTCAAGTGCAAATGTCTTTAATCATGATCCAGAAAGACCCCGAAGATTATTAATGCACAAGAAAGAAATTATTCGTCTGAATAGTAAGGTTAAAAAAGAAGGTTTAACTATAATTCCTCTGGAGTTTTATGTAAACGACAAAGGTTTGATAAAAGTCAAAGTAGCTTTGGCTAAAGGACTAAAAAAATATGACAAAAGAGAAAAAATTGCTGAAAGAGATTTCGAAAGGAGGGTAAAAAAGTTAGAAAAGTATGAGAACATTTGAAGGGGTTAGTGAAGCAGTTTCCTTTGAAAAGGTAACCAAAAGATTTGGTAATACAATAGCTGTTAATAATATCGACTTGAATATAAATAGAGGCGAGATATTTGGTCTCATTGGTCCTAATGGTGCAGGAAAATCTACAATTATGAAGATGATATCTACTCTGTTAACCCCAACTTATGGTGAGATAAATGTTTTTGGTCAGGATTTATACAAAAATAAGCAAATATTAAGAAAATATATTTCTTTAGTTTCGGATTATTCTGTTTTAGAGGAGGATTTGACTCCCTACGAAAACCTTAAACTTTTTGCTACTGTTGCAGAAGTAGAAAATGCAGACGAAAAAATTGACAAATTTTTATTGAATTTTGATTTAGACAAGTATGAGCGTAAACTTACAAAAAATCTATCTTCGGGGAACAAACAAAAGCTCAATATCGCTAGAGCTTTGTTAAAGTCTCCCGAAATACTTTTATTAGATGAGCCAACAAATGCAATTGATGTTGAATCTTCTAGATTTATAAGAAGATTTATATTGAATGAGAATATTTCCAAGGGGACTACAATCATTATATCTTCTCACTATTTGTGGGAAATAGAACAGTTAGCTACCAGTATTGGTGTAATAGTTGATGGCAAGATCGTTATAAAAGAAAGCATTGACAAGTTGTATGATAAGTTTGATACTAAAATAAATATATTCGAACTTACTATTAAAAAGGAAGATTATCAAAATATTTTAGAAAAAGTTAAAGCTCTTCCCAATGTCACTGCAATTAAGCCTGTTTCTGACGAAAAGATTATTGTAGAGACTAAGGATCCGAACTTTTCTATTCATGGATCTGAAGTTCATCAAACTAAGTTGAAACCCACATTAGAGGATATATATTCTTATATAGTTGAAAATTCGAATAATTTAGGGATAGATTAAAATGTTTGTTAGGTTAGAAGATGTTTCTCACAATTTTGGGGATTTTTATTTGTTCTATGATGTGAATTTGGTAATTAACCCCAATGATAAAATTGCTTTAATAGGTAAAAATGGAAGTGGTAAAACAACTTTACTAAACATTATATACGGAACTCTTGAACCAATTGAAGGGCAAGTAATAAAGAAAAATAATTTAAGTATCTCTTTCTTGAAACAATATCGAGCGGATAATGATACTTCAACAATATACAATTTCATTAAAGAGGCTGTTCTAAAGGATTATTCAGAACATATAGTTGACAGAATAACAAGAAGTTTACTTGTGGGAGTGGGTTTTTCCGAAGAACAATGGGATAGAAAAGTCTCTTCTTTGAGTGGAGGAGAGATTACGAGGTTATCTTTAGCAAGGACTTTATCAGGAAAGAGTGATTTGCTTATCTTAGATGAGCCCACTAACCATTTGGATTTATACTCAATAGAATGGTTAATAAATTATCTGAAAAATTATAAGGGCGCTATGGTTATAGTATCTCACGATAGGGCCTTTTTAAGAGAATTATGTGATAAATATTGGGAAATAAACAACTCAAGAATTTGGGAATTTAAAGGAACATATGATGAATATCTTTTGTCTAGAGAAATTTATATTAATTCTCTTAATGCACGCAAAAAAAATTTACAAAAAGAAGTTGAAAGATTGGAAAGAATGATTCAAAGATATAGATCATGGGGAACCGAAAAAATGATGAGACAGGCTGTTATAAGAGAAAGAAAATTAGAAGAGTTAAAAAAAGAGTATGAAGAAATTGAAAATCTTGAACAAGAAAAAGAGATTGAAATAAAAATTCCTCAACCTGAAAAGACAGGGTATAAAGTAATAGAAGTAAACAATCTTTCTTTTTCGTTTGACAAATCTCATAAACTTTTAAATAATATATCGTTTGAATTATATGAAGGAGAAAAGCTAGCAATATTAGGGAAAAACGGTTGTGGAAAGACAACTCTTTTGAAGATATTGATGGGGGAAATAGATTTTTATTCTGGAAAAGTAGAATGGGGATATAATGTAAAGGTAGGATATTTAGATCAAGTTGTCATGAAACTTTCAGATGAGCTTGATGTATTAAGTGAAACTTGGAGAATAGTACAAGATTGGAAAGATTTCGAAGTTAGAAAGTATCTAGGAAGGTTTGGATTTTATGGAGAAGAGGTTTTTAAGAAAGTTAGAGAACTATCAGGCGGGGAATTAACGCGACTTGCACTTGCAAAAATTTTGCTTGAAAGACCTAACGTTTTGATTTTAGATGAACCTACAAATAATTTGGATGTTTTAACTATCCAATCATTAGAAAAGACGCTTAAAGAATATAAAGGGGCGATCATTTTCGTTTCACATGATGAATATTTCATAAAAAATATTGCTGATAAATTTATACTAATTGATGATGGTGAAAGTATTGAGTCAAAAGAACTTAACGATATTTTAGATAATATTAAAAGCTCTTCTTTTAAATTAGATAAAAAAAAGGTTCAAAATATCTCTTATAAAGAAAAAAATAGAATTAAAAATAGAATTAAAAGTTTAAACAATCAACTTTTATACGTGAGATCACAAGCTGACACCTTATTTAAAAAATTAGATAAGGTAGAATTTAATCTTTTTGAATTTGGAGACGATTATAATAAAGTAATAGAATTAATGGAAGAAAAAAGTGAATTAGAAAAAAGATTATTAGAGTTAGAAAATATGGAAAAAGGAATCGTTGAAGAGTTGTTCGAATTAGAGAAAAATAAAGATTTTAGCTAAATATAAATTAATTTATTTATACAATTAATTGGAGGACTATAGGATTATGAAAGGGATTTATTCTGATCAGACAAATTTTTATCTTTTTCCTGAAGAACCAGATGTAGGAGAACTTGTAACAGTTAGATTAAGGATACCAAAGTATTTAGGCAAAAGTGTAGGAAACGTATTTTTTGCCCCTGAAAAAAATGTTAAGCGATATCAACATAAATCAATGGACTTGTGCAAAGAAAGTGAATATTTTTATTATTTTGAAAGTAGTTTCAACATGCCAGATAGAATTTTAAGATATCATTTTGAAATAAATTTATTAGATAAGAAAAAAAATATTGTATATGATGCGATGGGAATTCCTCAAAATAGGCCAATTATTGATTTTACTTTAATAGCAGGATTTAAAACACCACAATGGGCACATGGTTCTGTTTATTACCAAATTTTTGTTGATAGATTTTATAATGCAGACGAATCGAATGATCCTGTAAACAATGAATATCATTATGACGGACAGGTTGTAGTGAAAAAAGACTGGGAAACGCTTCCTCATCCCAAAAATGGACATAGGGAGTTTTATGGAGGAGACTTAAAAGGTGTTTTAGAAAAACTTGATTATATAGAAGATTTAGGAGTCGAGACGATTTACTTTAATCCAATTTTTGTTTCTCCTAGTCCCCATAAATATGATACTCAAGATTACGAGCACATAGACCCTCATTTTGGGGTTATTGTTGAGGATACTGAAGATCTAACTAAAAAATATAAAGTTAGAACAACCTCTGAAGTTAATTTAAAAAAGAGTGATGAGTTATTTCAAAAGTTGGTAGAAGAATGTCATCAAAGAAACTTGAGAGTTATTATAGATGGAGTATTTAATCATTGTGGCTCTTTTCATAAATGGATTGATGAGATGAATTTGTATGGAAATGGAGCTCTATATAATGAATCTTCGCCTTATAGGAGATATTTTTATTGGAATTCAAAGAACGAATATGAGGGGTGGTGGGGTTATAAAACTCTTCCTAAATTGAATTACGGAAATATTAATTTGTGGAAGTATATCGCAGAGATTTCGAAAAAGTGGATGGGTCAGCCGTTCAAAGTTGATGGTTGGAGGTTAGATGTAGCGGATGATTTAGGAAAATCTTTTGAGATGAATGCTTCTTTTTGGAGATTTTTTTATAAGATAACAAAAAAAGTTAATCCTGATTCAATAATATTTTCAGAAATATATAAATCTCCCCTTCCTTGGTTAGAAAGGCGATGTTGGGATTCGATAATGAATTATATTTCTTGTATGGATCCCATTAGTTACTTTTTAACAGGTATGGAGAAACATAATGATTATTTAAAATCCGAATTACTAAAAAATTCTGATTACTTTGTTAATACAGTTAAATGGGCACTTTCACAACTGCCTATGAACAGTAAATTTATGGCATTAAATCAACTTAGTAATCATGATCATTCCAGATGGATGACAAGAACAACTCAAAAAGTTGGAAGATTAGGTCCAAACACTCATGATGACGCAATCGAAGGAAGAGACTTAGATGTATTTAAGATGGGTCTTGTAATGATGTTTACATTACCTGGTTCGCCTGGCTTATACTATGGTGATGAAATTGGTCTTCCCGGATGGACGGATCCAGACAATAGAAGACCTTATCCTTGGGGAAGAGAAACTCAAGAAGGAAAAGAAATATTGCAATTTTCAAGAGAGTTAATTAAGGTATATAAAAATTGTGCTTCATTAAGAAAAGGTTCTTTTGATTTTATTGATTGGCAAGGAGGATACCTAGCTTATGCTTCTTGGAATGATGATGAAAGTATTGTTACAATAGTAAATAGAGAGGAAAAAACAGTTGATGCTGAGCTCCCACTTTGGTTATTGGACAAGAAAAAAGGAGAAATAGAAATACTCTTCTCAACAAAAGTAGTTAATATTGAAAATAAATATTATGATGATGGTATAAAAAGATTAAAAATTCCAGAAAAAACAGCTCTTATTATAAAAATTAATTAATATTGGTTTAAAAGTACCATTTTAAAGAAAATGGTTCTTGACTTATTTTTTCAAACAGTTCTTCGTATTTGTAAAATCCTGAAGGTTTGATGGTTTCCTCTATTAGGAATTGAATAAATTCAAAGGGTTTTTCAGAGATATTATCAACATTTAGTTTTTTACAGAATACTTTTCTTAACATTTCACAAGTTACATCACCCATAAAATAGTTGTGCATATATATAGGATGTGTAGTATAATGAATTCTGTATCCAAAAGGAGGTTCTTCTAGAGGTTCATCTCCAAACAACTCTGCATAGACTTTATTATAAATATTATATATATCTTCTAAAGAAGATACATTATTTCTATATAATTCGTGGTCAAAGAATATATTACCTATAAATCTTAAGTAATTCAGTTTCTCATATTCTTTAATTGCTTTTAATTCATCTTCTAGATTTTTGTGAAAGAAATTTTTATAAAATAATTTGTCATATATAAAACTTCCAAAAAGATTGGCTATACCTTCAGTAATTATGCCACTTATTCCTTTATTTAATATTATTTCATTTGGATCTTGTAGAAAAGAATGAATTGCATGCCCGCTTTCATGTAAAAGAGTCTTATACTCAGAATAGCGGTTTTTAACGTTTGCAAGTACTCTAGAGTCTTTTCCAATCTCTATTCTGAAATTATAACCCCATTCAGATTTATTTTTTCTTGGAAATATATCATAAGTAATATTATATTTATCCAAGTTAATCCCAAAGTTCAAGAAGAAGTCTCTTAAGATAGAATAATAATTAATCATATCTACTTTTGTACTCATAGAAGGAGAAATTATATTTTTTAAGTATTCTTCATCCCATGGTTTCAATTCTTTTGCATCTATATATTTTTTAGCAAGTTCCTTTCTTTTGTTATTTAATTCATTTATGTGATTTTTTAACTCTTCTTTCCAGTCATCAAATATGTTTGGACTTAACTCATCTTTTTTTAACATGTATTCCACAAAATCATTTGAGCCTTCTGCTTTTGCTAATTCTTTTCTTAGATTTATAAGTTCAATAAAACCATTGTCTACTAATACTTTGTTAATTTGGCTTCTCGAAAAATAAGCCTTTTTTCTTATATTTTTATCTTCATCAGTTAACAATTGTTCTATTTCCACCGAGGTTACTTCTTTCCCATCAATTTTGAATCTAAAGGTATTAAGTATTTGGGAAAGTTCATTCGTTTTGGTTCTAATTTTAAGGTTTAAGTCGTTAATTTCTTTACTTTTGTGAAAGGGTTCAAAGATATTGTATGCTATTTCCATTCTTCGTTTATCAGTATTGTCTAATGTACTTTCTTTGTGATCACATATGATTCTAAAATTTTCATCATCTTCTAAGAAAGCCGTTATATCGCGATAAGCTTGTTCGATACCTAAATCAAAGCCTGTTGTATATTGTGTCCAACCCAATTTACTAGCTTTAATTTCTTTCTTGTTTAATTTATGGAATAAGTTAACCACTTGTTCTATAGCCATAAACAACACCTCTTTATTGATAAAATGAATTTTTTATATTATAAACTTTTTAGGATTAAATAAGAATAAAACATCTTCAACTTTAGTGAATTCAAAATTAGAACCAATTTTGTAACTAGTTATACCCTTTGAAGCAAGAGATATATACAATATATTATCTTTCATACTCATTCCAAGTATTGGTAAACCAAGATTAATATCTTTTAAAATATTGAAATTCGAGTTATCAATTATAGTTATTTTCTGGCCAATTGATAAGAAAATATATTGTTCACTATTTAATATAATATCAGGAATATATGGAAAATTGTAATAATCTAACAATTTAAAATCAGAATTTAATTTGTAGATTCCATTATCCGTAATAATTAAAAATTGATCATTTAAATAGTTTATTGCTTTTATTTGTTCTTTTACAGAGTACTTTAAAGATGTTTCTTTAGTCTTAGGATCATATTCGAGAATCTTGTTATCTTGAGCTATATAATAGGCGAGATTAGCTTCCTCAATATCAGTTATTGTTTCTTCAAAAATAATATCTCCATTTAATAAAGAATACACGTTATTTTTTCCTATTGCATAAGTTCCTATTTGAGTTTCTTTTATATTAATTATCTCTTCAGGGAATTTTTTTAACAGGGTGTTTTTTGGATTAAAAAAACTTACCATATTATCTTTAACTATATAAAAACCGTTTTTACCTTTATAAGCTCTTCCTGAATAACTTTGTTCATAAAGCTTTTCTTTTTTGTAATTAAGAAAAACTAAGTTTTGACCATCATCAATCAAAATTCCTTCATCTAAAACAACGAAATCATTTATAAAATTAACGATGTTAAATCTTTTAATTAGGTTTCCTGTGTCTAATTCATATACGTAAAGGCCATCTTCGTTATTACATAAATAAATCATATTATTATAAACAGTAATATTTGCTCTAGAAAAGTTGTTAGTAACCACTTCTTTAATTTCTTGAGTAGAAAAATTTATGCTATAAATGCCGGTGTTTGTTGAGAAATAAAGTGTATCTTCTACACATGTAATTGAAAAAGCTTTATAGTTTAAGGTACTGAACATCTTTAAATTACCGTTTCTCACTTTAATAAGATCAGATTTTTTAAATAATAAGATCCCCATAAGGTCATCATTTATTACCAAAAATTCATTGCTCAGAGCCATCATTCTCGGTGAGATAAATTCGTTGAAGGAATTAATTTCTTCTAACTTGAATCCTTCTTTTATTTTAAATATTTTTAATCCAAGACCTGGCCCTAAAGCGTATAAATAGTGTTCATAAACCTCAATTTGGGTTATTATTCCTGGCAAAATTATATGATTTTTTAGCTTTAAATAAATATCATCTACTAATTCAAAAATAATCAAACCATTTTGACCGTCTGCTACATAAACAGTTTTATCATCTAAAGTTATTGAAAGAGAAGTCCCAAAAGTACTATAAGAATTAACTAATACAGGTTCAAGTGGATTAGAGAAATCGTATATCTTAATTCCATTTCTATCAACTAAATAGAGATAATTGCCAACAATTTTTGCGTCATTGACATATTCACCTGTGTTATGCAACGATACAATATCTTGTTGATTTACATCGTATATGTAAAAACCTTCATATCCTGCTAGTATCACTGCATATCTTTTTTCGAAAGGAATTTCTTCTTCTATTTTTCTTGTTTGAATATTTTTGTAATATACAATTGTCAAAAAGAAAATAATAAGAATAATTGTTACATAAAAGAAAAGTAAGGAAATCCTTTTATTCTCGTCTAGCATAAAAATAAAGAATTTTCCGTACTTATATTTACGGAAAATTCTCTCCTCCTTTAACTTTTATTATTGTAATAATTAAATTATACCATAATAATGACATTTAATAAATTGGAATAAAGGTTCACTGTGTACTTACTGAACTTAAATGTCAGAAAGCATTTCTAAAGTCGAAAATTCTATGGGAAATTTGATAGGTTTTCCTTCTTTTGCAGATTTATATATTCCTAAAACAGCTTCAACTGCCTTTTGTCCCTCAACGCCATTTATATATGGTTCTCTATTGCTATTTATAGACTCGTAAAAATCTTTATACAACGGGATATGTCCGCTGCCATAAACTGTATCAGGATCTGGTAAGTTTTGAAATGGATGTCCTTCCTCGTTTGAAAACCTCCAATATTTAATCTTATTTACAGCTAACCCTCCGATAACAACAGTACCTGTTTCTCCAAAAATTGACAAAGTTTCCTCTAAATTTTTTGGGTATACATTAGCTGATCCTTCTACCAAAGCAATAGAACCGTTTTTAAATTTAATTATAGCGCTTCCAAAATCTTCCGCCTCTATATAAGGATGAGTGAAATTTTTTATAACACCATATATTTCTTCAATTTCGGATTCCATATTCCATATCAACAAATCAATATTGTGTGTACACTGGTTCATCAACGTACCGCCATCTTCTTTCCAAGTACCTCTCCATCTTGCCTGCTCGTAATATGCTCTGTTTCTATTCCACCTTATTGAAGCTTGAGCATGAAGAATCTTACCAAAAGCATTTTGTTCAATTTTTTTTCTTAATTCTTGAATTGGTGGGTTAAACCTATTTTGAAAACAAACTGCTAGCTTTAAATTTTCGCCTTTTGCAGTTTTAATCATTTCTTTAGTATGTTTTGTTGATAAAGCCATAGGTTTTTCTACTAAAACATGCTTGTTGTTTATTAAAGCCTCCATACTAATTTCATAATGATTTCCACTTTGTGTAGCTATACTTACTGCGTCTATATCCGTTCTTTTAAGTAGCTCTTTGTAATCAATGTAAATCTCTGGTCTTCTTAATCCTGCATCAACAAATTTTTTTGCAAATTCTTTCGCTCTTTCTTCAACTAAATCACATGCTGCAACTGTTTCTATAAAATCCGAATTTTTTATTAAAGCTTCGGAATGTTTTTGCTGAGCTATTCTGCCACACCCTATTACGGCCATTCTTAACATCTCAACACCTGCCATAAATAAAATTAATTTGAAAGATTAATATATTAAATTAAAATTATTTTTTCTGGATATTTGTCTTTAATATTCTTAGTAGCGTTTCTGGTATCAAAAACAATATTTGCATTTTTTGCTACGAATTCATAATCAACTTTTTTATGTCCAGTAGTAATTATAACAGCATCACATTCTTTTAATATTTCTTTTGTTAAATCTATAGTTGAATATAACCGATCTTTAAATTTAAATTGTTTAACGTAAGGATCATGTATCAACACATTGGCTTTTTTATTTTCCAATTGTTCTAGAACTTTTAAGGCAGGAGATTCACGTAAATCATCAATGTCATTTTTATAACTAACACCCAACATTAATATTTTCGCACCATTTAGACATTTTTTATTGTTGTTTAAGATATCCATTAGTCTTTCTACTACGTATTCAGGCATATAATCATTAATTTCCCCAGCTAGTTCTATAAGTCTAGTATGGTAATCGTACTCTCGAGCCTTGTAGGTTAAATAAAAAGGATCTATCGGAATACAGTGCCCACCAACACCAGGCCCAGGATAGAAAGGCATAAATCCAAAAGGTTTTGTGGCAGCCGCATCTATAACCTGCCAAATATTAATATTCATTTTTTTTGCAAGAATCGCCATCTCATTGATAAATGCTATATTTATTATCCTGAAAGAATTCTCTAAGATTTTTGACATTTCTGCTTCTTTAGGAGAAGAAACTGTAAAAACTTCAGCGTTTAAAACCCTTTCATATAATGATTTTGCATACATAGTGCATTTTTCTGTTACACCACCAACTACTTTAGGAGTATTTTTTGTTTTGTAAACTAGATTACCCGGGTCCACTCTTTCAGGACTAAAAGCTAAAAAGAAGTCTTCTCCTACTTTATAACCATTTTGCTCTAATATTGGTAGCATAACTTCTTCTGTGGTTCCAGGATAAGTGGTGCTTTCTAACACTACTAGCGTATCTTTTTTCATTCTTTTAGCAACTTCGTTAGTTGAATTAATTACAAAACTTAGGTCGGGTTGTTTGTATTTGTTGAGAGGCGTTGGTACACATATCATAATTGCATCGCATTCTTTTATTCTATCATAATCAGTTGTTGCACTTAATTTTCCATCTCTTACTAAATCTTCCAGTTCTGCTGTAACTACATCTCCTATATAATTTATACCTTGATTAACTTTATCTACTTTTTCTTTTTGAACATCAAATCCTAGAACGGTATATCCAGCTTTAGCTTTTTCTACAGCAAGAGGTAATCCTACATAACCTAAACCTATTACCCCAATCTTTGCTGTTTTATTTTGTATTTTTTCTAATAAAGCCATTACTTTTACCCCCTTTGTTCAATTTAATAAGAATTATTAATTTGAATAGTACTGCTTTATTTTTTTAACAACATATTCTTGTTCATACTTGTTTAACTCTGGAAACATAGGTAAGGCTAATGTTGTTTGTGTTGCTTTTTCAGTGATTGGAAAATTACCATATTGGTATCCAAGATTTTCAAAACATTTTTGAAGATGCAAACCCAAAGGATAGTAAATGCCGGTTTCGATTCCATTTTCTTTAAGAAAGTTCTTCAGTTTGTCACGGTCTTGCTCATTTTTGACTGAAATTACATATTGATGGTAAACATGGACTCTATTATCAAAAAAATTTGGATAGTTTATGTGTTTATCCAATCCGTTTTCTTCAATAAGCTTATTATAATATTGAGCCTTTTGAATTCTTCTTTCAATATAATAATCTAAGTTTTTTAATTTTATTCTTAATATTGCTGCTTGTACCTCATCTAACCTGGAATTGTATCCCACTTCGTCATGATAATATTTTTTGGATGCACCATGAACCCTCAGTTTTCTAACGCGATCTGCTAACTTTTCATCATTAGTTACTACTAATCCTCCATCACCATATCCACCAAGATTTTTTGTAGGAAAAAAAGAAAACGCATTTAGATCTCCAATAGTTCCACTATACTTTTTCGCTCCATTTGAGTAATACCAAACAGATCCTATAGATTGAGCACAATCTTCAATGATATATACTTGATAATTATTTCTAATTTTTTCTAATCTTTCTAAATCAATAGTTTTCCCAAAGAGGTGTACAGGTATGATACCTTTTATATGTTCTTTCTTAGGATGAGTTTGGAGAACCTTTTCTACTTGATCTAAGTCAATATTATAAAAATCTTCTTCTATATCTACAAATATTGGAGTTGCTTGATTTAAAACAATAGAGCTAGCTGTAGCAAAAAAGGTATACGGTGTAGTAATAACGTAATCACCTTTTTTTACATCTAGAGCTTGAACAGAAAGTCTAAGAGCATCAGAACCATTTGCTACACTAATAGCATATTTTACCCCAAGATAATTAGCTATCTCTTTTTCAAACATTTTAACGTTACTTCCCATTATTACATTACCAGATGTAAAAACAGCATCTAAATTTTTAAGGACATCTTTTTTAATCTTTTTGTATTGACGAGTTAAATCAAAAAGAGGAACATGCATCTTTTCTTCCATTAATTTTGCTCCCCCTTTCTTAACGAAATATTTCCTTCCTCATCTATTTGAAAAACGTATAATTTCTCCAAATTTCTCTCTAGTGCTTTGTTTAAAATTTTTTCTGAATGTCTAAAAGAAGCAATTATTAATGCATCATATGTCAGTTCTTTGGCTTTTTCAGGAGGGTATATATCTATTCCCTTTAATTGATCACCTTGTTTTGATATAGAATCGTCCAGGAATCCTAAAACATTGACATTTTCACTTTTTAGAATTTTCAAGACAATACCTCCCACTACACCAGCGCCATATAGCAATATGTTATCAAGCTTATCTTTTTTTATTGTGTGAAGTACTTTTTTAAACGATTCTTTAGTATCAAAGTATAATTCTGAAACTTCGTCAACGAAACTTACAATTAGGAATTGTAACCTTTTTATTCCTTGTTCAGTAAGTTCATAGCTCATATTTCTTTTATTTTCTCCCGATTTTAGTATATATCCTTTTTCCTCAAAATCTTTTAAATATTTATTCACCATAGATGGGACAATACCAACATTTTTTGATATTTTATCTTGGGAAATATCATTGTCTTCAGAAATTAATTTTAGGATCATCATTTCCCTAAAATTTGGAGAAGGATTAAAAAAAGTGTACTTTTCAATGTTTAACATAAGAGAACCACCTCAAAACTTTAATTCACTCACTAAGTGAATAATTTATTTCATTATATCATTTATTATAATCAATGTCAAGTTTTGATATAATATCCAATATTAAAAATAAGTCCTAGAAGAATTCTAGGACTTATTTAGAAAGTTAATGTAGTTATAAAGCTATCCAAATAGTTTTTTTGCTATTTCTGCAACCCTTTTTCCTTGCATTTTTGCTATCTCTAATTCTAATTCTGTAGGGGAGTTATTTTCTGAATTAATTATTGCAGAGGCACCATATGGTGTTCCACCATGAACGCTTGAAGTATCATTTAGTGCTGGCAGAGTGAAAGGCAATCCTACAATTATCATTCCGTGGTGTAGCAGCGTTGTGTGAAAACTCAATATAGTTGATTCTTGCCCTCCATGTTGTGAACTGGTAGTTGTAAAAACACTTCCTATTTTTCCAACCAATTCTCCTCTAACCCATATTCCTCCAGTGGTGTCTAAAAACTGTCTCATCTGGGCTGCCATCATTCCAAACCTTGTAGGTGTTCCAAATATTATGGCATCAGCTTGTTTTAACGAATCTAAAGTAGCAATAGGTAAATGTTTAAAAGATTCCTGAGCTTTTTTCGCACCCGATTTTATTAGGATATCTTCTGGAACAGTTTCTTGAACTCTATAAATATTTACTTCAACGCCTTCTATTTCTCTAGCTCCTTGAGCTTCTGCTTCTGCCATTTTGTATGTGTGACCATACATACTGTAAAAAATTATATTTATTCTAGCCATAAAATAACCCCCTTAATTAAGACAATTTTTATCCCTTTTATGATAACATTAATATCTTAAAAATATTTAAAATATATAATAACTTATGAACATACTTTAATAAAAAATTCATGTTATAGGCGAAAAACTTTTCTAAAAAGAAGTTATGAAGTTATATTTGATCTAGAGTTAAGCCTTAACTGTTCTTTGGCACAAATAGAGTTAATTTATACAAATTAAATCTAAACAATAAAGGAGGAAATTAATTATGAGGACACTTTATTTTAAAAGTGATAATTGTCCTGTATGCAAAACAATTTTACCTAAGTTTATACAAATTTGTAATGAGTATGGTATACCTTATGAAATTATAGATGTCTCTGATAATCAGGAACAAGCTGGTCAACTTCTAGTTTTTTCTGTTCCGACCATTATTTTTCTTGATAAAGAAGGTAAAGAAATAAAAAGATTTGCTCAATATTTTGGTACAAATGAGATAAGTACTTTTTTAGATAGATATTTTCAACTTACTAAAAATAGTTCAAATAAGGATGAGAATATTACTTAACAAAAATATCTTTAAGTGTGTTTTATTTAGATAGGTCAATAAATCATTCACCAATTTTAATCTCGTTTAAATAAATCTAAGAAATTGAAAGATAATTAAATGGGTGTACTTCAACTAATTATCCTTTTAATCCAGTAAAAGTAATACCTTTGATGAAATATTTTTGTGTGAATAAGAATACTATTATTAAAGGTAAAATGACGATAACAGAGCCGGCCATTTGCATTGCGATATTTTCCGTATATTGACCTCCAAGTACTGAAATTGCTACAGGTAGGGTATACATGCTTTCATCTGTAGCTATAATTAATGGCCATAAAAAGTTATTCCATGATCCTGTAAAAGTAAATATAGTAATAGCTGCCATTGCGGGTTTTGATAAAGGAAGAATTACTTTGAAAAAGATCCATCCTTCATTAGCACCATCCATTTTTGCTGCTTCTATTAATTCGTCCGGAATGCCACTTATGAATTGTCTCATAAAGAATATATTAAATGCATTTGCTAATGCAGGCAATATTAAACCCCAATAAGTGTTTAGTAAATTCAGTTTAGTTAATAATAAGAAAACAGGAATCATAGTAATTTGTCCTGGAACCATGACCGTTCCTAATATGATCAAAAATAAAACATTTTTGTTTTTAAAATTAAACTTGGCAAAACCATAACCTGCCATAGTTGCTAATACAACAGATAAAAAGGTTGTAGAAAGAGAAACAATTATAGAATTTAGGAAAGGTCGTCCAAAATTCATTTGTTGAAATAAATCCTTATAATTTTTGAGTGTTGGATTTTTAGGAATCCATTTAGGTGGGAAGAGAAAAATTTCCCCGGGTCCTTTGAACGATGTGGAAAGCATCCACAAAAAGGGAATTACCGAAATAAGTAGCCAAATTATCAATATTAGGTGTACAACGATTTGCTCTATAGGTGATACTTTTATTTTTCTCATAACAAGCACACTCCAATCTAGGTTAGTTAGATTTAGACTTCAATATTTTTACCAACTTTCATTTGAATAAAAGTTAGTGCAAATATCATTATAAACAATACAAAAGCAATAGAAGAAGCATATCCCAATTTAAAAAATCTAAATCCTTGTCTGTAAAGATATAAGACTATAGATAGGGTCGAATCTAGAGGACCTCCACTAGTTAACATATAAGGTTCTTCAAATAGTTGAAGATAACCTATAATTGTCATAACCGTTACAAAAAAAATTGTTGGTCTTAATGCCGGGATGGTAACATGAAGAAATTGTTGAAACTTTGAAGCTCCATCCAATTCTGCAGCTTCGTATAAATAATCTGGAATATTTTGTAAGCCTGCCGTAAAAAGAATTATGTTATATCCAACTGCTTTCCAAACTACAAGCATTATTACAGATGGCATAGCCCATGCAGGATCTCCAAGCCAGTTTGGACCTTGAATTCCAAATAAACCCAAAAACCAGTTGATTAATCCATAATCTGGGTTCAGCATCCAGGCCCACACTATGGCAATTGCAACAGTGTTTGTGATAGAAGGAAGATAAAAACTAACTTTGAAAAAATTTTTAAAATATGTAGTTTCTCTGTTTAGTAATGCAGCAAAACTTAAAGCTAAAATTATTGTTAATGGCATTGCTACTACTAAGGCGTATAAAGTATTAAGCAACGCTTTCCAAAAAAGTGGATCTTTCATTAAATTATTATAATTTTCAAAACCTATAAAACTAGCGTTGCTCCAATCATATATTGCAAACACATTAAAATCAGTAAAGCTGAGAGTTAGTGATACTAATATTGGTATTAACATAAAAATCAGTAGTAAAATTATTGAAGGACCTATAAAAGCAATAATTGCCTTTAATGGAGTTTTCAATTTTATCTCTCCTTGCTTGTTTAGATTTCTAAATGCCCTCTCTCCTTATTGGAGAGAGGGTCTTATAATACAAAATTATTATTTAAGAATCTTTTCAATATCATTTTTTAGATCTTTTGCTGCTTCTACTGGGGATTTTTTACCATATATAGCCTCTTCAACTCGTCTATCTATTGACACAGAAATCTCTTGGAATTCTGGTTTATTAATAGGAGCTTTTGCATCGAATAGTTGTTCTCCAAATAGCGCAATCATTGGATCAGCTTGTAATATTGGGTCATTCCATGCTTCTATGGAAGCTGGAAGTGAATTCACTAATTGATACCACTTTACTTGTATATCTGGCCTTGAAAGAAATTCAATGAATTTCCAAGCTCCTTCCTTATTTTTTGAATCTTTAAATATAACTAGGTTACTTCCCCCCATAAATGAAGTTCTTGTTTTCTTTTGGGGCATTAAAGCAACATTCCACTTACCTTCAATTTGAGGAATTTGTTCTCTGATCATACTTACCATCCATGGCCCTGAAAAAAACATAGGTGTATCTCCTGAAGCAAAATCTTGGAATAAATTTCCTCCTCCTCCAATAGGTGCGAGCTTTTCTGTAAAAAATCTTGTATAATATTCAAATGCTTCAACAAATTCTGGTTGATCTACAATAACTCTTCCTTTATTGTCCAGGATATCGCCACCATTTTGCCAAACAAAGGGTAATAAAATTTGATAATTGTCCTGAGGCTGATATAAAGTAATACCATATTTTCCTTTTTGAGCTAATTTTTTAGCAGCATCATACAATTCGTCCCAATTTTGAGGAGCATGCTCATAACCTACTTCAGATAGTAGATCACTTCTGTAATATAAAATTCTTGTATCTACATACCAAGGAATACCTAGAAGTTTTCCATCTACTATCCCAGTTTCCCAAGAACCTTTAAAGAAAGTACCTTCTTGTATAATTTCCGAGTTTTTAACAAAAGGTTCAAGGTTTTCAAAAGCTCCCATGCTTCCAAAAGGAGCCATCCATGTTGTTCCCATTTGCGCTACATCTGGGACCTGCCTTCCTGCAATTCCGGTTAAGATCTTATCAAAAGCATTTGCCCATGGAATAGCTTGAACATTGACTTCGTACTCAGGATACTCTTGCATGAATAATTGAGCTAACTTATCCAGACTTTTTGCTTCTTCGCCCATTGCCCATACAGTAATTTTCGTTGCACCAAAAGTTGATGCTACTAAAATCAAAAAAATACTTAAAACACCTACCAATCTTTTCATAATATTACACCTCCTATTTTTCCTCATTTACTCACTTTAGAAATTCTAAGGCCACCCTTGGACCCGTTATAAATTCAGGCACTTATTTTTAAAAAATTTTCATTTCTAAAGCCCATATTTACTCAGTTAATTCGAGTGTACCCCAATTTTGTGGGTTAGCCCAGATGTCAGGTAACGGATTCCATGAAATAATATTTTCTCTGACATATTCTCCTATAAAAGCGTTTTTTATATTTGAATTATGAATAGTATATCCAAAACCTAATCTTAGTTGTGGTTGGGGAAAGGTTATTCCTAAATATTCAAAAGGGATTTTTAATTCGATTATGTAACCATAGTCAGTTCTACTTGATGCAACTTCAACTTTTGGAGCAGTTTTTGATAAAGGACCTGGATTAGAATCCTCATGTCTTACTGCTTGTACATTTCCTTCTGTATCAAATGGAAGTACTGCCAATTTGAATAATCCTGCATTAGAACCAGCTACATTTGGATTGATATAGAATTCTATAGAATCAGTTCTGTAGTATCCACCAATGTCATCTGGAGTAATATTGACTACAACATATTCATCGAAAACATCTGCAGCTAAATATAAATTTTCATCGTCCCAGGTTGCTTGGAAATAACTATGTAGAACTTGTGATCTTTTATCTACAGGAATAATTCCTCCGGCTGGTACGTTCATGTCTTCAGTTACTGAGTATCGCGGAATATCTTTCCATTCAGATAAATCACCATCTATCTCAATACTTTGTTTTAATCGTGGTGCTAAAGCTAACTTTTCTTCAGAACTTGTTAAAAGCCTTCGGTATTCATCAACATACCATGGCGTTACTGCATAATCCGAAACTTTATCTATAAATCCAATTTTGTTTAAGGCCTCTTGAATATGTTCGTTACTCATAAACAAATCCCAAATCATTCCTGTTCTATAGTTTTCGATCATTAAGATAATATCTCCTTGATCTATTCCTATGTATTGATCTGAGAACCAAGCTTCATCAACATTGAATGCACTATAGAATCCATATTCTCCCCATACCAAAGGTCCGTATTTACTTAACATACCTCTGATAGCGTTCATTGAAAGATCATAAGTGAATGGTATCGAAGATATCGATGCATATGGGGCGACAGTTCCATCATGATTACCATCAACCGCGCCATAAGCCTTGTATCCAGTTGGGCCATCGCTTGCAGAAAGGCCCCAAATATCCATATCATATGTTTCATATTTGAATCTATTTTGTACCGTAAACAACCAATTATATCTGGTAGCAGCTTCTGCGTTGTTGAAATAATTTGCATACTTATCTTCTTTATCTCTATAGTCTATCCAAATATTTGGATATTGATACACAAATAGAGTTTCTTGTGGTAAATATATGTATGTATCATTTTTGACAGGTCTAAATATTTTGTCCCAAGAATCAGGTGATATAGGATATGTTGGAGAACCTATAGCTAATACATAAGCCAACAATCCTTCGTTAAATGAATCCCATCTTGCTCCTAAGAAACCTGCTTCAGGTTTATATCCCATTGATAAAGTATTTCCACCATCGAGCATCCATTGCCAATTAACATTTTCGTATAAAGTATTGGCAAGTTCTTCGATTTCTGTATCTTTAAAATACGCTCCTGCTGTTAACGCTCCACTTATTAAAATTGCAGTATCTATCGAAGATATTTCACTACTTCCTGTTCTTTTACCTGTGTTCATATCAACGAAGTGATAGAAGAAACCATTCATTCCTTCAACTTTTCCATTGGCAAAAGTTGTTAAAGTTGTTAAAACTCTTTCGTATCCTTCATCATAGCTAACCCAACCTCTTTCAATTCCAATGGGAATAGCAGAAAGCCCCATACCAACTGCCGCTATACTTGCAGGAGAATCCTTTGTGCTTCTATCTTTAATCAAGCCGTTCGTTGGGTTTGCTTCATTCCAGAAATATAAGAAAGCTCTTTTTTGTATTTCCTCTAATAAAGGTTCATCTTCTAATTCTAAAAGATTCTGCACTTCTTCTTTGACGCTTATTGGAACCATCGCTAATAGTTCTTCGACTGTGGGCTTGCTTGACTTTTCAACAAATATTCCGTCTACATAGAAAGGTTCGTATAACGGTGTTTTAACATTATCTTCATTAAAACCACCAAAAGCTAGATAAATCATGTATTTATTTCTTTCCATCAAATTGCTCATATTACCTGCAATTTCAAACTTTACTTTGTTCCATCCCGGACTTGCTTGAGTATCGGAAAATACTCCTCCAACCCATTCCCATCCAGAAGTAACATCTGCCATACCTAAGAAATACATAGTAGGTTTAATTTTATTTTCTTTTGGAATATAAACGTTCATCGTTACTTCGTTTCTACCCATCCAAAGTGGTACTTTCTCACCAGATAGTTCAATCGCGATTTTTGCTTCAATTGCTTCACCATCAGGAATTACTTTCATTGCGTATAAACCTTCGGCGGCTAAATCTTTTACTAATTCAAATTTTGCCCCCGTATTATCATTACCAAAAGTTCCTATCTCTTCTTCACTATCCATAGACCAAATATATATTCTTTCGATTTCAGGCTCTTCTGAGTTTAAAACTATTAAATTGTCTACGTAAAAAGGATCTTTCAAAGGAATATTTGTTACTCCTTGAGTATGCATAAAAGAGAAATAAAGCATGTATTTTCCATCTGGCATTACATCCTTCATCTTATCAGTAAGTTTGTATTCTACAATATTCCATCCATCTTTTGGCTCTGTTTCAGAAAATATTCCATCTACCCATTTCCAACCTTCTGTGACATCTGCCATACCTAAAAAGAATTTATTAGGTTTCAAAGATGCGACAGGTTTAGTATAAACTGCTAACCTTAAAGTGTCGTTCCCTAACCAATTGCTTAATCTATCTCCAGATAATTCAAAAGCCATTTTTGTTTCGGCTGATTCCCCAGAGGGCACTATGATTGTTGAGTATTTACCCTCATATACAAATCTTTCACTTAATTCAAAGGTCGATCCTGAGTTATCATTGTTTAAATCATGAGTATATTCAAAGCTGTGAATAAGTGACTGTGAAAAAAAAGATAAGCTAAAAAGTAATACTACAGCCATCAGTAAATACGTTACTTTTTTCATACTTTCTTACCTCCTCGCATAATATGTACTTACCCACCTTAGAAATTCTAAAATCCTTATTATATATGTTTTAGAATTGATTTTTTTACAAAATACCTCACTATTTCGAATCCTTACTAATTCTTAATTTCTTTAACTTTTTCAATTCTTGTTCTAAGGAATAGGGAAGGCTCCGCACTCGACACACTTTAAATTCAAAACGTTTTTTCGAAAAACTTCGTTTCTAAAACCCAAAAATTAGTAATAGACTGTTACATTTAAAATTTCTTCTTTGTAATCTTTTGGATTCAAAAGATTACCTTCTAACTTTTTCCCATTTACAAGTATCTTTTTTTCACTACTTTTTTTGTAGGTAATGTTTAAAAGTTTTCCCCTAAAATATCTTTTGACATTAGCTTCTTTCCATCCTTCTGGCAAAAGCGGATCTATTATTAATCCGTTCCAATCTGGTTTTAAACCTAAAATTCCCTCAACTCCTACAATAAAATACCATGCTGCAGAACCAGTATACCAAGTCCATCCACCTCTTCCAAAGTATGGAGAGTCGGGTCCATCGACATTTCCTGGAGTTACATAAGGCTCAGCAAGATATTTTTCAGGTTCCATACCTCTATAAATAGGCATGAAGCTTTTATATATATTGTAGGTATCAGGATCTTTCATTTTTGCTGCTGCTAAAACTGCCCATGTCCCAGCATGTGTATATAATCCTCCATTTTCTCTTACACCTGGGGCATATCTTGTTAAGTATCCTATTTTGGGATCTGGGGTTTTGTATGCAGGTTGGAAAAGAAGTGGACCATAATCTTTAAACAAGTATTTTTTGATAGATTGATATGCAATTTTTTTTCGCTCTTGATTTGCAGTATCGTTTATGATCGCCCAAGTCTGTGCATTTAAATATAATTTACCTTCCTCACAATTTTTACTTCCTAAAGGCTCACCGTTATCTTTATAGGCTCTTGTATACCATTCTCCATCCCAAGTGTATTTGTTAATGTTTTCCTTTAGTGTTGTCGCCTCTTTCAAAAATCTTGTCTTATTTTTTATATCTCCTACCTTTTGACATACGTAAGAAAACTCTTGAAGTATTCCATAAAGAAAGTGTCCAAGCCAAACACTTTCTCCTTTGCCTTCTGTTCCTACGGCATTCATTCCATCATTCCAGTCACCATCACCTATCAAAGGTAAACCACGACTACTTAATCTTTCTAAGTTATAGTTTATGGCTTTAATACAGTGTTCATATATAGTTCCTTCTCCGCCATCTAGAAAGCTAACTTTTTCTTTGAGAAATTCGAAATCATTCGTTTCTTTTAAATATTTGACGGTTACAAAAGTGAGCCATAATCTATTGTCAGATATATTATTTTTAAGACCTATTTCAGAAATAGGATGCCACCAATGAAGAACACTTCCATCACTATATTGGTGAGCTGCATGGAGTTTTATTTGATTTTTAGTTTTTTCAGGATCTATATATAGAAATATTTGACTATCTTGTAACTGATCTCTAAAACCATAAGCACCACCAGTTTGATAATAAGCTGTTCTGCCCCATAATCTACCAGAAATAGCTTGATACTTTAGCCACCTATTAATTAAAAAATCAAGTCCTTTATCTGGAGTTTCAACCGTAAATTTTGAGAACATTTCCTCCCACATTTTTTTAACTTTTTCTAATTCAGTTTTTACATTTTGTTCATCTTGATATTTTTTGATAAGAGAAGTCAAATTTTCCTTTTCACCTGTTTTTTTAACCGCTCCTAATAAAAATATCAAGGTTTTTTCTTCCCCAAGTTCCAGAGAAATATCGTTTTTTAAGCTAGCTATAGAATCTTCCCATTTTCCAAAAGTGTTCGTTAATTTACTGTCTAAAAGAGCTTGAGGATTAGATAGTGAATTATATCTACCTAAAAATTTATCTTTCGATCCTTCTGCACCACTTACCTTCTCATTAACAGCATGAAAAGCTGTATATTCCCAGCTTCTGTTCCAGTTTTGACCTTTTTCATTGGGTATTTCCCACATTCTCTTTTCAGCTATTATGCAGTTCAAATTATTTAATAACGAAGTTTCGATGAATGTTTTATGAAATTCTCGATGCCAATCAGGAGCTGCACCTAAATTCCACTCTAAGTAAGTAAAAGTAGACAATTTTCTCGATTTATTAGAGACGTTTTTGATATTTAAATGCCATATCTCTATTGGATCATCCTTTGCAACAAACATTGTAAGTTTTGTTTCAATATCAAAGTATCTGGTTTCAAATATTGAGTAACCTTGTCCATGTCTTATTTTGAAATCTTGTGGTTTTTTACACACAGGCTTCCAACTTGGAGACCAGAATTCTCCACTTTCTTCATCTTTAATATAGATGTATTTTCCCCAGTCATCTTTTATTAAATCTTGTTCCCAACGAGTAATTCTATTTAGGCTTGCGTGAGTTCTCCAACTGTAACCTGATCCTGCTTGAGAAATAACAAAACCATAATCACCGTTTGAAATTACATTAATCCATGGTTTTGGAGTTATAGGTGTTTTGATAACGTACTCTCTCCCATCAGGAGTGAAAAAACCGTACTCTGTTTCAAACATTTTTAGAACCTCCTACTTATAATTGAATGGTACTTAATCGGTTAAGTTTTAAACCAAAAAATAACTTTTTTAATTTAAAGCCTTACAAGAATTTCTCTTAATTAATTTAGTCTTTAACATAAATTTCTTTTGTTCAATCTTTTCTTCATTTATTAAACGTATTAAAATTTCTGTGGCTTTTTTTCCTATTTCGTATATTGGTTGCATCACAGTTGTCAAAGGAGGATCAATTATTGAACTCGCTTCTATATTATCAAATCCTATAATAGAAATATTATCAGGGATTTTTAAACCTTTTTCTTTTATAGCCCTTACAGCACCAATTGCCATTTGATCATTTGATGCAAATATAGCTGTAAATTCTTCACCTTTTTCTAACAATTTTTTAGTTGCTTTATAACCGCCTTCTCTAGTAAAGTTTCCTTTTTCAACCAGTAAAGGATTGAATTCAATCGAATTTGCTGTTAAAGCTTTTAAAAAACCCATGAATCGAGCTCTTGAATCCCACGCAGCTTCGTGACCTTCCAAAAAAGCAATTTTTTGGTGTCCTAATGAAATAAGGTATTCGGTAGCTTCGAATGCCCCAGATTCATTATCCACAACAACTGAATATATTTCCTCATCTTTAGTTGGATAATCAATAAATACAAAAGGAATCCCCTCATTTTTTAAAAAATCAATGAAATTATCTTTAATATAGTAAGCCATTATAATTAAACCATCAACCATGTTACTGTTTATCAACTTTATAACGCGTTGTTCTTTTTCTTCTTCACCGTGTGTTGTATAAAGGTTTAATAAATAATTATATTTATTAGAAGTTTTTTCAACACCTCTAATAATATTTGCATAAAACATATCAGAAACATCAGGAATAACCAGACCGATAAAGTGTGTTTTCTCACCTGCTAAGCCTCTTGCAGCTGAGTTAGGAACATAATTACAGTCTTCTATTATTTTTTTAATCTTGCATCGAAGATCTTGGCTAACTCCTGGTTTGTCATTAATTACGTATGAAACAGTGGCTTTAGATACACCAGCTAATTTTGCAATATCATCTATAGTTAATTTTGAATTCTTTATTTTTTTTGCAGACACCTATAAGCCTCCAAATAAATTATTTTTCTTAACCGCTTCACTAGTATTATAATCATAATTATGCAGAAAATAAAATTGGATTACAACCGATAAGATAAGAATAAATGGAAATAAAAGCAATTATTAGCAAATATCTTTGAAGATCTAACAAATATAACTTGAAGAACAATTGTGATAAAATTATATTGTTTTCCGACTAATGTTAATTAAAAGGAGAGTACATAAATAATGATATTTAAAAATGAAATAATGGAAAAATTAAGCAAATCATTAGTTGAGAAGAATTGTGTAATTAACGATGAAGTAAAATCCTTTGTAGATGGATATAATGGTCCTTTTTGTGAAGTATTAAAGGAAAATTATAAAATTGCCCAAACAGAAGGAATTCCACTTTGTCAAGATACAGGTATAGTTGAATTTTTTGTTTTCATTGGTCATGAAGTAAGAGTAGAGGAGCCTTTAGTTGAGATTTTAAATGAGGTTGTAGAAATAGTATATTCTCAGAGTCCATTTAGATATTCAGTTGTGAGAGATCCACTATTTGAAAGAAAAAATACACAAAACAACACTCCACCTATTATTCATATATTTCAGACCAAGGGTAATAATTTAGAGATAAGGTTTTTGATTAAAGGGGGAGGCAGTGAAAATCTTTCCAGATTGTATATGTTGAGACCTTCTTCAAATATTGAAGATTTTAAGAGAGTTATAATAGAACACATTAAAGAAAATGGCGCTAAAGGTTGTCCGCCCTTACATGTGGGCATAGGTGTTGGAGGAACTTCTGATGAGGCTATCGTTCTTTCAAAATTAGCTTTAACCAAAAACTTTAAAGAAAGAAATATTGAATCTCGATATGCAAGCTTAGAAATAGAATTGATAAAAAGATTGAATGAATTAAAGATTGGATTTCAAGGATTAGGGAAAGGAGTTTCAGTTTTTTCAGTTCATATTGAGGCTTTTCCTACTCATATTGCAACTCTACCTGTTGGTATTTCAACTGATTGTTATCTTTGTAGAAAAGGTGTGATTGACATTGAAGATCGATGAGATGGCGAAATTAAAGGTGGGTGAAACTTTAAAATATAATGGAGAATTAATAGTAATGCGTGATGCAGCGCAAAGAAGACTGAGAGAACTAATTGCTAGTAGTAAAGAAATTCCTGTGTATTTAGGTGGGAAGATAATCTTCTATGCAGGACCAGCAAAGCCTCCAAAAAACCTTAAGATAGGAGCAATCGGTCCCACAACAAGTGAGAGAATGGACGAATTTCTTGAAATGTTGTATTATCTTGGAGTTATAGCAACTATAGGGAAAGGAAAAAGATCAAATCTTGCAGTTGAACTGTGTAAAAAATATCAAAGAGTATACTTCATTTCCCCAAGTGGAGCAGCAGCTTATCTTTCAAAATGTGTAATAGACGCAGAAATAGTAGCTTTTAATGAATTAGGCCCTGAAGCTATTTATAGGATAGAAGTCAAAGATTTTCCATTAATGGTTGCAATAGATAGCTTAGGGAATCAGATTTTTTAATTATTTAAATTTTTTCTCTTGTACAAAAAATAAAAAGCTTCGGTTATTCATATAATAGGTTCCCGAAGCTTTTTTAGCTTTAATTTATTAAATTATTAAAAAGATTTTTATTTTCCCTGATTTTTGGCTTCAGCTACAAGTGGTTTTCTACCCTTTGATTTACGTTTGAAGGTTTCTAAAATTACTTGTGACTCTTCAAAAGGAACAGAAACAAAAGAAAACTTTTCAAGCACTTGTATATTTCTTATATTTTTTTTGCTGATACCTGTCTCTTTCTCAATAAATTCAGCCAATTTTTTGGGTGATATATTATCGTTGTTTCCTAACGCTACAAACAATCTAGTGTTTTTAAGGGTGGAATTTCGTTCAACTTTTCTTATTTCTTCGTATTTTCTAGTATTTAAAGTATCTTTTAGAAAATACTTCAAAACACTAGCAATAGTTGTTTCAGCGTCTTCTCTAGATTCTTCCAAAATTTCTTGTGCTAATTCCTTATAAATCTTTTCAGTATTTTCTGAACAGGAAGCTAATATTTCGTCTTTAATTCTATTAATTTTAGAATTGATAATATCTGAAATATTAGGAATTTTGGCTTCTTTAATGTCTGAACCTACAGAATTTTTGATAAATAAAAATTTTCTAAATTCTCTTGGTGTAACAAAAGTTATTGCAGTACCTTCATTACCAGCCCTTGCTGTTCTTCCAATGCGATGAATATAATTTTCTGGATTTTGTGGAAGTGAATAGTTTATTACATATTTAAGATTGTCTATATCAATTCCACGTGCTGCAACATCAGTAGCAATTAATATCTTCGTTTTTTTGTCTTTAAATTTGTTTAATATTCTTTCCCTTTGATATTGTGATACATCACCATTTAAAACCTCAGCTTCATGTCCATTTTCAATTAATCTGTTAGCAACTTCTTCAGATTGAACTTTCGTATTGGTGAAGACAAGAGCATAAAAATCATCATCTAAGTCTATAAGTCGAATTAATAGATTAATTTTATCGCTTTCTTGAATTTTATAATAGACTTGTCTGGCTTTCTTTACAGTCAAATCTTCTTTACTATCTTTGATCGTAGAAATTATATTGAACTTTCCCATATATTTTTTTGCCAATGAGATAATTCGAGGAGGAATAGTTGCTGAAAACATGAGGACTTTTTTTCTGTCATTGGTTTTTGATATAATAAATTCAACATCTTCTATAAAACCCATATCTAGCATCTCATCTGCTTCATCAATGATTAAATATTCAATATTGCTAATGTCTAAAGTTCCACGATTGAGATGATCAATAATACGTCCTGGGGTACCTACTACAATATCAACGTGTTTCCTTAAATTCCTAATTTGTTCACTGATTGAAACTCCACCATATATTGAAATAACCTTGAGTTTTTTATTTCCTTTTAGAGAATCGAGCTCTTCACAAACTTGCAAAGCTAATTCCCTAGTGGGGGTTAGTACAAGTGCCTGAACATAACCCGCCTTCTCTTTAAGTTTTTCAATCATAGGTATACCAAACGCAGCTGTTTTACCTGTTCCTGTCTGAGCCTGTCCGATTACATTACTTTCCCCTGATAAGAGGAATGGGATTACCATTTCTTGAATGGCTGTTGGTTCGTTGTAACCTTTACTCGAAATCGCATGTAATGTTGATTCGGAAAGACCCATATTTTGAAATTTATCCATGTAACATAACTCCTTTTAGTTCATATATTTGAGAATGGGTCTCTAATAAAATTCTCCAGAACATTATAACACAAATTAGTTCGATTAATATTTAAGTGTTTATAAAAATTTGTTTACTTATCCTATTAAATAATTTTAAAATATGGACAATACACGAATAATTATAGTAAAAATTCATTGTTTCGTGATATAATTTGTTCGAATAGGGTCTTCCTTGACTGAGAGGTGAACTTGGTATGAAAGGATTATTGGAAATTTTTATTCCATTTGCTCTAATTATTGTTCTTTTAGGAGTTTCGTTCAATAAGGCCCCAACAACTTCCCAAAAGCCGACAGATCTTTCTACACAAATACCTTCATTTTCCGAAGATGATGAAAATCTGTTTGAAACTACTTTTATTATAATATCTGTTCCTGAAAATACTCCAGAAGATGCAACTATTTATATGATGGGGAATTTCAACAATTGGCTTGTTGGCGATGAAAATTATAGATTCGAAAAGATGGAGGATGGTACCTATCAGTTAGTAATTAAAATGTCTCCGAATACTGAAATATTTTATAATTATAATTTGGGTTTTTCTGATTATGTAGAAAAGGATTTTTATGGAAATGAAAGAGATAGTAGAAAATATAAGTTTGAATATAATAGAGATGTAGTACGTGATGAGATAGAAAGCTGGTAGGAGGATGCATAAAGCAAATGAAAAAAGCTTACTTGTTAGATTTAAAGAATGATCATTTTGAGAAAGTTGCAAATTTTATCTATCCATTTTATGAGGAAAATCCTTTAGATTTTTTATTTATAGCTCCTTCAGGATTCTATACAAAACAAATAGCGGAAAGAATTGCTTCGAAAACGAATAGTACTATAAATCGAAATGCTTTTATGGTTATTAATCAATATATTACAGAGCTACTTAGGTTTTATGAGCCAGATGCGATTATTTTAGATAGAGATTTTTTAAAAGTTTATTTAGAGAATGAAATTATAGATTTGATAGAAAGCGAAAAAAAAGATGAAGAATTTTCGCAGTATTTGAATGTAATATCTAATTCGCAAAAATCTGTAGAATATCTTTTAGACATTTTTGAAAAAAAATGGGAAATATCACGGGTACAAGATGAAAAAGTTGTTTCTTCTTCTGAGGAGTATAAAATATTAGACAATTCAATAAATGTTGAGTCTCATCTTTATAAACTATATAGTAAGTTGGAAAAAAGTTTGGAAGATGTTCTTTCCACCAAATTTGATATGTCAATTAAGTATCAGAGAAATTATGATCCGATTAGTGTATACAAATGGTTCTATGAAATATTCCCTGAAATATTAAAAAAAGAAGATAAGAAATATCTAGGAAAAAGGGTAATAATCTCGGGTTTTTTTGATATTTCACCGATAATTAATAAAACGTTTAGTGTACTTTTTAAGCTTTTTGAAGAAGTACATTTTATTACTTGGTTTGATATTCAAGATAGAGCTTTTGAGTCTATAAGAAACATTCATCATTTGCTCAAAGATGAAGGCTTTGTTTTTGATAATAGGTATACTAACGAACATTTAAAAGACGTCTATGATGATACACAATTTTATTTTGTACCTGTACGTAATGAAATTGCTGAAATTGAATATGTTTCTAAAGAAATAAAAAGTAAGTTAATCAATGAAGCTCTATCTCCAGATAATTTTGGAATAGTTGTTCCAAATATTTCTGTAGCAAGATTGGTATCTGATTATTTAGATGAGATAAAAGTTCCAAATAGATTAAAAAACGATATTCCTCTGTCAGAAAGTCAGATGGTGCTTATTTTGCTTCAACCTATTAAAACATTAGTAAAAGGTTGTGAGGTTGAAGATTTATTGGCGATGGTTGAAGGAGGATATGGAGGAAAAACAGAATTAACTATTGACGAAATAGAATATTATCTTAAAAAAATCAACTTATTTTATGATATTCCAAAAGCATCTTTAAATCAAAGAAAAGATAAATGGCTTACTACAATAGAAAATGAAATTAATAAAAAATTTTTTCTTATAAAAAGTACAGAAGAGTCGGAAAGAGTTCAAATTGAACTAAACGAATTGTTAGAATTACAAAAATGTTTTCAAAATATATTTGATATTTTGAAAGAGGTTCAGCAAATCGAAAAGAAGAAAACTGGTTTTACAATTTCAGATTATAGAGAATTAATAAGAAAATGGATAGAAAAAGATAATATCAATTTTAACATAGTAAATAAATATTTAGATGTAAACTCTATTGAAAGTGAGATCAATGCAATTAAAACATTTGAAATTTTGTTGTTAAATGTTGAAAAAAGTTTGGAAAAAATTATAAAGGGAGACAAAAAAAATAATTTAGATAAGTTTTATAAAATAATTTCTTCACTTACCCAAATAAACACCTTTAGGGTAACGGAGCTATATGCGAATTGTGTGGAAATAATGAGCCTTGAAGATTCGAGATTTGTCAAAAAACGATACAAATATTTTATTGATTTTACAGAAGACAATTACCCATCAATTAAAGTAAATCCTTTTCTTTCTTCTTTGGATAATCAAGGTGTTTCTATGTCTAAGTTCTCAGAAAAAATAAGTAGAAGAAATTTATTTATTTCCATGATATTTGCAGAAAATATTGTATTTACTTATGCAAAAGCACAATTAAATGGAGATCCTATTGTTCCTTCCCCATATGAAAAAGAAATGAGGCAAACTTTTAAAAACATTCATTATTCAGATAATTTTTTATTTATAAAAGGGAATCTGCCAAAAGAGCCTAATAATATATATTCTGAAAGAGAAGCGATTATATACTACCTATTAAATGACAAGAAAGAATTTCTGCCCGAACAATTTTTGGTTGAAAGCAAGAGATTTGTTGAACAGATTAATAACCATTCTTGGAATTTATCTAATAAAACAGAATTGGGGAAATTAAGTCACACAAAGATATCTACATATGTAGATTGTCCATTTAAATTTTATTTGAGCCAAATTGTTCATTTAAAGGGAGATAAGGATTTTAACATTTTTTTTGAAGGACTTATAAAACACAGGTCTTTGAAAGAGTTGTTTAGTAACTATCCGGATTATCCTTCTATGTCACATAAATTTTTAAATGAAAAAGAGTTAAAAGATGAAATTAGATTAGTTTTAGAAAATATATGGGATGATTATGTAGATGATTTTTTCTATTCATATCAAGCAATAAAAGAGGTGGTAATAGAACAATTTGTTGAAGATTTGTATGGCGCAATTCAAGCGCTGCTGGAAAATTATATTCAAATTGATAAAAATAAGAAACTAACTTTTAGTCAAGTATTAGAAACAGAACTAGAGCTAACTGCTACTATAGATGTAGGTATATTCAAAAATTTAGCTATAGAAACTCGAATTGATAGGATTGATCTTTTGAATGGTAATTATATGTATCTATTGGATAGTTTTGATGATGAATTGCTTCCTTCAGCTTATTCAATAGTTGATTATAAAAATTCAAAAAGTTTTCAGAGTGAACAACTTCTTATTTACTATTTAGTTCTCATAAACTCACAAGAATGGAAGAATAAATTGACTCATAATGATGTTTTTCTTAAATTCCATGTCACAAAAAAAGACAATATTAACAAAAAATTTATAAAAATACAGAAAGACAAAATTATTTATCCTCAATCTGGGAAAAGAACCCAATTTGTTTCTTTTGATTTTAAGGAATTTGAAGTCTGGTTAGAAAAGATTTTGAAAAACATCGATCAATCTCAATTTACTCCTGTCTGTTATATTGAAAGTAAAATTAAAAGATTTTTTAAGGAAATGCGCGAAAAGTATAACTGTGCAGATTCTAATGAAAAAGAATACAATTGTTTAAATAATTATGCTTCTTGTCAATTTAAAAGTTTATGCCAGCTTTTAAACTATAAAGATGGATTTAAAAATATCATAAACAAAAACTACTAAAAATATTACAAAATTTAATTTATTATGATAAAATAACTAGGTATTATATATTGATTTTTAGGTAAAAAATAATGTTCAAATAATATAGGACGATTATCTGGGAGGAAAAAAAATGGAAGATGGAAGGTTGGACAATGAGATAACTTTTGAAGATATATTAAAGATATTCAGAAAAAGGTTTTGGTGGTTTTTTCTTACTGTTGTGGTAACAGTTGCAATAGCTTTAATATATTTGTTTACTACTACCCCTATATACGAGGCAAGTACGACTTTAAAAGTTGGTTCATCACAGCAAAGTTCTGTTGTGGATATATTTGGATCACAGATGTCTTCAGGTTCTTCAAAAATATCAACCGAAATTGAACTTATAAAAAGCCGTAGAAATTTAGAAAAGGTGGTTGATAATCTATATTTGGTTGATTATTTTAAAGAAAGATCAGATAATCCAGAAAACGTGACAAAAAATGGTGTAATTAAAAAAATGGAGGATATAATAACAGTTTCTCCTGTAAAGGATACGAACATTGTAAAGATTTCGGTACAAAGCGAAGATTCAGACTTTGCAAGAAAAGTTGCTAACGAGCTTGCTATAGTTTACAATGACTTGTTAAAAAGTTTATCCCAGAATGAATATACTTCAAGAAGGCAGTTTATAGAGGAACAGATACCAAAAGCCGAAGCAGAGTTAAATACCGCCCAAGACAATTTAAGACAATTTAAAGAAGAAAATAACGTCTTTTTATTAAATGAGGAAGCTAAAGCTATTTTACAATTTTTAGTTACTTATGATCAACAAATTAACACATATCAAGTACAATTGGAACAATCTAAAGTTAGGATCGAAGCAATCAACGATTTATTAAAGAATATTGATCAAGAAATTATTTCTTCAGAAACTATTTCGATTAACCCTGTTGTTAGTAATTTAAGGAATCAAATTGTAAATATTCAAGTTCAATTAGCAGGTATTGAAGGAACAAAATCTGCGAATGACCCTGAAGTATTAAAATTGAAAGAGCAATTATTTCAAGCCCAAGAGATGCTAAAGAAAGAAATAGATACGATAGTAACCTCGCAATTAAAATCTATAAATCCTCAATATAGTAGCCTGTACTCTCAATTAATTGAAGAACAAGCTAATCTACAGGTGATTCAAGGAACAATACAAGCTTTAACTTCTATAAGAGACGGCTATCAACAAGAGCTTGTAAAATTACCCTCCCTTGAACAAAAGCTGATGGATTATGAAAGAGAAGTCAAAGTAAAGGAAAACCTTTATGTTCTATTGCTTGAGAAATTAGAAGAAGCGAAAATTGCTGAAGCTGGGGTTATAGGAACTGCAGATATTATTGATTTAGCTTTTGTTTCGCCAACTCCGGTTAAACCTAATAAAACACTGACGGTAGCTATAAGTGGTGTTTTAGGGATATTTTTAGGGATACTCGTTGTGTTTTTAATTGAGTACATGGATAAAAAACTTAAAGATGAAAATGAACTTAAATCAATTATTAAAGGAGTTCCAGTTTTAGGACGAATTCCTCATTTTGAAATTAATCAAGAATCTGGAGAACTTCCTGTTCTTAAAGACCCTGTTTCACCAATTTCTGAAGCCTACAAAATGTTAGCAACAAATATAAGTTTTTCAAATACAAAAGAGCCAAACACCATTTGTTTTTCTAGTGCAGGTCCTAGCGAAGGAAAGACAATTACCGCTGCGAATGTAGCAATTTTCTATGCTCAAAACGGTAAAAAAACGTTACTATTAGATGCTGATATGAGAAGACCTCGTGTTGATAAGATTATGAAAATTAAAAATAAAAATTTGGGATTAGTAAACTATTTGATGAGAAAGGTGTCGTTAGAAAAAGTTCTAGCCAAACCCGTAGCAAGTCTTCCAAATTTTGATGTATTACCAGCGGGAGTTTTGCCTCCAAATCCAACCTCACTTTTGACATCTAACGAATTTCTTGAATTGCTTCAAACGCTTAAAGAGCGTTATGAAAAAATAATTATAGATCTACCTCCTATTATGGTTGCCCCAGATGCGCAAATAGTAGCCAGATATTCTGACGGGGTAATTTTGGTAGCTCGTTATAATGGGACATTAAAACCAATGTTAAGAGCTGCCTATGAGAATATTGTTTCTTCAGAGGTTAAGTTGTTGGGAACAGTTATCGTGGATATTGATGAAAAGACATCAAATTACTATTATTACTATTATTACTACTCAGACGATGGAAAGAAAGTTAAAAAGCGAAAAAGAATTGATACTACACTTAAAAATTAATTTGTATTTAGTTTTAAAGATACAATAGAAAGAGGATGAAATGAATGTTTATTGACATACACAACCATCTTTTACCAGGTGTAGATGATGGGATTAGAAAGATCGAGGATACAATATTAGAGTTAAAATTATATAAAGAACATGGGATAAGCCAAGTTATCTTTACTCCACATATAAATAATCCTTCTGTTAATACAAGTGTTGAAAAAATAAGGAATACTTATGATAGTTTAAAAAACCTCATAGAAAGTGAAACAGGACTAATTACCTATTTAGCTTCAGAATTATATTTAGTTCCAAATTATAAAGAGTTCATTCCTTTTAATGATTCTTTTGTATTAATTGAGTTTCCTACACGTGTTTATCCAATTTATGCCTTGGATGCAATATTTAACATACAATTAGAAGGATATGAGGTAATTCTTGTTCATGTAGAACGTTATAGGTGGTTGTTTGAGAATAAAAAACTTATCCAACGAATGAAAGAAATGAACGTTTATTTTCAAGTGAACTTTGAAGGAATAGATACAGAGGAAGGACGTTTTTATTTAGGAAACAATTTAGTTGATTTTTTGGCAACTGATAATCATGGTAAAGATAATAGAAAAGAAGTGGACCTAAGTTTATTTTCACGTTATTCCAAAATTACGACAAGAGCTTTCGAGTTATTAGGTCTTAACACACCAGAAAAGCTTTAGGAAGTGGTATTTACGAGATTAGAATTAATGATCAAAGAAGAATTTGAGATATATAAAAATAAAATGTATGATGAATATGCTAAAGTTTTATCTGAACATTTATTACTACCTTATCATGAATCATTAGCTAGGGCTGAGGCACAAATAGACAATATTTGTGGAGAAGATGAAAAGAAAGGAAAAAATTATGCCTATAATATAATTAACGAAGAAAATGAACAAGTAGGTAAAATTTGGGTTTTTGTCAATAATGATTTAAAAAAAGCCTTCATTTATGATATTAGAATCTTTCCTAAATATTTAAGGAAGGGATATGCAACAAAAGCCATAAATGAATTAGAACAAAAGCTTAAAGAAGATAAGATTAAAAATATAGGATTAAACGTTTTTGCAAGTAATAAAGCAGCTTATAATCTATATAAAAAGTTAGGTTTTACTGAAACTTACGTAATTCTTGTTAAAGGATATGATAATCAAAAATTCATAACCCTTCCTAGATTTTTAAAGTTTTTACAAAGTTTTTTTGAAAGACTAAATTATAGAGCGGTAGCTGTAGAGATGAAAAAGAAAATAGATTAAAGTTTTATAAGTAGAAAAAAAACAAAAACCTCCTTAAAAAAGGAGGTTTTTTATTTTTTAAATTTTTTAGAATTCAACCCCTGCAAAAACCTTAAATTTGGGTTTGAATGAGTTTTTGTAATCTTCTTTGTATTTTTCAACTATAGTTGGTTTTGCAAACAATATATCTGCGCCAACTTTTACGTCTAGATTTTGTACTACAAAAGCAGCTCCTGCGCCGCCACCAAAAGCTAATGATGAACCAGTTAATTTATTGTCACCTAAACCAAAGGAATAATTAAATAATCCTTCAACAAATACATCAACAGGAAGCTCTGGCAAGAAAGGATTTAAGCTTTGTCTGTATCCAAGATTCAATGTGATATCCATTTGAGTAAATTCGACAGAAGTGGCTCCTACAGTTGCTTCAACTGGGAAGTAATAATCAAATGCTCCACCTAATACTAAAGCTCCACCTTCAACGAAACCCAAATCTTCGTACAAATAGTTTGCACCTATGCTTAATCCGTTAAATGATACGTTACTTGCTGCAGTTGTGTCGCTAGCTGCAACAGATGCGTGAGCATATCCGCCTGTTACTTCAAATGCTGCAAAACTAAAAACAGCTAAAACCGCAACTAATAAAGTTACTACTACCTTTTTCATTAATACCCCTCCTTCTGAGATATTTATTATTTAAATCAGAATTTTATAGATATGAAACAACATCCTAATTAATATTCTACCATATTCTATCATATAAATTTTTAATTAATCATTAAGAAAAGATAAATATATTTGGTTTTACTTCTATAATATTTGGTAAAACTTTATTAAAATGTAAAAGAAAAATATTAAGCTTATCTTTATGAACAAAAGTATGTAAAGAGGTACTTTTCATAACTTTAGAATAATCATTCTTAAAAAATTTTGTATTGGTTACAATTTTATCCTGAGAAATATTTTTAAAAGTATTCTTTTCAGTGTTTATAGTAGCTAAAGAAGCTCTATTTTTTATATAATGCCAATAATAATTTTCTTGGGAATACATGTCCTTGATGTTTTCTAACTCTTTTTTGTAATCCTTTTGTAGGACAAAATAATATTCACTTATAAAAATTTTTTTATTATTGTTTTTTTCAATCATCCCTAGAATATCCATGATCTCTAATGAATTTTCGTTGTTTAATAAAACTGAATGTATATAAATGTGGTCATTTAATTTGATATTACTTGTGGTTCTGTTAGCAAATGTTGACACAATAAACAGAAGAAAAATTAAAAGCGCTACAAGAAACTTTGCATTTTTCATCATGTTCCCACCTCCTAACTCCTGATTTATAGGTTCTTTTGAAAATATATTGAGAAAGGAAAAGATTTTTTCTTTATGAACACTAATAAATTCTAAATTTTAGATATTAAAGTCATATAAATATCATCTTTTAAATAATGATAAAGAATCAGCCTTAAAATTTGATTAAAGAAATGGCATATTGTAAAAATAAAGAGTTAGCTTTACCATTAATTACATAATAAAAGTTCATTTAATGGAAAAGCTAACCCCTCATTAAAAGCAAAATCTTCAATCTAATCTTTAAAAGGCACTTCTTCATAGGAAGGTATAGAAGATTGAGCACCTTTTCTTGTTACAGAAATAGCTGATGCAGCATTTGCAAATTTAAGACTGTCAATAAAATTTTGCGTTTTTTCATAATATACAGAAAACGCTCCATTGAAAACATCGCCAGCTGCAGTAGTATCAATTGCTTTTACCTTTAAAGCTTTTATATAACCATAATTTTCTTTATTGTCTATATAAAAACAGCCTTTTTCTCCCAATTTTATTATCAAATTACTAACTTTTGATAATCTTTTAAAAGCTAAAGCTTTGTCCTCAAAAACCCAATTTTCAGGAATATTCAATTTATCACACAAAAATGTAAATTCAGTTTCATTAGGAGTCAAAAAATCAACTTTTCCCAATACAGATATATTTGTGCTCATTACCGGAGCGGGATCATAAACGATTTTGATTCCTTTTTTGTTTAACCTTAAAATTGAATACTCAACACTTTCTGGGGGAATTTCATTTTGTAGTAAACAAATATCTATCTTCTCTTCGTAATTGTTCAGAAACAAATCTATTTTATCCTTATCAACTTTATCATTAGCTCCTGTGAATAGTATAATTCTATTTTCTCCGGTTTTTTCTACCTCAATAAAAGCGCTTCCGGTCTTTTCACCCTTTTCAATGTAATATCCTTGAATGTCATATTTTTTATAATTTTCAGAAATTTGATTTCCATACTCATCTTCTCCCAAACATGTACAAAAGTAGACAGTTTTATTTGACAGTTTTGCAACTGTTACAGCTTGGTTTGCACCTTTTCCTCCAAAATAAAAATTCAAAGAATTAGCTTTTTGAGTTTCTCCTGGAAGTGTTAAATGTTCAACATTAAAAACTATATCCATATTACTACTACCTATTACGGCAATCACTCGTAGAATCCCTCCTACTACCTTTCATTTATGGTTATTAATATTCAATTAATATGATGGGTGGGGAGAATTCCCCACCCCTACAAATTTTATTTTGTTACAAGTTGAAGATCTACTGGAAAATAAATTGTACCTGTTTGCAAATATTCATTAGCTTTTTCTACAGCTAATTCTCCCATACGATAAGGTTGTTGGGCTATAGTAGCGCTTAATTCTCCTCGTTTTACAGATTCTAGTGCATCAGGTGTTGCGTCAAATCCAACTACTATTATGTCTTTTAATTTTCCCGCTGCTTTTATAGCCTCAATTGCTCCAAGTGCCATCTCATCATTGTGTGCAAAAACTGCATTAATGTCAGGATGAGCTTGAAGCAAATTTTCCATGACGGTTAATCCTTCTGCCCTATTATAATTTGCAGTTTGTCTTGCGACCACTTGGATACCAGCATATTTTGCTATTACTTCATTAAAACCTTTTCCTCTATCTCTTGCAGATGACGTTCCAGGAATACCAACCAATTCAATTACTTTACCTTTTCCTCCTATTTTTTCAGCAATATATTCACCAGCAAGTCTTCCTCCTGCTACATTATCTGAAGCTATATGTAATAATACTATTCCACCGCTTGATCCTCTATCTACGGTTATTACGGGAATATTTGCTTCATTGGCTTCTTCTATTGCGGCTACAATGGCATCACTATCTGTTGGATTAATTAAAAGGATATCGACCTTTTGTCTTATTAAGTCTTCAACGTCATTCAATTGCTTTGCGGAATCATCGCGAGCATCTACAACTTTGATATCTATTCCTAGTTCTTTTGCCTTATCTTTGGCTCCATTTGCTAAATCCACAAAAAATGGATTGTTTAAAGTTGAAACAGAAAGTCCTAAAGTAACGGCAAAACTAAAAGATGTTACTAATAATACTAAAACACTTAGTAATACAGCCTTTTTCATTTTTCCATACCTCCTTGGGTTTTTTAAGGTGCTTGTGAATATATAAGAAACTGATTTTTAATTTGTTAATATTTATTGAAATAGAAATTACTTCACCTATGTATTGAACATTTTCTATCTGAGATGTTCGAGGTTTAGAAAACTGAAAGAATTTAGAAATATAGGATTATTAAACATTAATCGTTAGAAATCTTCTTTTATTCAGACTTTTCTAAAAGAACGGCAAGTAAAATTATTGCGCCTTTTACCAAATCTTGATAAAATGGGGAAATGTTCATCAAATTCATTCCATTATTGATTGTTCCTAGCAGCAAAGCACCGAATAAAGTGCCTAAAACTCCTCCACTTCCTCCTGAAAGGCTGGCTCCTCCTAATACTACTGTAGCAATTGCGTCTAGTTCATACCCTTGACCAAATGTGGGTTGAGCACTGTTTAATCTTGCAGTTAGAATCATTGCACTAACTGCTGCGAATATACCGCTGATAGTATAAACAATAATTTTATATCTATCAACATTTATTCCACTTAATCGTGTTGCTTCTTCGTTTCCACCGATAGAATAAATATACAACCCAAGTTTTGTTTTTTTTAGAATGTATAAAACAAGAAAAAATACTCCAAACATGATTATGACAGGAACAGGTATACCTAAAATGTCTCCTCGTCCTATAAATCTAAAACTATTAGGGAAAAGTGAAATAGGAATTCCTTGGGTATAAGCTAACGTTAAACTTCTTCCGATCGCCATAGTAGCTAAAGTAACTATGAAAGGTTGGATTTTTCCCTTGGATATTACAATGCCATTAAATAATCCCATTATCGCGCCTATTAATAAACCTAATATTATTCCTAGAAATACTTTTCCTTCTTTAACTATAGAAGCCATTACAACAGCGCTAAATGCAAAAATAGAGCCCACTGAAAGGTCAATTCCGCCACTTATTATTACCAAGGTCATCCCAAAACCTAAGATAGCTGTTATTGAAACTTGTCTTAAGACATTAACAATATTCGAAATATTGAAGAAACTTTCGGCAAATATAGAAAGCAAAATAAACAAAACGATAAATCCAACTAAGGCAGGATTTTTTCTCATAAAAGTAAGGATTTTAGACATTCTCTATCAGCCCCGTTCCAGCTTTTAGAATTCTTTCAGGCGAAATTTCTTCTTTTTCTAAGATCTCAATCATCTTACCTCTGTGCATTACCATAACCCTATCACATAATCCAATTATTTCCGGAATTTCTGAAGTCACTAATATCACCCCAATGCCGTTATTTGCCAAATTATTTATGAGTTTATATACTTCTATTTTTGCTCCGACATCTATTCCTCTGGTAGGTTCTACTAAGATAGCAACCTTTGGTTTTTTTAGAAGGAATTTTGCAAGAACAACTTTTTGTTGGTTTCCACCAGAAAGATTTTTCACCTTTTGATGTTCTCCAGATACTTTTATGTTAAAATCTTTTATTTGTTTTTTTGTTGTCTCTACTGCCTTTTGCCATTTTATATTAAAGTTAGGAGCAAATATATCACAATTAGGAAGAGTAATATTTTGAACCACGTCTAGTAAAAGGACGAGACCCTGTGACTTTCTGTCTTCAGGTACAAGAACAATACCAGCTTTTAGGGTTTGTTTGGGACTTTTAATTTCTGTTAAAAGTTGTTTATCAATTACAAATTTTTTAAACTTTGTTTTATATAGACCATATAATCCCAGAGCTAATTCTGATTTTCCACATCCAACCAATCCTGTTATTCCAAAGATTTCTCCCTTTTTTACATTGAAGGTAACAGGCGAAACGTGACCAACCACTTCAAAATCTTCTACTTCTAAGACAATTTCATCTTGAACCTGATTGTATTTAGGAAACATTTCTTTGATTTCTCTACCAACCATCATTTTAATGAGCTCTTCATTATCAATATCTTCTATTTTTTTTGTACCTATTAGTTTTCCATCTCTCAAAACTGTAACTCTGTCAGCAATTTGATAAACTTCTTCTAACTTATGAGTAATAAAAATTATTGATATACCTTTTTCTTTGAGTTCTTTCATCACTTTGAAAAGTATCTTTGTCTCATGCTCAGAAATGGCTGCCGTGGGTTCGTCCATTACAATAATTTTTGCATCTGAAGAAATAGCTTTGGCTATTTCTACTAATTGTTTTTCGGAAACATTTAAATGTGAGACTTTTGTTCGAGGATCTATCTCAAAACCTAGCATTTGAAGATACTTTTTTGATTCTTCAACCATTTTATGATAATTTAAGTTCACTGGGCTACCAAGTTCTTTTCCTAGGAATATATTTTCAGCGATTGAAAGATTTTCTGACAACATTAATTCTTGGTGGATAATTGCTATACCGTGTTTTTTGGCATCAAGAGGAGAACTAAATTCAACTTTTTTCCCGTTTAGTATAATTTCACCACTGTCAGGTTTATAAATACCACCTAATATTTTAATTAAAGTACTTTTACCTGCACCATTTTCTCCTAATAAGGCGTGAATTTCGTTTTCTTTGAGGTTAAAAGATACTCTATCAAGAGCAACTACGCCTGGAAACGTTTTTGTTATTTCTTTCATTTCTAACAACATCAGAAGATCACTCCTGAAATTAACATAATATTTGAGAAAGGTGTACATTCACCTGTTCTAACAAAATATTTGGACATTTTAGCGTTTTCCTTAAATAATTCATGGGATATTTTTTCGATCTCTATGCCTTGAAATAATTTCATTATTTCAGTATAATTGTTAATATTCTTGTGCTCTAATTCTTCAGCTATAATTATTTTTTCTACTGCTAATTCTTTTAATATAACTTCGACAGTTTCAACAAAGCTAGGTTTTCCTTTGTCTAAAACAATATCTGCAAATTCAACATCTTTAGGAATAGGGTATCCCATGTCAACTACAGTGATTATATCTTTGTGTCCCATCGAAGCGACGAAAGATGATATTTTTGAATTAAAGATACCAGATTTTTTCATGTTTTTATCTCCTTTTTGTACTTTCTCTTACTATAACTTGATTTTGAAATAATTTTACAGGTATATAATCATCTTTTTTTATCAATAGCCTGTGTATGATTTCTGCTGAGATTTTCCCCATCTCATATATAGGTTGTCTGACAGTTG
>Ga0209204_1000356_pt1 | contig 50626 bp, 44 predicted proteins | sample AD_JPNMR2_MetaG_FD_184425 | JGI IMG/M metagenome (GOLD analysis project Ga0209204, IMG submission 184425) | Active sludge microbial communities of municipal wastewater-treating anaerobic digesters from Japan - AD_JPNMR2_MetaG (SPAdes) (version 2) | ecosystem: Engineered > Bioreactor > Anaerobic...
CATATCATAGTTGGGAGAAAGGATCAGTTGAAAATAGAATTGGCAAAATTAGATTTTTCTTGCCGAAGAAAACAGATTTTGCTAAAATATCAGAAGAAGAATTATTAAGAATTCAAAATATTTTAAATCATAGACCATTAAAGTCTCTTAATTTTATGACGCCTTATGAGGTTATAAAATATGCACTTCGTGATTGAATCGGTGATATAACAAAAAAAATTTAAAAAGTAAATTTATTTTTTCAGCAATTTTAAAAAAGTGTCAAAATTTTTGAGAAAATCCTTTACAAGTTTTTTTAAAAATTTAAAGAAAATTTGTATGAAAATAAAATCACACTTTATTTAATTATTTTATTAAAGAAAAATTTGCATTTTTTAAAAAATGAGATAAAATAAATTTATATAGTTAAGAAGAGAAATTCAAATTTATGAATTAGAATTCCGAAAGTATAAATGGAGAAATATTAATTTTTTAGGAATTAGAAATGAAAAAAAATATTATAATTTTTTATTTTATCGGTTTATTTCTTTATTTTTTAAATTCACTTGAATTTGATATATCAAAAGTTTCTTTTATAGGGATAAATATAAAGACAAGTAATATTAAAATAGAGAGTAAAACAGAGGAGAATCAGAGATACAATGTTGCATATTCTTCATTTTTACCAGAGGGTGGTATTTATTATATTGTAGATAAAATTACTGGGGTCGAAGCAATTATTCAAATTGGATATTCTGTTATAGAGGATTCTCCGTATAAAATATTTTTACCAGATAGAATTTTTAATTTTTTTGCATCAAAGTATGATAAGCCAGTTGATAATATATCTCTTTCTCTAAAATTTCTTGGATGGAATAGAGATAATGAAGAATCAATTTTTTTAGATGTTCAGAGTTTAATTGTAGAACCAGAAAAATCTCTTGATGGAATTAAGAAAAATGGAGATGATAAATTTTATATTCAAATTGGTTCGTTTAGTTTTTATCAGAATGCTTTACCTAAAATAACTGATCTTTTATCAATGCTTGAGTTGAGACCAAAATTTTATCTTATTAAAAAAGAGATAATTGTAAATGGTGAGAAAAAAAATGTTTATAGGGTATTGGCAGGTCCTTATACAGAGAGTATGGCAAAAGAAATTTCAGAAAGAATTAACTCCAAGAAAGAAAAATCAGTGATTATTCAGAAGGCTAAAAATATTTTAAAGGAGTAGCATTATGAAAAAAGTTTATATACTCTTTTTTTTCTTTGTATCTTTTGTTCTTTATTCAGAAAGATGGGTGGGTCATGCTGCTACATATCAATTAATGGAAGGTTCAGTTACCTCGTCTGGTGAAGTTTTTAGTCCTCAAAGTTTTTCTGCTGCTTGCAATGCCTTTAAAATTGGTGCAGAAATAAAGATTCTTAATGCAAGTAATGGTAAAACTATTACTGTGGTCATAAATGATAGAATCAAAAATAACTCTGGTTATTTTATACTATTGACTCCTGCTGCTGCAAAAGAACTTGGAATGGAGTGGCAGACTGGTATAGTTATTGTTGAAGGTAAATTTTCTGATATAAATTCTAATGAGATACTTGATATTGAAGGGCTGGTGTCAGAAAGAGAGATAGATAAAGAGTTAATTAAAGAGTTTCCAGAAATAAAATGGCCAGATGAGACTAAGGAAATTGATAAAAATGTAAAAGAGACGCCACCACAGGAAGAAAAAGATAAGATTCCGGATAAAAAAGATATAAAGTCTATAGATGAAGAAAAGATAGAAAAACCAAAAGAAGAAAAGACTAAAATACCAGAAAAGAAAAAAAATGAGATAGCAGATAATAATGATGTTAGTATTAAAACTAAAGAAAAAGATAAAGCTCCTTATGATGAAAATATAACAAAAATCCCACAAGAGAAAGATAAAAATATTTCAGAAGATAAAGAGGATATAAATATTCCGGTAAAAGAGAAGGAGAAGTATCCAAATAAGAAAGAGAAGGGGATATCTGAAGATAGAGAGGATATAAATATTCCGGTAAAAGAGAAGGAGAAGTATCCGAATAAGAAAGAGAAGGGTATATCTGAAGATAGAGAGGATATAAATATTCCTGTAAAAGAGAAGGAGAAGTATCCAAATAAGAAAGAGAAGGGGATATCTGATGATAAAGATGATCAAAATATTCCTGTAAAAGAGAAAGAGAAGTATCCGAGTAAGAAAGAGAAGGGGATATCTGATGATAAAGATGATCAAAATATTCCTGTAAAAGAGAAGGAGAAGTATCCAAATAAGAAGGAGAAGGGGATATCTGAAGATAGAGAGGATATAAATATTCCTGTAAAAGAGAAGGAGAAGTATCCGAATAAGAAAGAGAAGGGGATATCTGAAGATAGAGAGGATATAAATATTCCTGTAAAAGAGAAGGAGAAGTATCCGAATAAGAAAGAGAAGGGGATATCTGATGATAAAGAGGATACATATTTCCCAAATAAATTTAAAATGAAATATCCTGATAAAAGAGATAAAATAATATCAGAGGATATGGAAGAAAAAAAGAGCCCTAAAAAAGACTATTTTAAAATGCCAGTTAAAGAAGAAAAGAAGATCTCTATTGATGAAAAAGAGAAAGAGGTAAAGGAGAAAGAAAAAGTTATCTGGAATAGTGCTATGAGTAAAGGTGTTTATGTTAGACTCCTGACCTCATTTGATAAAGCTGAAACCGATAGACTATATAGAGTATTTAAAGAGATTTTGCCAGAACTTGTTGGTTTAAAAGATGGTAATAAATATATTCTTTTTATAGGTCCTTTTGCAACAGAAAATGTAAATGATGTTTTACTTAAAGTAAGAAAATTGGGTTTTAAGGATGCTTATATTGTTAAGTTTTAGTTTGTTATAAAGAATTGAGATATAAGCAATTTTTGTTTTAGATTTTCAAATTTAAGAAGGCTCTTTTAATCTTTTTACAATTGTGATATCACCAAATATTTTATGCTGTTGAATCAATATCTCTTGTTGTTTTACCAATTCTAATATTGCAAGAAATATACATATAATTTCTATCTTTGGCATATTTTCATCAATAACTTCAAAAAAATTAAATCTTTCTTTATTTTTTAATAGATTATGAATGTTTTTAATCTTTTCTTCAACACTATATTCAAGAACATTAATTTCATAAGGCATCTCTTCCTGTTTTGAATTAAGTACTTTTACAAAGGCACTGAGTAAATCTATTATTGAAATTGACTTCCAGTTTGATTCATCATCATTTTGAAGATCAAATAGCATTTTAGAATCTTCTCTTCTTGGTATAATCAAAGATTCCTCTGCTTTCATTTCAAGAATCCCGGCTGCAATTTTATATTTTTGATATTCCAGTAGTTTTTCAATTAGTTTTTCTTTTGTTTCCTCTTCCTCTTCTTCATATTCTACTTCTACTGGCAAAAGAGTCTTTGATTTTATTAATACAAGAGTTGCTGCCATTTCAACAAACTCTGCGATGTTATCAATATCTAATTGAACTAACATTTTGAGATATTCTAAGTATTGCTCAGTTATTTCTGAAATAGATATATCATATATATTGATTTCTGCATTTTTAATTAGATGAAGTAATAGATCAAGAGGCCCTTCAAAATCTTTTAATTTGACAGTATATTTTTTTTGAGCAGTTGTATTAGTTATTTTACTATCCAATATTTAAATCTCCAATTTTTTTTACGATTTGATTTTTATTTTCGGATATATGTTTTTTAAAATTATATTTTTCTTTTAAATTATCTTCGATTATATCAGAAAGTGGTATTAAGACAAAATTTCTTTTTAAAAAAGATTTATGAGGAATAGTCAATTCTTCACTATTATATTTTATATCTGATAGAAAGATTATGTCTATATCAATTGTTCTTGGACCTTTTGGTCTTTTCTCATCTTTTTTTCTTCCGATACTATGCTCTATATCTTTTAATATCCTTAGATTTTTTAAAGGATCTTTTATCTCTGTCCTGCAAAAAAGAGATAAATTTAAAAAATTGGCCTGTTCTAAATCATCAACAGGTTCAGTTTCATAAATAGGACTTATTTTTTCTATAACAAAGTACTTTCTTATATTCTCTATTGCTAATTTTAAATATTCCTCTCTCGGCTCAATATTTGAACCGAGAGAAAGATACATATCTAGGGACATATATTTATAAAATATCCTTTTGAGTAAATTTTTTATTTTGTTGTTGCATATTTTGTTGATTCTGTTTTGGTTGTTCTTCTTCTTTTGGCATTAAAATAGATCTTATTTTATCTTCAATTTCTTTTGCTATATTTGGATTTTCGATTAAAAATTGTTTAACATTATCTTTACCCTGGCCAATTTTTTTGTCACCATAAGCATACCATGACCCAGATTTTTGGATCAGATTGTATTTTAAAGCAGCATCAATTATAGAGCCCTCTTTTGATATACCCTGTCCATAATTAATTTCAAGTTCTACCTCTTTAAAAGGTGGGGCTAATTTGTTTTTTACCACTTTTACTCTTACTTTATTTCCTATTGCCTCTGTCCCATTGGAAATTGTCTCTATTCTTCTTATGTCGAGTCTCATTGACGCATAGAATTTAAGAGCATTTCCACCAGTGGTTGTTTCTGGATTGCCAAACATTACACCAATCTTCATTCTTAATTGGTTTATAAATATGACACAACAATTTGATTTAGAGACAACTGCTGTTAATTTTCTTAATGCCTGACTCATAAGTCGAGCCTGAAGCCCCATATGGCTATCCCCCATCTCGCCATCAATTTCAGCCTTAGGAGTAAGGGCTGCAACTGAGTCAATAACAATAATATCAATAGCCCCACTTCTAACAAGTTGTTCTACAATTTCTAAAGCCTGCTCTCCGGTGTCTGGTTGTGAGACATAAAGATCATTTATGTTTACCCCAAGTGCCTTTGCATATATAGGATCTAGTGCATGCTCAGCATCCACAAAAGCAGCAATTCCACCCATTTTCTGTGCTTCTGCTATTGCATGTAAGGCAAGTGTTGTTTTACCAGATGACTCAGGTCCAAAAATTTCTACAATTCTACCCTTTGGATAACCTCCAATTCCCATTGCAGCATCAAGCAAAAGAGAACCACTCGGTATAACATCAACATTAATAATTTTCTTACTACCGAGTTTCATTATAGAGCCTTTACCAAAGGCTTTCTCAATGTTGAGAATAGAAGACTCTAATGCCTTCAATTTCTCATTTCTTAATAAATTATTTTCCATAATTTCCCTTCCAGAAATTTCTAATAATGTTTCACTCATAAAAGACTCCTCTCTTTTTTAAATAGTTTATTAATTAATCACAAAAAAAGAGAAGAAATCCTTTACAAGTTTACAAAAAAATTACATTATTTTTACTTAATCTTTAATATATTTTGTAAATCTTATTAACTTATTGAGTTTATACTAAAAAAAAATCAGTTTGTCAAAATAAAATTACCAATCCAATAATCTTCTTTCGCCAGTTAATTTCTGTATTTCTGTTATATCTTGAGAAACCTCTAATGTGCCTCTGTAATTGCCATTATTATCATATATTGCAAAATATCTTATATATATAATTTTGCCATGAAGATTTATCCAGAAATCAGCATGAGACTTTTCTTTGTTTTTAAATGCATTAAGAATTCTATTAACAATTGCAATACTTTTTTGTGGATGACAGTTTTGTACTTCTCTTCCTATTACTCCTGGGCTTCTTGGGAATATTCTATCTTTATTATTTGAATAATATAACACCCTATCATTTTCATCTATAAAGGAGATATCAACCGGAAGATTTAAAAGTAATAAATTTATTTGCTCAATGCTTAACCTACCTGTATCAAGATTTATAAAATCCAGATCTATATTTTTATTTTCTTTCTCTTTTTTATTTTTGTCCAATAATTTTGCAATAGAAGCATCCCATAGATTACCCGGTTTTATCCATGCATATCCGATCTGATTTTCACCATTTTTTATTAATATCCAATCTGATATTGTTAATTTTTTTATTGCTGTTGGAAATAGTATCATCTCTTCTTTAAATATCATCCCATTTAATTCTGTTATTAAATCTTTTGATATTTGAAGTATAGAATCAAAATCATTTATTTTTATTTTTTCTTCAATATCTTTTAGCATTTTTCTTATCTCATCATGTTTTGCCCACATTACTTTTGATGGACCTGTAAATCCTTTTTTTTCAAGAAAAGGAAAGAGTTGATTCTCTTTTCTGGTATAATGTATATTAACATCTTTTAATTTATTAAAAATGTTTATAAATTCTTTAATAAGAGATTCATTATCTTTTTTATTTTTTATTTTTTTACTAACATTTTGATATGATTTTATAATCTTTTTTAACTCTTTATTTTCTGCCATATAAGTATGGACTGGATGTCCTGGCATTTTATGCATTTTGCCCTGTTTTTTTAGACTCTCTTCAAATACCGCAACATGCACATTACATAAATTCTGAATTTGTTCTATTGGGAAGCCCTCATTTATTAAAGCCTGCTCCATTTCTGCAATTTCTTCAGCACTAACATTTTTTATTAATTCTGAAAATCTTTTTTTGGCAGATTCGAAATTTTTTGTTTCGTGTAAATTTTTAATTATCTCTTTTAATATATCCTGTTTTGCTTTATCCATAATTACTCCTCCCCCATCCTAAATTTATTTACTGTTTCTAAAAATTTTTTAAAAATTTTATCCTCATCAAAAAGTTTTGCTTCTTTTATAATACCACCAGCCATATCACTATGACCACCACCAAAACCTATCCCATTTAAAACAATCTGAATTATCTGGGAAGCATTTAATTTTTCATTCTCACTTCTTATAGAAAAATTTATATTATTTTCATTTTTTGCACAAAGAACAACAAAGTCAACCTCTTTTAATGCAAGAAAAAAGTCGCCTAATATACCCAGTAAATTCTGATTGCACCCTTCTGGAAAATAGCAAAAGGCAAGTTCATTCTCTATTTTAATATTCTCTATTGCCTCTTTATAAAATTGTAAATCTTTTTGTTGAATATAGTTTCTTAATATAGAGTTTACGAGTCTATAATTTGATAAGGAATATAGATATGAATATGCTCCAATATCTTCTTCACTAACCCCTCTTGTTAAAAGTGAAGTATCCATATTTAAGCCTATTAATAAAGCAGTAGCGATTTCTTTTGGCATCTCTTTTTTTAACATTATATAATAAGAAAATATTATGGTTGAACAGGAGCCATAATTTGGTCTTATATCAGCAAATTTAACATCATCTGGTTTACTAACTTGATGATGATCGATAACCGCTATTTCGTCACCTATAAGATCAGTTACATTTTTATTTCCTTTACAACCATCGACAATTATTATTTTGTCAGTGGGTTTCATATCATATTCTTGAATAGGTTTTATATCTATGCCTAATTCTTTTATCATCATTCTTAAAGAGTCTCTCTGTATTTCACCTTCATATACAAGATAAGACTTTAAGTTGTAAGTTTTAAATAGATATTGAAGCCCATAAGCAGATGCAACAGCATCATGGTCCGGAAAATTATGAGTTTGAATATAAAAATAGTCCTCTTTTTTTAAGAAATTAATTAAAGCCATTAAGTCTTTCATATTATACACCTTTTTAATTTAGAGTTATGCTTATTATAAATTTTTTTTATTTTTTTATAAAGAATTTTTTAAAAAAAGTAGAAATTTTATTTTCTTACAAAATTTTAAAAATTAGACTATCTTTTTATTCATTACTATTTGTATTATTGTTTCTGCTATTTTATTTAAGGGTCTAACTAATTGAATATTATTTTTTTCTATTGCTACCTTTGGCATGCCAAATACAATCGAGGTCTCCTGATCCTGGGCAATAGTAATACCACCTTTTTTAAGTATAAGCCCAATGTTTGTTGCTCCATCCTTGCCCATGCCAGTCATAATGCATGCAAGTGTATTTTCTCCAAAAACGTCTGCTGCTGATTCAAAAAGCACATCTGCTGATGGTTTGTGGCCATTTACTGGTTCTGAATCATCCAATTGAACCACAGTTGCCAGTGCTTTCTTTAAAAATTTTATATGCCTGTTGCCCGGTGCAATAAGAATTCTACCCGGTTTTACAATATCATCATTATTAGCCTCTTTAACTCTTAATTTACATATTTTATCAAGGCTATTAGCAAATTCGAGAGTAAAACCTGGTGGCATATGCTGAACTATTGCTATTGGTACTGGAAAATTTTCTGGAAATAATGGCAATATCTCTCTTAAAGCATTTGGTCCACCAGTAGAAATTCCTATTACCACAATGTGGATATCTGGTATTCTTTTAATAGGCTGAAGATGTGACTCAATATCTATTTTAGGAACAGTAATTGGCTCATATAATGGCTTTAAGTTTATTATCTCTTCTTTCTTCTCATTTAATATAGACTTATATGATAATGGTTTTGCCAGAGCATGAATCATTTCTATTAATTTATTTCCTATTTCATCAAGGTTTACACCTGGTTCTGATGGTTTTAATATAAAATCAGAGGCACCGAGTGCAAGGGCTTCGAGAGTGATTTTAGCCCCTTTTTTAGCATGTGCGGAAAGAATTATTACAGGAGTATTTATTCCTAATTTTTGCCTTTCCTGTAAGAATTCAATGCCATTCATTTCTGGCATTTCAAGATCAAGTATTATTATATCTGGCTGTAACTTGTCTAGTTTGTTTAAAGCAAATCTACCATTGATTGCTGTGCCAACAACTTCAATTAAGCTGGATTTTGATAACTCTTTTGTTACTAAATTTCTTATTAAAGCAGAATCATCCACAACCATTACTTTAATTTTTGATTCCATTATTTTATTTACCCTCTTTTTTCATATATAAGCATGCTTCTCCAATTTTTGTAAATATAAATTTTGTGTTCATACCAAAAAGTGATTCAGAATGACCTATAAATAAATATGAATTATCTGCCATAGATTCATAAATTCTGTTAATAACTTCAACCTGAGCCTTTGCATCAAAATATATTATTACATTTCTACAAAATACAATATCAAAATTTTTTAGTCCAGAATCATATTTTAGATTATGATAATCAAATCTTATCATTTTTTTTAGATCTTCTATTATTTGATATCCATCTCCTATCTGGATAGTATATTTTTTTAAAAGAGCAGGCGGAATTCCACCTACTTTTGACTCATGATAAAAACCCTCTTTTGCCTTCATTAAGGCATTAAAAGAGATATCTGATGCTATTATTTCACACTGCCAGGAAGGATCAAGTTTTTCTTTTACTACTATTGCAATGCTATAAGGTTCTTCACCTGTAGAGCAACCAGCACTCCATATTTTTATCTTTTTCTCTGTTTTTCTTTTCTGTAATTCTGGTAGAATATGGTTTTCAAGAGCATAAAATTGAGTTGTATTTCTAAAAAAACTTGTGAGATTTGTTGTTACTGCATCTAATAATACTTTTAATTCTTCTGGCTCTTTTATTATTTTTTTGTAATATTCATCAATATTATTTAGATTTGTCTTTTTTAGTCTATCTTTTAATCGACTCTCTAATATAAGTCTATTCACTTCAGTAAAATTTATACCTGATGAGTCATAAATAATGTCTCTAAATTTTTTAAAGTAGTAGTCTTCTAATTTTTCCATTATTTAAAATCCTTTTTTAGTATAGTGAATTTTTTTAAAAATGTCAAAGTTTTATGATGAATAAAATAATCTATTTTTTGACAAAATAGAAAAATTATAATATAATAAGTATATCTATTAATCCAAGTTCACTGTTTCAATTCTTGAAAGTTTTGTTTTATTTTTTCCAAATAATATAGTAAACTCTAAAAAATAAGGGAATAATATGCCAATATTAAAATCGAATAGAAATTTAAAAATAGACAAAGGGACACCTTATTTATTAGGTGCTCATGTTTATCATAGTGGAACCAATTTTGCTCTTTTTTCAAAGAATGCAACAGATGTCTATCTTTTATTGTTTGACAAAGCATCTGATAGTGAACCACATACTATTATTCAACTTGATAGTAATATAAATAAAACAGGGGATGTCTGGCATATATTTATTCATAATATAGGTCATGGACAATTGTATGGATATCTTGTGGATGGACCTTATTGGCCACAAAAGGGGCATAGATTTAATGTTAACAAGCTACTTCTGGATCCTTATGCAAAAGGTATTTGTGGGAAGTATCAGTGGGATAATCCAGCATCATATAGCTATATTGTAGGGGATAGACTCGGGGATCTTTCTTTTAGTAAAGAAAAAAATTTTGGCATAGCTGGAAAGTCTGCTGTTGTTGATAGTGCAATATTTGATTGGGAAGGTGATAGGCCATTAAATATACCAATGAAAGATACAATTATTTATGAAATGCATGTTAGGGGATTTACTAATGATCCATCTTCTAATGTTAAAAATAGAGGGACATATCTCGGCATAATTGAGAAAATTCCTTATTTAAAAGATTTGGGTATCACTACCATTGAACTTCTGCCTGTTCAGGAATTTAATGAAATGGAGAATATAAAGACAAATCCAGTTACTGGCGAGAGACTCAAACAGTATTGGGGTTATTCTACGATTGGTTTTTTTGCCTGTGATTCGTGGTATGCAACAGATCAGGATGGGGTTACTGCTGCGATTGAGTTTAAAAAGATGGTTAAGGCTCTTCACAAGGTTGGAATTGAAGTTATAATAGATGTTGTTTATAATCATTCTGGTGAAGGTAATGAATATGGACCAACTGTTAGCTTTAGGGGGCTTGATAATTCTATTTATTATATGCTTGATAATGGTAGACATTATAAGAACTACTCTGGTTGTGGCAATACTTTGAATTGTAATCATCCGGTTGTAAAACATCTTATTCTTGATAGTCTCAGATACTGGGTAATAGATATGCATGTGGATGGCTTTAGATTTGATCTTGCTCCTATTTTAGGAAGGGATGAGAATGGCAATTGGGTTCCAAGTTACTCTATTTTGAATGAGATAAGCAATGATCCTATTCTTTCAAATACAAAAATAATAGCAGAAGGGTGGGATGCTGGTGGTTTGTATAAAGTGGGACATTTCCCCAAGAGATGGGCTGAGTGGAATGGGAAATTTAGAGATGATATAAGAAGTTTTATAAGAGGGGATAATGGTAAAGTAGGGGATTTAGCAAAAAGATTGACCGGAAGTGCGGATTTATTTTATTATGGTGGGAGAATGCCTCATCATAGCATAAATTTTATTACTGCACATGATGGTTTTACTCTAAATGATCTTGTATCTTATAATGAGAAACACAATGAAGATAATGGTGAAAACAATCTTGATGGTGAGAATAATAATTTAAGCTGGAATTGTGGGGTAGAAGGGGAGACCAATGATCCATATATAAACGATTTAAGAGATAGACAGATGAGAAATTTCTGGACACTTTTAATGATAAGTCTTGGAACACCTATGATATTGAGTGGCGATGAGGTAAAATTTTCAAAAAAAGGTAACAATAATACTTATTGTCATGATAATAAATTAAACTGGTTTGATTGGACACTGCTTGATAAGAATAGAGATTTTTTTGAATTTTGTAAATACATGATAAGATTTAGAAAAAATCATCCAGTGCTACGAAGAGAGAATTTTTTTACTGGTTTTGATACTGCTGGTAATAATATTCCTGATATTAGTTGGCATGGTGTTGAGACTAATAAACCAGATTGGGGATATTATTCTCATTCACTTGCCTTTATGCTTGATGGCTCAAAGGCTGAGACTGGAGCTTCTTATAATGACAATAATATATATGTAGCAATTAACTCTTACTGGGAGGATCTTGATTTTCATCTTCCAGAGCCTGGTAGGAAAAAAATGTGGTATCTTGTTGTGGATACTTCAAGAAAGGACGGCTTTTATGATGAAGATAAAGCATTGAGGGTAGATACATCTGTTATAACAGTAAAGGCAAGAAGTATTGTTATTCTAATAGATAAATAGTTTTATTTATATAGAGTCTTGAATGTAGCGCCTGCTATTATTGTTATATTTATGCTAAATGAATCCCCAAAATCCCATTGATATTGATAATCCCCATTATTAGTCCAGTTTCTATAAAATCTTGAAGTATAATCAAGATAATAGAATCCAAGTCGGGTCATAACAAATAAACCAACTTCATTATTTAAAAATTTTCCTATTTCAAAATTCAATAGGACCGGTACTATTATACTATTGTTATTTATATCATCTCTAATCACAATTTTATTTATAGGGCTCTTATATTTTTCTTGTGAAGTAAAACCAAATAAGAAGGGTATGAAGGTAAAGCCAGTTTCAATATAAAAATTGTATTTATCATCTAAGTATCTAAAATTAAAACCAGGCCCAATATTTACATTATCAATATTATAGCTGTCTTTTGGTTTATCAAGATTACTCGAATATATCTTGAAAAATAAAAAGATGGTATCAACTGTCCATTTAAAAAAGAATTTTTTTCTATATCCAAATACAAAGGAGAAATTTAGATAGGCATTATTAAAAAATTTAGGGGCATTAATTTCGAATGGTATAGATAAACCAACTCCAAAGCCATAAAAATTATCTTTATATAATTTATAATATTCAAGATTGTAATGATATGTTATACTATTTTGATAATTGTTTTTTACACTTGAAATATCATAATCATTTGTAACATCCTTGTTCAGGATATTGTGGTAAAATAAAGAGTAAGATATCCCTATTTTAAAAAATAAGAATTCCTCACTTACAAGATTAGAGATAAAGTTATTTTCATTTATAATTTCTTTTTTATCAGTAAGATTTTTTTCTAAAATTTCTTTTTCTATTAGTTTAAGAGTATTTAAGAAATCCCCCTGTAAAGTATTTAAATCTTTATTAATAAATTCTTTTACAATTAGACTTTTTTCTTTTTTGACATTAATAACTTTTACTGTTACTTTTGTTGTATTATCTATTTTTATAAAAAATCCAGTTAAAATAATAGATATATTTTTAAATTTAGCATTTTTTATAATATCATCTTCTTTTGAAATACCCAATTCTATTTTATCAAAAGTATCGTCAATTATAAAATTCTCTCTCTCTTTAAAAAAGTTAAAGGCAGTATCATATAACATATATCTTATATAATCTTCTTCTTCTGATAATGAGGCATTTTTTAAAGGAACTATAAGTATAGATATATCTCTATTTTTAGAGAATATCAAAGTAGGGGCTAAAAGTAGTAATAAAATAATAATAGATCTTTTCATCTGTTGCCCCCTATTTTTTTACTATTCCATTTAAATCTATAACCAAATCCAAATTGAAAAATAAATTTAAAAATCGACGGTGTATAATCTAAATTTTGAAATTTAAATCCTTCAATCCAGAATGGAGAGATTATTTCTAAAAAAATATCCTTATAAAAGAAGTATTTAAAATTAATCTCCATATAAAAAGGAAAATTAGAAGGAAATATCTCATTTATATTTGAAGGTGAAAGAAATGAGCCACATTTAATTGAAAGATTTATATTTTTTATTGGAGAAAAAATAAATTTTAAATATATAAAAAGAAGAGAGTATTCCATATCTGTATAGGAATATTTATAATCATAATAATGATATAGAGAATTATAGATTTCTTCCCTATTAAATTTAAATACCTTCTCAAAGTTATACCTAACCCCACCAGAAAACAAAAAGAATCTATTATAAAACCATCCCCCCATTTCTAATAGACAATTGATAGAATATGTATATATTTTGTCATTATATACTATAATGTTATTTTTATCATAGTCTATTGTTAAAGGAGAATTAAAAATAGAAAAATGAGAAAATCCAGTGGCAAGATAAAAATTTTTAAATGAAAAATCAAAATTTATATATACCGGAAAACCATATCTGAGTCCTGCTTCCCATGTTGTAGCAATATTGGTAAGTATAAAGCCGCTACCAGCTGATAAGAGAATCTCAAAATCTCTATTTTCTTTTATTGTGTCTCTTTTATCAGAGACTTTTTTAGAATATTCTTTAATATTTATTGGTTTATAATATTTTTTTATATTTTCTATGATAAAATCTTTGTAGTTGGTTAAACTATTTAATAAATCAGCAGGGTTTATATAAAATTCTTTTGTGTAAAAATAGTCATCAAATATATCATACATTCTTACTTGAATAAGATATATGCTTTCTCTGTTTATGATTTGTAAATCTATAATACCCCATACTTTTGTTATTAAAAAGAATTTCTCAAGATTTTTTGAATTGTCAAGGTCAGAAAGATATTTTTTATATAATATCCATTCACTTTTAGGTATACTGTTTATAAACTTTTCTGCTATGAGAGTATCAAGAGCACTTTGTGTCTCTTTATATATTATTTCATCAATTGTATTTGAGATAATAACATCTTTTTCTAAAAGTATTATATTTTTACGATAATATTCTTCACAAAATATAGAGGAGAGATTAATAAAAATAATTATTACAAAAAAAATTCTTTTTATATTCACATTTTATATTTTATCATAAAAAAGTCAAAATTTCAAAATTAATTAAGCATTGATTTAACATTTTCTAAAATTTCTATTGTTAGATCTTTTTCTACAAGTTCTATCATTCTTGATTCAACGAATTCTTTTGCTGTTTGGCTAAAATTCCCAGCAGTTACACAGACAGCCTTATCTATCTTTTCCTCTTTGAGTTTATTATATAGACTTCTTAGTGTAAAGTCACCAACAGTAGTTACAGATCTTAAAAATAAAAAATAATAAAATTCAACAACATTTCTTACTGTAAATTCAAGATAAATTTCTAAACTATTATCCTGTAACATCTGAATTTTTGTAAACTTTATTAAGCCATTTCTGTTACAATGTTTTGTAAGATAGTATTTAATAAATAACTTACATAAATTTGTTAATTGATTAACAGAACCGAGTAAGTATTTTTCTAAAAGACTATGTGATTCGAGTTGAGAGTAAGTTTCTATCTTTTCTGCTATATCTTTATATTGAGGATTTAATTCATAAAGTTTTTTCCATGTTGCAATGGCATTTGTCGTATCATGAATAAATAGATAACTCTCTGCAAGTTGATAGTATGCCTCATATAGTTTTTCTTCATCTAATTTATTAGATGTTATTGCATTTTGAAACTCTTCTATGGCTTTAAAAAATATCTTTTGTTTTTTATGAATATTCCCAATAAAATAGTTTATTTCTGCTGCATATTGTTCATTATTTTTTATTTTGGAGAAATATCTTATTGCATCATCTGTTCTATTTAGGCTATAGAAACTATATCCTAAATAGTATATAACATCTGAGTCATTCGGATTATTTTTAAGATATTTTATAAATAGTTCTATTGCATTCTTAAATCTATTACAATAAAAATATGTTATACCAAGAAATTTTTCTACCTCCTGATTTTCTGGATCTAATTTCATAACAATATTGAATAATGCCAGAGCCTTTTCATACTCTTTTTTCTCAAGTTCATATTTTGCAAGAAAGATGTTTGCCTTTAAGTTCAGATTATCTTTCTTTTTTATTAATAAATAGTATTTTTTTGCCTCTTCTTTATCTCCTGATAATTCAAAGGCATTAGCAATTTTTAGTAGTATCTCTGTTTCATTTATATTTTTATCTATTCCTGCCTTATTTAATAGAATCATATACTCTTTTATTGCATTTACATAAGCCTGAACTTCTACAAGAGCATCTGCAAGGCTTTCTCTTACATTGTGTTTATCTGGCGAATTTTTTAATATTTTTTTATATTCATCTATTGCTAAATAAATTTCTTCTTTACTTTTTGGTTTTTCTTTTTTTTCTCCTTTAATTTTATTTTCTTTTTTATTTTTATTATTTTTATCTTTTACAAAAAAAGATATGATAATAAAAACTATTATTAAAATTAATAAAATTACAAATAATATTGCCAGTAAAAAGTCCATTTAATCCTCTATTTTTTTAAAAAAGTTATAATTATTATATCATTAATTTTCGAAATAAAAAGAAAAAAATAAAAATAAATTTTTAAGAGAATCGATAAAATAGCCGAAAAATATATTACAAACTTGTAAAAAATCAGGGGAGGATGTAAAGTGGCACTTCCAAAGAGTATTGGTATAAAATTATATGATGGTTCTTTTGTCCCAATTATAAATGAAAATGAGGTAAAGAGTAAAAAGGTAATTCTTACAACTGTTAGGGATAATCAAAAAAAGGCTATAATAGAACTTTATGAAGGAACCAGTGATAAGTGTATAAATAATGAATATCTTGGTAAACTTGTTATTTCAATAGATAGACCTACCAAAAAAGGAGAGCCCGGGATCGAGGTTCATTTAAGATTGGATGAGAATGGGATGCTATACGCAAAAGCCTGGGATGCCGAGAGTGGACAGGAGAGTGCAATAAAGATAGAACATTCAAAAAAGAAAAGAATATTCCCAGAAACTTTGAGTGATCTTGAAATAACTCAACTTGATCAGGGAGATACAAAGAAAATAGATAACTACACAAATGGCTCTTCTGCTTTATTAACAGATTATGAAAAAAATGGCAATTTTATGAATATTATAAGAGTTGTTTTAATTGTTTTAATTGCTCTTGTTTTAATTGCATTGATTGGATTTGGTGGCTATATGCTTTATGATAAAGTAATTAAAAATTTTATTGCTAATATCCCAAAATCTACCACTACTACGACAATTGTAACAACAACTACAGTTAAACAGGCAGTAGCAACAACTACAACCATTAAAAAGCAGATTACCACAACAACTACGACAATTCAGGAGATAAAAGGTAAGAATAATTTAGAAGGGAAGAGACATTATGTACGATGGGGCGATAATTTATGGAATATTTGTAAAAAGTATTATAAAGATCCGTGGTATTATCCAGCACTTGCAGAGGCAAATGGTATTAGAAATCCAAGATTGATTTATGCTGGGACATATATTATAATCCCACCTAAGAATACCTTGAAAAGATGGGATTTTAGTAGATAGTTTATTTTATAATGTTTTTATATAAAGTTAGAGGCTATTTTAAATTAAATAGCCTCTATTTTTTTTTGTAAAATAATTTTTTCTGAATATATTTTTAAAGTAAAGAAAAGATAAAATAATAATCTTGAATATTTCTTTATATGTGATAAAATAGAAATCAAATAATTTAAGGAGGAAGCATATGAATAAAATTATAATTTCTGGAATCTGCATTTTGGTATGTTTCATAATGTTTATTTCAGGGTGTAAAAAAAGTAGCTTTACTGAAAAAGATATTATTGGAGATTGGGAAGCAATTAAAGGTGACTATGAGGCAATAACTTTCTCAAAAGAAGACAATCTACAGAGATTTTATACTTATTTAAACGGAAGTCTCTTTACTGATGGTACATGGGCTATTATGTCAAATAAGGATATTATACTGAAATTAACCACGGGTGAGAATGAGGTATGGAAAAATGTAAGAATTGAAAATAAAGTATTATCTATTGACGGTGGAAAACAAAAGTACCAAAGATTAGAAACAGTTCAAGAAAAAATCGATGAACTGATTTCTTTACTGGGATCTATAGAAGAAATTAATTTTTCAAAAGCTGTTGATACGGAGTTTACTGGCAATTTTGAAGAAGCCGAACTAAAAAAGATCAAAGGAAAAATGATTAAGGCGATTATAACATTAAAAACTGAAGATTATACAGATTTATCAAATGCAGAAAAGAAAATTGTTGAATTGTTAACATCAAGGGGATTTACCCCATCTAAATATATGAATGAGATGGAATCACTCTATGAAAATGGACCTATGAAAGTGCTTATAATACAGAAATCCCCGCTTAATTATGACCCTGAAACTGATGCCTCAATTTCAATAAAAGGTAAAACAGCATATTTAGAAATTATATGTGGGGTTGTTGAGTAATTTTTTTAAAAGCAGTATTATGCATACTTTTTATCAAATATTAAAACATTGTTATACCATGATCAATCCACATTGATATAATGAGCAAAGTTTCACAAATATAACAGATACTTTTTACAGGATTATATACAAAAAAACTATGGTTTGCCAAAAATCAGCATTAAACAAAAGATATTAAAAATCTATTTTTTAAAAAATCTTTTAAATTTTTTATAAAACTTGTAAAGGATTTTCTCAAAAAATTTGTGATTAATATATAGAAAATATTTTTTATTATTGGGGGTAAAAATGTTACAATTTGATTTTGTCATTGATGATGATTTATTTGGTAAGATTAAAATTTTAATGGAAAAAAATAATAAGGGGTTATCAGAAATAATAAGAGAGGTAATAAATACAATGCTGCCTTTTTTGAAAAAGAAACATTTAACAGAAGAGAGAAGAAAAAGAGATTATCCCTGTGTGAATGCGACAAAAAGGGTAAGAGTGTTTCTTGAAGAAAGGTTTTATAATGAATTAAAACAGATACACGATACTTTAAATACTTTTAGTATCGCTGTATTGATAAGAGAAATATTGAAGTTGTATTTTGATCTTATAGAAAAATATGGGGTTGATGGGTTTGAGAAGAGGCTTGAGAAGGTAAAAAATAAGATAGAGGATATGAGGGCAAGGAAGGTGAAATGGTATAAGGATAAGGATGAGAGGATTCATCCAGATATCCCCTTTTATATCGACCAGGAAGTATATTATTACCTTGTTTTTGGCACAGATTTTTGCTTAAAACAGATTCAATTTCTATAGAAACAAAAACTTTTAAAAAATTTTCTTTATTTTATTACTCTTACTCAAAAATTATCCTACCATAACTCTGCTTTCAACATTACAAAGATAGTTTAACTTTTTGACAAAATAAAATTTTTTGAGAATATATATCTGGTAATAGGAATATCTTATTGTTTTTTAAAAAAATAGAATAACAATTGTCGCATAAGTTGTAGAGGGTATATTGTGAAAAAAATGCTTGAAAATAAAATAATATTTTTATTTAATTATTTTTTGACAAAATAAAAATTTTGAATTATATATATTTTGTATAATATTTAAAATTAATTTATATCAAGGATAGAATATGATTTCTCTTTCTAAGCTTAGATTAACCGCAGATAAGAATAAACGATTTATTCAATCAGATAATTTATATACATATTTTTCTGTCTCAGATTTTAATAATGAATTTGATGGGTTATATTTTAATGGTTTTAAGATTTTTGATTCTGTTTATATTTCTAATAAAATAGTTAAAAACAAGATAAATTCTATAATTTCAATAGATATTCATTATTCAAATGGAGATATACTTGACTGTTCTTTATTTAGAAAAAATAATGGCTTTTTAGTAGAATTAAAAAATAAGAATGTTTTACCCTCATTTAAGAAAAAATGGAATTTTAATTTTGAAATTTCTTCTGCATTTGAAGTTCTTGAAAAAAATAGTAAGTTTATTTTACTCGAATATTCTAATCCAGTAAGAGAAGGGTTTGGTTTTGATAAGGCTTTTTGTATTTTTTCTGTACCTTATGAATATAGTATAGATAAATCAGAGATTAAAGATAAATCCTTATCAATTACCTTGATAAATAGTAAAAAAACAGAAGATCCACCAGAAATTTATCTTTTATATCATACTGATGTTGATAGATTAAAGTCTTTATTTAATTCAAATATTCTAAAATTAAATATTCTAAAAAAACAGCATATAAAGAATTCCATACTTTCTTTAAGATTTTCAAATTTTGAGACAGAAAATAATGAGTTTAATATAGCATTATCTCATGCGATACTTTCAGGCCAGACATTTGTTATGCATAAGAATGATAATATCGGTATATGGGCTGGATATCCGTGGTTTGATAATAATTGGGGGAGAGATACATTTATATCCCTCCCGGGTATTTCTCTTGTTACTGGAAGATATGAAGAGGCATTGCATATTATTGAGACATTTATAAAAAGGCAGTGTCTTAATAAGAAGTCTCCAAATTACGGTAAGATCCCAAATGTTATATTTAGAGAGGATAATATATTATACAATACTGCTGATGCAACTCCTCTATTTATTCGTGAAATATATGAATACTTTTTATATACTGGAGACTACAATTCTATTTTGAGTCTCTTAAATTCGATTTTAATTGCAATAGATGGGGTTTATATAAAGAATAAAGATAAAAATAATTTCTATCTTCATAATGATTCTGATGATTGGATGGATGCTAAAAAAGATGGAAAGTATCCATATTCTCCAAGAGGGGATAAGGCAATTGAGATAGAGGTATTATGGTATACAGCATTATACTGTGTTATTAATATTATTGATTATGTTGTTGAGTTTTATAATAATAGATTTCCTACTTATTCAAAGAATTTGAGTGTTAATGATCTTGTTTCTAAAAAGATTAGTTATAAATTAGAAGCAGAAAAATTAAAGAATTCTATTTTAAAATATTTTTTTTCTGAAAATCCCCCTTATCTTTATGATCATCTGAATAAAGATATGACGCCGGGTACTAAAATAAGGCCAAATGTTTTTCTTGCTATTCATTATTCAATGTTACCCGGCATTCCCTCTTTATTTAGCAAAGAGTTTATTTTAAAAGTTTTTAAATATTTTACTCCAAAACTTGTATATAAACATGGGGTTAGTTCTCTTTCAAAAGATGATGAAGATTTTCATCCAATTCATATTTCCGATAAATATCATAAAGATGCGGCATATCATAATGGGGCAATATGGCAATGGCTTAGTGGTAGCTTTATTAAATGTGGGGTTAATTTAGGATTTAAGGATTTTGTATTTGAGCATTTAAACAATTTATCTCATCAGATCCTTCATGTTGGTGCTATTGGAACTTTGAGTGAACTTGCCGATCCTTTTCTTGTAAATAATGAGGTTAATCCTTCTGGTACATATAGTCAGGCATGGTCTGTTGCTGAATTTTGTAGAATTTTTTATCAGGATATTATCGGTATATATCCAAATGTTCCGGAAAGAATTTTATATATTACTCCATTTATTCCTAAAAAACTCGGAACAGTTAAGGTAATTGTAAGATACGGTTTTTATGAAACATTGAGTATTTATGTAAGAGTGAATAAAGCCACATCTACTCCTTCTTATATTGAAGTAAAGGCAATTGAGATTAAGAAGCCAGTTAAAATAATAATTACAGCTAATTTAGCCACAGATTATCAAAAGAGTCTTATTAATTTTAAATTTTCTAAATTTCACTTTATTTTAAATAAGAAAAATGATAATATAAGGATAAATTTTGATACAATATTTAATGAGAAAAGAGCAAGAATAAGTGATATTTCAATGGGACAGGTTGCTGATTTTAATGAGTTTATTACTTTTAATGAGAGCATAGAAGATAGAATTAGTGAAGAATTAAAATATTCAGACGATATTAAAGATATTAAGATATTTAATTGTATGAAAGAGGAAAATTATTTAGATAGAAAAATTTTTGGTATAAAATAGGGGGAGGATGTGAATATAAAATATTATTACAATGAAGATACAGCAGATATATATGTGGAAGGGATAATAGATGCTTCTTCAAGTTCTGAGTTAAATACTAAATTTCAAGAGATAATGTCAAATCCGAGTATAAAGAATGTCAATCTTGATTTAAAGAATGTTGAGTCTATAAATTCGAGTGGTATTGGTAAAATTTTAAGATTTTATAAATATATAGATGGGATTGGTGGAGAGTTTAAGATAGTTCATGTTTCTGATAGACTTTTTGAGGTCTTTAGAGATATTAATCTTGATAAAATAATTTCTATCTCTAAGTAAGATTTTTTTGACATTTTTTTATTTTGTGCTATAATAATTTATATGAAAAGAGTAATTATTATATTTTTTTTATTTAATTTTGTTTTTGGTCTTTTTACCAATGAGAAGGATGTAACTTCGGATAGCGAAGACAAGGGGAAATTTACTAAAATTTCAAAATATGATACTGCAAAAATTCTTTACTGGACATCTTATGGCACTACCGGCTTATTTGCAGTGGTTAATAGTTTTGCATATCTTGGCTATGCTGTGAATATATCAAAAGACATTAAAGAGACATCAGATTCTATTAAGAGTGCAACAAATATTCTTATGCCTACTTTTACCAATATGAGTGAATCATTGCCTTTTATCTATTTTGGTTATCATTTTTTATTGGCTGGTTTTGCTTTTATTCCTTATTATGGTGGGGTATTGTATGGTAGTTTTTTATATTTAGCAGGTATATTGGTTTCTATTATTAGAATGTTTAACCCAATTGATATGTTCTGGCAATATGAAGTTCCTTCAAATTTAGCTCAGTCATATAGGGATAGGCTTGTTGATATTCATCATAAAATATTTGATCCAGTCTCATATTTTGTTCTTGGGACATTTGCAATTATTTTTGGTGTGTGTGAGATAATTTCTTACTATTTTTATAGAAAACAGATTAATAAAATCAAATATCCCATAATGCATAAGATTTTAACATTTTCTCTTGATGGTTCAATTATTATTAAACTGCCTATATGAAAATTAAATATATTTTAATAATAATTATTTTTATAACTCTTAATATTTCATCCATTGAGTTAAAATATAAATTTCGGATTGGAGAAGTTTTATATATTGAAACAAACTCAGTTATAAGGCAAATAGTTAATGGGCAATACAACGGCGAGACAAAGATAAAAGAGGTCTCCTATATTACTACAAAAGAAATTTTAAAAGATAGTACTTTGCTTGAATCTAAAATTTATACCTTGATGCAGGAGAATATATTTAATCAAAAAATTTATAAAGTTGAAAACAATTATAAATATAAATATCAAAAGACTATTTTCGGAAAGACTAAAAAACTTGAATTTAATGAGGGATATCATGATTTTCCACAGTTTGATAATAGGGATATTAAAATTGGAGATAGTTGGATAGCCAGCTCTTTTTATAATGTTAGATTTTTTGGTAAGAAGAGCCCCAGATTAAGACTTGATTTTGATATTGTCTATAGATTAGGTGATATTAGAAATATTGATGGCAAAAGTATTGCAATAATTTCAGCAAAAGCGATTTTTAGTTATGAAAGGAATAAAGAGATTTTTAAAATTTTTAACATAATAAAATTTGTAGGATTTAATGATTTTTTAATAGAGTTTAATATAGATGATGGAAGGGTAAAGAGAATCGAAGAGATTTTTGATTATACTTATATTCTTCAAGATAATACTGTTATTGAGGCAAGTGGTAATTCTATTTCTGAATATGAGGTTCCACCGCCGATTAAGAAAGAAGAGGTAGATAAGATAAAAGAAAATATTGAAAGAGACAAAGATAATAATACAAAAATTGAGATTAAAGATGATAAGAGTCTATCAATTTCTTTGGAGAATATTAGATTTAAGCCAGATAGTGCTATTCTTACAGAAGTGGAGGAAAAAAGGCTTGATAAGATAGCATTGATTTTAGAAAATTATAGATCAAATCATATAATTATTATAGGCCATACAGCAGACATAGGAAAACCCAAACAACAACAGATTCTTTCTGAAGAGAGGGCAAAGAGTGTTTTAAATTATCTTGTTCAAAAACATAAATTTAATCCAGAGTTATTATCTTATGAAGGTAAAGGCGGGACAGAGCCAATAGGGGATAATTCAACAGAAGAGGGTAGAAGTAAAAATAGAAGGGTTGAGATAATTGTCCTACCAAAATAAGAAAGTATACTTTAATTTTTTTTTATAAAAAGTTTTGGTTGTGTTAAAGAGATAGAGTTATGTTATGTCAATTCTTTAAAAGAGTATAAATGTTTACTGATTAACCGTGAATAATAAAATTTTATAGAAATTGAAACTCAGTAAGAGAGAAATTTTGGGCAAAATACATTAAATAACTGTATAGTTTGGAGTCTGAATGGGGGATATCTTGCCCAACCTTCCTTACCTTTACCTTATTTTTTCTCATCATCTCGATCTCCTCGCTTACTTTCTTTGTTATCTCCATAAACTCCTCTTCACCATACTCTTCAACACCTTTGAAATATACCTCCATTATTTCCCTCAAAAGAGTCGCCATACTGAAGGTATTTAATTGATGATGAAGCATCTTTAATTGATTGTATATCTCCTTTGGCAAATATGTTCTTATCTTTTTAGTTGCATTAATTCTTGGATAGTCTTTTTTTCTTATTGGTTCTTCAATATGCTTTTTAGTAAGAAAAAATGCCATTTTTAATAGTATATCTCTGACAATCGCAGAGATACTTTTATTTTTTTGATTCTTTAAATTTTTAATTTTTTCATATAAATCTTTATTAACAACAAATTCAAACTCAATCATATTTTACCCCTTTTTTAAAAAAATTATTTTCTATATATTAATCACAAAATTTTTGAGAAAATCCTTTACATGTTTTTTCAAAAAAATTAATTTTTTTTGAAAAAGTCTTGAATTTTATTGGAATAAATTTATCATATTTATTTTTTTTGAAGAGATAATTAAATTTTCACTAAAAAGTTAGATTTTTGACTTCAAAAAATTTTGACAAAACAGAAAAAATCAATTATAACTGAATTATCTTTAAAATTAAAAATCTAAGGAAAAGAGGGTGTTTTTGGATAAGAGGGATTTATTAGCTCTTATTGAAGCCATTATTTTCTACGAAAATGGGATTGTTAGTCTTGAAAAAATATCAAAGTTAACAAATTTAGACAATATTACTATTGTTAATGCCATAAGAGAACTTAATAATAAATATAACGATACATCTCATGCTATTTTTATAGATGAGATAGATGGTGGTTATTTCTTTAATATAAAAAAAGAGATTTTTAATGAACTTAAAGATATTTATAACATAAAAAGTAAGACAAGATTGTCCCAAGCAGTATTAACAGTGCTTTCCATAATAGCATATAGACAACCAATTACAAAGGCTGAGATAGAGGATATTAGAGGGGTTTCTTCTGATAATGCTATAAAAATTTTATTAGAAAAAAATCTTATTGAAATAGTGGGAAGAAAGGATGTTTTAGGTAAGCCATTAATGTATGGGACAACAACAGAGTTTTTAAAACTTTTTAATTTAAAGAGTATAAAAGATTTGCCAAAAGTTACAGAATTAAAGAGTGAAGAGTTTGTTATTGATGAAGAGTGAGAATAAGGGTATAAGGTTAAATAGATATCTTGCCTTATGTGGCGTTGCTTCAAGAAGGGGGAGTGAACAATATATACTTGATGGTAGAGTAAAGATTAATGGAAATGTTGTTACAAATATTGCGACAATTGTCAATGAGTCTGATATTGTTGAGATAGATGGTAAAAGAATAAATAAATTGGAGAATATCTATCTTGTCTTGAATAAGCCAGTGAATACTGTTTGTTCAAGAAAAGATCTTGCTAATAGAAGGACAATTTATGATATAGTTGATATTAATATCCCAAATATTTTTTCTGTGGGAAGACTCGATTATAAGTCGAGTGGTTTATTAATCTTGACAAATGATGGTGAGTTTGCTAATAGTTTAATTCATCCATCTAATAATATTATAAAAGAGTATACTGTTAAGGTAGATTTTAAGAATAAAAAAGATTTTAAAGATACTTTAAAAAGAATGTCAGACAATTTTATAAAAGGGATAAGGATAGATAATATTTTTTATAAAGCGTATGATATAAAAATAGTTGACTATAATACGATAAAGGTCTATTTAATAGAAGGGAAAAAAAGAGAGATAAGGATTGTATTTAACTATTTTAATATTGATATAAATAGTCTTTGCAGGACAAAGATTGGTAATATGGAGTTAAAAAGCCTTTTATTAAAAGAAGGGGAGTATAAAATTTTTTCAAAGGAGAAAATTTTAAAACTAATTTATGGCTAAGAGAATAATAATTGCAATAGATGGACCTGCTGGTGCTGGTAAAAGTTCATGTGCCAAACTTGTGGCGCAAAGATTAAACTCAATAAGAAGTGATTTGAATATTGAATATGTTGACTCTGGTGCAATTTATAGAGGAATTACAAAAAAATTACTTGACAGTAAAATAAAAATAGAGAATTATATAGGCATAAAAAATCTTTTAGAGAAGATAAAGATTGAATTAAAGGATGGCAGAGTATTAATTGATGGCAATGATGTAACAGAGTATTTGCGAACAAAAGAGGTTACAGAATTAGTCTCACCAGTATCAAATAATATTGATATAAGAAAGAGAGTAAACCTCTTTTTGAATGAATATGCAAAGAATAAGTCAATTATTATGGATGGAAGAGATATAGGAACAGTTGTTTTCCCAGATGCTACTTTTAAATTTTATCTGGATGCATCGGTAGATGTGAGAGCAGAGAGAAGATATAAAGAAAAGCATACAGATATGACTCTTGATGAGATAAAAGAGTCTATTATAAAGAGAGATGAGAATGATAAAAATAAACCATTTGGAGCGTTAAAAATTGCAGATGATGCAATTTATATAGACACAAGCTTCTTAACATTAGAGGAAGTTGTGCAAAAAATCTTAGATATAATTATTGAAAGTGGGGTTTAAAATATGACAACAGATTTAGATTTAAATGATTTTGAAGATTTAAGCAGTTTGCAAAAAAAGGACCTTGACAAAATCTATAAAGATAGTTTTAAAAACTATGAAGAAAATTCAGTAATTAAGGCTACTGTTATAGAGGTTAGTTCTGATACTGTGTTTTTAGATTTTGGGCATAAGTCAGAGGCAAAGATTCCTTTATCTGAATTTGAGAAAAAACCATCAATTGGCGACGAAGTGAATGTCTTTCTTGTTAGATTAGAGGGGAAAAATGGTGATCCAATAGTTTCAAAACAGAAGGCCGATGCTATTATGGACAGAAAGAATCTTTTAACTACTATAAAAGAGAAAGAGATAGTAGAGGGGATTATTACTGATGTTATTACCGGTGGTGTTGTTGTAAAATATAGGTCTCTTCTTGGGTTGATACCTTTTTTTAATTTTGATCTCTCTGAAAATGTGGATTATAAAAAATTTATTGGTGAGAAGATTAAATTTTACATTGAAAAATTAAAAGTTAAAGATAGTAATAAGTCTACTAATAAGAAGTCTAATGCTATTGATATTGATTTTATTGCTAATAGAAAGAGATATTTATTAGAAGAGAGCAATGTTGCAAGAAAGCAGTTTTTTGAACAGGCTAAGGTGGATGAGATTGTAGAAGGGATTGTAAAGACTATTACTAATTATGGAGCATTTGTTGAGATAGAGAATGGAGTTGAGGCTCTTTTACATATAAAAGATATAAGCTGGTTGAGAGTTAATAATGTGAATGACTTTTTAAAAGTAGGAGATAAGATAAAAGTTAAAATTTTGGAAATAGATAAGGATAAAGGTAAAATTGCTGTTGGATTAAAGCAACTTCAAGAAGAACCATGGGATAAATTTATTAAACAATTCAAAGAAAATGATGTGGTTAAGGGTAAAGTAGTCTCTCTTACAACTTATGGGGTTTTTGTTAGTATTATTGATGGTGTAGAAGGATTACTTCATATCTCTGATATTTCCTGGACAAGAAATGTTAAGAATCCATCTGAGATGTTTAAAAAAGGAGATGTTGTTGAAGTTAAAATAATAAAAATAGACAATGATAGAAAGAGAGTTAATCTAAGTCTTAAGCATTTACTCGAAAATCCATGGGATAAAGTGAAAGATAAATATAAGGAAGGAACAAAAGTAAAAGGAAAAATCAAAAATATTGTTTCATTTGGGCTTTTTATTGAACTTGAAGAAGGGATAGAAGCTCTTTTACATATAGATGATATTTCATGGACAGAAAAGATAAAGAATTTGAATTCAATTTATAAAGTTGGGGATGAGATAGAGTGTATTGTTATAGCAAATGAATATAAAAAAGGAAAGATCAGAGTTAGTGTAAAACATCTTACTGAAGATCCCTGGAAAGTATTAAAAGATAAATTTAAAAATGGTGATGTAATAGAAGTAGAAATAGTAAGTATTGATGATACAAAGGGACTCGATGTTAAAGTTATTGATAATCTTATTACAAATATTCCCATCTCTCAGCTTGGTTTTGGTAGAATAGATGAGATAAGAAAGAGTTTAAAAGAAAATTTTAAAGTTGGTGATAAAATAAAAGTATTAATATTAGAACTTGATACTAAGAAGAGAAGTATAAAACTTTCAATAAAAGAATATATTAAAAAAGAAGAAAAGAAAAAGGTAGAGGCATTTATTCATAATAATAAAGAAGATAGTAAATATACTCTTGAGGATTTGATAAAATCAAAGAAGCAGTAATTACATTTTTTTATGACAGAGATAGTTGGCAATAGTACTCTTTTAAAAGATATACTATCTATTTGTGAGAGAGTTGCTATAACTGATACGCCGGTCTTAATACTTGGAGAGAGTGGGACCGGTAAAGAGTTAATAGCAACTTATATTAAAGAAAAGAGCTTAAGAAAAGATAAGCCTTTTATCTCAATAAACTGTGCTGCTCTTCCAGATACTCTTTTAGAAAATGAACTGTTTGGGCATAAGAAGGGAGCATTTACAGACGCAAGAAATGATTATATTGGTAAACTTGGGCTTGCAAATGGTGGGACTCTCTTTCTTGATGAAGTAGGGGATTTAAGTTTAGCAATTCAGGCAAAATTATTAAGGGTTTTGCAATTCAAGACTTATGAACAGTTAGGTTCATCAGAATCTATATATACTGATATAAGAATAATTGCCGCAACAAATAGAGATCTTTTATCTTTAATGAGGGAAAAAAAGTTTAGGGAGGATCTCTATTATAGATTGAATGTGGTCCCTATAAAAATTCCGCCGTTAAGAGAGAGAAGAGAGGATATTGGAGATCTTGTTAATTTCTTTATAAAGAAGTATTGTATTAAAAATAAAAAAGAGATAAAAAGCATAACAGATTCTGCACTTTTAAAATTAAAGTCATATGATTGGCCTGGAAATGTTAGAGAACTTGAGAATACTATTGAGAGAGCGGTTGTTCTTTCTACTGGTTTGGTTCTTGATGAAAATGATTTTAATATTGAGATTAGTAATTTTAATAAAAAATTTGAATTAAAGAGTTTAAAAGAGGCAATTACAGATTTTAAGAGAGAGTATATTATAAAGGCTCTTGAGATGAATAATTACAACCAGACAAAGACTGCAAAGGCTTTAGATATAGAGAGAACCTATCTTGTTAGATTAATCAAAGAGTTAAATATAAGTAAAATATAGGGGGATATATGTTGTTTCCATTAATCAAAAAAAGAAGAAGTATTAGAAAATATAAAAAAATAGAGATAGAGAAGGAAAAAATCGATATCTTATTAAAATCAGCACTTTTATCACCTTCTTCAAGAGGGATAAATCCATGGGAATTTATTGTTGTTAAGGATAGAGAGAAGTTAAATTTATTATCAAGATCAAAACATGGGGCTGAATTCTTAAAAAATAGTATGCTCGGAATAGTTGTAATAGCAGATACAAAAAAATCTGATGTCTGGATAGAGGATTGTTCAATTGCTTCTACCATTTTACTTTTAATGGCAGAAGATCTTGGACTTGGGGCATGCTGGATTCAGATAAGAAATAGAAAAAATAGTGAGAATAGAGAAGCATCAGAGTATGTAAAATCTATTCTTGATATACCTGTTCATTATGAGGTAGAATCAATAATATCAATTGGATATCAGGATGAAATACTTGCTCCAAAGGATGAAAAGGATATGGATTTTAATAAACTTCATTTTGAAAAATTTAATAATAAATATGAGTTATAATATTGTTAAAAATGTAAAGGCAAAGAGATTTTTAAATAACAAATTTGAATATATAGAAGAAAAAGTAATAAAAGAGAAATATCTTGATATTTATATAAACAATTGTCGTATCCAGAGTATTGTTACAATAGATGAGGATTTAGAATATCTTGCGTATGGATCTATATTTTTAGGAACAAAGATTGAAGTTGATCATATTTTAAATAATATAAAGATTTATTCTAATAAATGTGAAATAATTTATAATGATCTTGATTATAATTTAAAATGCTGTTGTCAGTATGAGATAGAGTCTAATAAAAAGCCTTTACTTTCTCAAGTTGAGACTAATATTAAACCAGAAAATATATTTAAAATGTATAATATTCTTAATGAAAAGTCTGTAATATTTAAAGAGACTGCTGGACTTCATGGGGCTTGTATATTTGATAATGATGCTAATCCAATATATTTTGCAAAGGATATAGCAAGGCATAATTGTATATCTAAAATTGCTGGATTTCTAATTAAGAATAAAGAGAAAATAGATGATGTGAAATTTATATTTCTTTCCTGTCGTGTTAATAACAGTATAGTAAAGATGATTGAAAGAATCGGTTTTTCTTCTATTCTAACAAAGGCAACTTTTTCTTATCAGGCTATTGAATATTCTATTGCTAATAATATAAAATTAATCGGATTTATTAGAGAAAATAGGTTTACATATTTTTCTTAGTGATTTAAAGTATTTTAAACTTGATTATGTTATACTAATCATTGTAATATCATCTTCAAATTTCTTATCATTTCTAAATTCAATCAGTTCATTTAAGATAGAAGTTAAAAATATTTTGTTGTCATTTTCATTTCTGTATTTTTTTATTAAATCAAGAATAAAATTTTCATCGCTTCTTATTGTATCATCAGAAACTTTTTTTATATCAATTATTCCATCTGTATATACTAATAATCTTGAATTGGTTTCTATTTTTATTTCGTAATTTTGATAAAAAACCCCTTTCTTTATATGTTCTTCATTATTAAATACGGCAAGAGGAAGACTAAAAGACTCCTGTAATTTTATAATCTCTTTTTCTGTAATAAGAAAAGGTGGATTATGGCCTGCACTCGAATATATTAAACTTTTTGTATTGAGATTATATATTCCATAAAATGCAGTGATAAAATGCCCTGCTGTTTTTTCAAGTAAAAGATTATTAAGATAATAGAGCAACTCTTTTGGATTTAATTTATACTTACCAGATTCTAAAATTAAATTTTTTATCATTGTTGTTACAAAACCAGCCGATAAGCCATGACCTGATACATCACATAAGAATATCCCTATTAACTCTGGCTCTCTAAATTTTACAAAATCAAAAAAATCGCCACCAACACTATCTACTGGATGGTATATAAAATATATATTTTGATAAGGTGATTCCTTAGGTAACATTGATATCTGTATCTTTCTTGCAATAGCAAGTTCATTCTCTATAAATTCATTTCTCTCTTTTAATTTATTTCTCTCTTCGATTATATTTTTTATCTGATTTGCGATTTTTTTGCTCACAGATATACTTAATTCATTTAAATGTCTATTTTTAATCTCCAGTTCTATAGTCATTAAGATGGTCTTTGTTAAGTCTTTAATTAAATAAACATAGCCATATTTTTGATTGTTATCTACAATCTCTTCTTTTACGATTTGAGTAAGAAAAAATTTTTTGTCTTTGGTTACTATAATCTTTATATTTTCTGCTATGTTGGGATTACTTTTCAAAAAATTTATATAATTAGTTGGAAGAAGCATTTCAGTAGTCACATCTTCTAATTTAAAAAATGTTAAAACTAAATTAATATTCTTACCAATTACATCATTCTCTTTTGAATCAATAAAATTTAAAGCAGATCTATTTATAAATTTTATATTATCATTTAAATCAGTAGAGATAAATCCTTCACTTATACTTTGAAGAGATTTTGAAAACCAGCTCTCTTTTTCTCTTATAATTTTTTCATATTTGTGTTTATATAAGGCTATCTTTATTATAATTACAAGATTTTTTGGATCAATTGGCTTAACAATATAGCCATAAGGGCTAACTCTTTTGGCTCTTTCTATTATTTCTTCATCTGTATGGGCTGTTACAAAAACAACAGGTATATCATATTTTTTTATAATTTCTTTTGCAAGATCTATTCCATCCATTACACTACCTGTTAAGTTAATATCCATTAAAATTATATCTGGAATGAATGTTTTTAAAATGCCTAAAGTTTCTATATCATTTTTGGTTACGCTTGTTTCATATTCTACTTGTTTTAGAATCATTTCAATACTTTTTGAGATAATTAATTCATCTTCTACTATTAATACTTTTATCTTATTATGCATATGAATTCCCCTTTAGATAAAAAAACACATATTCTTTTAAAATTATTGTAGTATTTTTTTTTAAAAAAAACAATTTTTTTAGTTATATTTTTTTATTGCTAATTAAATTAATTTATGATATTATTAAATAAATTAATTATCAGGGATATCTTTATGAGTATAGATTTAAAAAAATTAGATGAAATTATTTTACCTTATAAAAATAGTAAAGGGGCTTTAATTCCTATTCTCCAAAAGACACAGGAGGAATTCGGATATTTATCAGAAGATGCAATGAGGTATATTGCCGAGGCGTTAAAATTAAATCCGAGTGACGTGTATGGTGTTGCCAGTTTTTATGCTCAGTTTAGATTTACTCCAATGGGTAAATATGTTATAAAAACCTGCCATGGTACTGCCTGTCATGTTGGTGGCATAAAGATTCTTGATGCAATGCTTGAGGCAAAACTCGGTATTGTTAATGGAGAGACAACAAAGGATGGGCTTTTTACAATTCATGAGGTTGCCTGTCTTGGATGTTGTTCTCTTGCTCCGGTTGTAATGATAAATGATAAAACTTATGGTAAGTTAACAAATGATAAATTAGCAAAAATAATTGATCAATATTATGAAGCAGAAAGAGAGGGTAAAACAATATGATAGAAATAAAAGTGGGAACTGCAACCTGTGGAAATGCAGCAGGTGCTCAGAAGACTCTTTTAAAATTAAAAGAGTTAATAAAAGATAAGAAAGATATTATTTTAAAAGAGACTGGTTGTATTGGGATGTGCTATAGGGAACCTCTTGTTGAGGTTTTAAAAGATAATACAAAATTTCTTTATGGAAATGTTGATGAAAATATAGCAGAGAAAATTTTTAAAGAGCATATTCTTGAAAATAAACCCTTAGAAAAATTTATTGTATATAAAACCGAAGATAATTATCATTTTAATAAACAGGAAAGAATTGTTTTGAGAAATACCGGGATAATTGATCCAGAAAAGATAGATGATTATATAAATCGTGGTGGTTATGAAGGTTTAAAAAAGGCTTTATCATTAACTCAGGAACAGGTTATTCAGATCGTAACTGATTCTGGTTTGAGGGGTAGAGGAGGAGCTGGATTTCCTACTGGTATGAAATGGAAGTTTGCATATTCTTCAAAGAATGATAAGAAATATGTTATCTGCAATGCGGATGAGGGGGATCCAGGTGCCTTTATGGATAGAAGTGTTTTAGAAGGTGATCCTCATGCTGTTATAGAGGGTATGCTTATTTGTGGGTATGCAATTGGTGCTGATGAGGGGTATATATATTGTAGAGCAGAATACCCTCTTGCATTAAAAAGACTTGAAGATGCTTTAAATCAGGCAAGAGAGAAGAATTTACTCGGTAAGAACATATTGGGGAGTAATTTTTCTTTTGATATACATGTCAAAGAGGGGGCTGGTGCTTTTGTTTGTGGAGAAGAGACTGCTTTAATGGCAAGTATTGAAGGTAAGAGGGGGATGCCGAGATTAAGGCCACCTTTCCCAGCAGTAAGTGGTTTATGGGGCAAGCCTACTAATATCAATAATGTTGAGACATTTGCTTGTGTTAGTTATATTTTAGCAAATGGTGCTGAATCTTTTAATAAATATGGAACAGAGAAATCAAAAGGGACAAAGGTTTTTGCTCTTGCTGGTAGAATTAATAATGGTGGCCTTGTAGAGGTCCCAATGGGAATTAAGTTAAGAGAGATTATTTTTGATATTGGCGGTGGCATCAAGGATAATAAAAAATTTAAAGCAGTTCAATTAGGTGGTCCTTCTGGTGGATGTATTCCAGAATCATTACTGGATACTCCTGTTGATTATGAGTCATTAATGGCAACAGGTGCAATTGTTGGTTCTGGTGGAATGGTTGTTCTCGATGAAGATACATGTATGGTCGATGTGGCAAGATACTTTTTAAATTTTACTCAGTCTGAAAGTTGTGGTAAGTGTACTTTTTGTAGAATAGGGACAAAAAGAATGCTTGAGATCTTAACAAGGATATGTGAAGGTAATGGTGTAATGGAGGATCTTGATATATTATCAGATCTTGCAATGAAGGTAAAAAATAGCTCTTTGTGTGGACTTGGGCAGACTGCTCCAAATCCAGTTCTTACTACTTTAAGATATTTTAAGGATGAATATATTGCTCATATTAGAGATAAAAAATGTCCTGCTGGTGTATGTCCATCTTTAATTACTTTTGATATTAACGATAATTGCACTGGATGTACAGCATGTAAGAGAGCATGCCCTGTTAATGCTATTGAGGGAGAAGTTAAAAAGAAGCATATAATTATTCAGGATAAGTGCATTAAATGTGGAAGTTGTTATAGGGTTTGTAAATTTAATGCAGTTATGAAAGGATAATAAGAAATAATTTGCTTAACGGATAAATAAGATAATTTTTTTATCTCTATTTGAAATACGATTTTATTCTTGTTAAGTATTTAACCAAATCTTTATCATATTAGATTCTTAAAGAAATCAGTAATTTTTTTTTGTTGTGATTACTATTTTTGTATAAAAATTAAATTAATTGAACTTTATCATTTTATTAGGATGTGATTTTTTTTAGGCAACTTTTTTATTTTTTTTTGTAAAAGTTGTAAAGGATTTTCTCAAAAATTTTGTGATTAATAATTAGAAAACAATTTTTTTGTAAGGAGGAAAAATATGGAAAAGTATGATTTTGTTATAAATAAAACTTTATTAGAAAAAATTAAAAGTTTAGCAAAAAAAAGAGATATCTCACTTTCTTGTTTGATGAGAGATATCTTTGAAAAGCTTATCCCTATTTTTGAAAAAAAGCATCTTAAAGAAAAAAGGAGGGAGAAAGACTACCCAATAGTCTGTGCGACCCATAGAGTAAGAGTATATCTTCCTAAAAAGTTATACAATCAATTAAAGTTAATTCATAGCCATCTAAATACATTCAGTATGGCTGTACTTGTAAGGGAGATACTGGAGGAGTATTTTATGGGAATTGAGACTTTTGGAGAAAAAGAGTTTGAAAATAAAATTGATATAGTAAAAAAGAAACTTGAGGAATTAAGAGTAAAGAAGGCTGTGGTTGTGAAGAAGAAGGATGGTGGGAAGATTGTGTCGCCTGATATCCCCCGCCACCCTTATACAGACCAGTACTTCATGCTTACTTTTGATTCAAAATTTCGGCTTTTTGAAATAAAATTTCTATAAAAATATTACTTTAAATTTACATTTTTTTAAACCTTTCCTCTTTCCTTAAGTTCACATTAAAATAAATCTGTCTATTTAATCTCTAAAATACCAAAATAATCTACTGTTGTATTGCGCCAGTTGGACAAAATTTAATACATTTACCACATTGAATACAATTAGAATTGATTTTAGGTAAGCCATAGCCTTTCTGCTCTATTGCTGATACTGGACATATTCTTACAGCAGGGCATGGATGATTTTGCGGACATCTATTAGGATTTACTCTCATATTTTATCTCCTTATATATTCTAATATTATAATATACTAATATATAAAAATTATTTCAAAAAGTCAATAAAAATTTAAAATGTCTTAACACTTTCTCTTTTTATTAAATTTTTTTTTAATTCTTTTTTATTTTTCAAAATATAATGCTTTACAAAAATAATTTGATATATTATTATTAATTATATATCTTTTTACCGATAAAATAAAAAGATTACTAAATTATAAAGTTAAAGGGGGATATCCCCATTCTTACGAGAGAAAAATGAAATTTAAATTAAAACATGCAGATAAAATTGTTGGACTCTTTCTTCTTGTTTGTATAGTAATTTTATTTCTTTCGATTATTCTTGTAATATATAATCAAAAAATTTTTATAAAAAAGGTCTATTTTACATCAAGATTTAATGATAAAATAGGATTGAAAATAAATCAAGATATCTTTTTTAAAGGTTTTGTTATTGGGAAAATTGTAAATTATAGATTAAATAGTGTTCCTAAAAAAATGGCTACTTTTGACTTTGAATATCATATATTAGCCAAAATTACAAAAAAATATGAAAATTATTCCTTAATATTAGATTTTGTTAATTCAAAATATCATTATGAAAATAAACATTATCTATTAGAGAAAAATATCTCAAAAGAAGATTATATTAAATTATTAAAAATATTTGAAAATATAGGCTTTGCAAATAGTGTTGAAATTGATTTTTTTATCTATGAACCATACATTAACATTATAAAAGAAAACTCTGTGCTCCATAAGGCTTCTAATCCTTTAAGTGGTGCTACAATATTACTAATTCCTAACTCTTATTCTGAAAATATTGCAAAACCAGGGAGTTTTGTACCTTCCTTAGATATTGAAGAAGGGATTGCTCTTTTATCAAAGGGGGAGATAAAAAAACAGGCTGATGTAATTTCTAATATCATAAAATCAGTTGAGGATATTTTAGCAAGTATTAACTCTGATAGAAATGCAGATCAAAATTCTATTGCAAGAATACTCGTAAATACTGCTGATTCAATTGAGATATTAAAAAGAGAACTTCTTAAATTTGAAAATGTTATTAACAATTTTAATGATATAACATATAATTTTAAATCTTTATCCATAGAATTAAAAGATCCGGACGGAATGGCAAAAAGATTAATAGATCCAGAAGGGGATATCATGTTTAATTCTATACAGAAATCTTTAAATAGTCTTTCAGAAATGATGGATCAACTTGCTAAATTTTCTTATTTTGTAAATTCTCAATCAAAACAGATCGAAATGCTTTTGAATCAATCAAGAAACACAATAAAAGAGACACAGGATGTTATTGAAGGTATTAAAAATAATCCTTTAATAAAAGGTGGTATAACTGAAAAAAAGAGTGAGGAGACTCTTCAAAAGACTGTTAGAGAAAAGGATTTTTAAATGTTTAAGAAAAATTGTTTTATTTTTTTTATTATTATTCTTTTGAGTTGCTCCACAGTTTCTAATAAAATCAAATATGAAAACAATACTCTAAAAAATATTGCCATTGATAATAATAATATGGCTCAAAGACTAATAAAAGAATATGAATATAATAAGGCTATTGAATATTTAAAAGAATCTTTAAAATATAACATTATAGCTGACAATCTTGAAGGTATTATAAAAAATTATATTGATATAGGTAAAGTTTATATATTATTAAAGAATAATGAGGAAGGATTAAAATATTATAATATCGCCTTAACAACTTTTAATAATGAAGAGAATAAAAATAAGTATAGATATCTTGAGGCATATATCTATGCATCAATTGGTGAGGGATACTATTTAATAAAAGATTATTCAAAGGCAGTTGATTTTTTTAATATGGCTTTAGACATAGAAAAAACCTTAAATAATAGTGAGAATATAGCCTCAATATATTATAATATATCAAAAATAGAAAAAAATAATAACAATTTTTCAAAAAGCATTGAATATTTATTATTTGCTGAAAAAATATTAGAAAAACTCTATAAAGAAAAAAAATTAAATAATATTTATACTCTATCAAATGTATATTACTCTCTTGGTCTTATATATTCTAAAATTGATAAACTTTCAGATGCTAAAAAATATCTTTTTAAGACAATTGATATTGATAGAATGACTGAAAATAGTTCTGGACTTGCTGATAATTATTATGGACTCGGGATCATTAGTGAGAAAGAAAAAAGATTTGATAAGGCATTGATATATTTTTTAAAGGCAAAAGATCTATATAAATATATAGACGATATAGATCAGTATAAAAATATAACAAAAAAGTGCATTGAAATTCAATATTCATTATCTTTATATAAAGATCATATAAATTCTATTAAAGAAATGATATTACTTTCAAAAGATAATGAAAAAAAATACTATATTGATATGCTTTTAAATGCTATAAAAGATGAAAATATAAAAAAAGTTTTAACAAATGAAGATATAAATGAAATCCAGAAATTTCTCAATCAAATATATCCTGCAAAATAGAGCAATTATAAAAATTTTTATTTTCTAACAATTCTTCTTTTGTGATATCAATCTTAATCCTTTTCTCATCAACAACTAAAATTCTTGTTGCCAATGTTTCCAATATTTTTTTATTATGAGTTACTCCAACAACTGTAGTCCATGGTTTTTCTGCATACTCTTTTATAAGATTTATTATCACTTTTCTAAGAGAAGGATCTATATTTGATAATGCCTCATCTATGAATAAAATTTCTGGATCTATTATTAATGCTCTTATAAGGCTTACCATTTTCTGTTCTCCCAAACTTAATTGTGCTGGCCTTAAATCTATTGAGTCCATTAAATTAACTTTTTCAAGATATTCTGTAATTTTTTTATTCATATATTCTTCTGTTATATTCTTAAAATGAAACCTTAATGGAAGACTTAGATTCTCTCTTATTGTTAAATTTGAGAGTAATGCTGAATCCTGAAAAGCAAAACCCAACTTTTTTTTTATACTTAAAATCTCTTTTGTCTCTAAATTATGAATATCTCTTCCATAGATCTCAACTTTACCTTTTGTCGGAGTTAAAATGCCGCTCATAAGTTTTAAAAGAGTGCTTTTGCCTGCGCCAGATTTTCCTATGATTGCTGTAAAACTATGTAGATAAATTGAGACATTTATATTATCAAGAACAAGATAGTCAATATTGGAAAAGCTCACATCTGTTAATTTTATTACTTCATTATTCATATCTCTCTCTTTTTACATAAATGAATATGTAATAATTGCAAGTCCTATATCTAAAATTATTACCCACGTTAAACTAGAAACAACTGCTTTTATTGTTTTTTGGGGGACTTCTGTTGTTGCATATTCTACCTTTAAACCATAATAACATGGTATCAATGAGATTATAAAACCAAATATAATACTCTTTAAAATACTCACTATTATATCTAAAAATTTTAATTTTTGAAAAAAATTAGATATAAAATCTATAAAAGGTATAGGGGTTATTATTGTTGCAAAAATATATCCACCCAATATACCTGCAATATTAAGATATATTAATAATCCAAAAAAAGAGATAATAACCCCCAATATTCTTGGCACAACTAAATAACTTATTGGATTTACCCCAATTGAATTAAGAGCTTCTACTTCATGATTTACAACCATATTTCCCAGCTCAGTGGAGATCGCAGTTCCAGATCTTGCTATCAAAATAAATGCTGTTATTATTGGACCTAACTCTTTTGTAACTATTATTATGAGAATCGTATAGACAAGATCAGTCTGACCAAAATTAGATAATAGACTAAAACCATATATTATTATTATGGCTCCTATGGCAAGACCAATAAGGGTTATTATCGCAAGAGCTTCGTATCCAGTAAAAAGAATCTGCCTTATTAAAACCTTTAGAGTAATATCTTTTTTTAACCAAAAAGAGAATAACTCTTTTAATGTTAATTTTAAAAAGCCGCAAAAATATAGAAAATCGTCTATTTTTAATTTTATATTACTGATAATTTTTGACTCACTCATAATTTTATCTTTTTATCTTATAACATTTTATTTTTAATAAAGATGGATTAAATTTATAGATTAAGATAATTACTATAAAATATAAAATAAATCCAATAAAAGAAAATATAACCGATAATAACTCATTCTTTAAAAAAGATCTTGCAAAATAGTAAAAAAGAAATATAACTACAATTGGAATAAAAAACATTATGAACGAAAATAATATCTTTTTAAAAGGGGATATCTCTACTTCTACTATTTCACCAACAGAGACACTATCTTCACATATTGCCTCAATCAGGTTTTCACAATTTTTAGGGGTAAAGCAATTTTTATTCAAAGCACAATGAGCACAATCATTTTCAATTTCAAGATTTATTATAACTTTATTATTACCTTTTATCTCTTTTATTATCCCTTTTTCCATTTATTTCCTTAATAGATCGCCTGTTTTAACAACATTATTATTTTCAAAATAGATAATTCTTCCCATTCCAAATAATGAATTATTACTAATATTGGATATCTCCATTTTACCAACAAGTGTTTCGGTCCTGGTATTATTAACATTGCTAACTCTTACTATCTGTATCTCATCCCCTTTCTTAACATAATTTATAAAATCAGTTGTAAAAAATTGAAAGCTTACAGAATTGCCAGATATAGTCGTAACTCTTGCAAAGTATTTTGTATCAGTGATATAAATAGACGAAGATGAATCTTTTGAAGTCTTATCTTTTTGTGAGATACTTTCCATTCTTTGTTTTTCATTTTTCAATTTTTCTTCTGCATCTATTATGGAATTAAGTCTCTCTATTTCAGACATAAATTGATTTATGATCTTTTGTTTCTCCTCTGAAAGTTTCTGATCCATCTCTTTTCTAATTCTATTTTCTATCTCCTTATATTTAGCAGGCTGCTCATCTTTATATTTATTATAACTATCTTCGAGTTCTTTATATCTCTTCTGTAACTCTGAAAGATCCTTTTTGTAATTTTCCTGAATTTTTTCATTCTGAATCATATTTAATCTTTCGAGTTCAGTATATTTTTTATAAGATTCAACCAGTTGCTCTTTTAATTTAGCGTTATTCTCCTTTTCATTTTTAAGTTCAACCTCTTTTTTAGCCAATTCTTCTCTCAATTGATTTTCATCTGTTATTGTAGTTGTTGCAAGTTGTGACTTAAGGCTCTCTATCTCCTTATCCTTTTCTGCAATTATACTATCATATTTCTTTTTTAATTCCATTAATTCCTTGCCACTTGCTGCATCTTTCATCTTGTCAGTATACTCTTTTACAAGTTTATCCCTCTCCTCTCTTAATTGAGCAAGTTCATTTTTAAGATTTGTATTCTCTGACTTTAAATTATTCCCTTCATTCAATAATGTAGAATAGTTTGTCTTAAGTTGTTCTATTTCCTTATCCTTTTGAGACAACATTGCCTCATATTTAGCAGTAATTTCATTAACATTTTTTGTTGTGCTTGCATTTTTAAGTTTTTCAGTATATTCTTTAATTATGCTATCCTTTTCTGATTTTAGACTCTCTATTTGAGCAAGCAAAGCCTTATTTTCATTTTCAAGTCTATTTTTTTCTTGAATAAATTGTGATCTTTCTTTTTCTATATCACTTTTACTCATCTCACTATAATTTTTAATTATATTTTCCCTCTCTTTCTTCAAACTTGCAATTTCATCCGTAAGGCTTTTATTTTCTGCTTTTAGGCTATCCCTCTCTTTTATAAGCATTGTATTTTCTGAAAAGAGTTTATCTTTTTCCGCAATCAATTTACTCTTATCAACCTGTAATTCACTACTTAACTTATTATACCTTTCAGTAAGTTGATTATACTGAGTCTTTAAATTTTCAAGTTCTTCTGTCTTTGCTAAAATAAGAGCATCTTTTTCCTTAATTAGCTTATCCTTCTCTTCTTCTATATTCTTTTTAACCTGTTCTGCATAATCTCGAGCCTCTTTGTTCCCTTTCTTTAAATCCTCTATCTCTTTCTCTTTTTCTTTTATTATATTCTCTCTTTCTGCTATTAAAGTCTTTTTAGAATCCTCTATCTCTTTCTTTAATGTCTCAATATATTTTAAACTTTCATTATATAATTTTTTTGCCTCTTGAATCTCTTTATCCTTTTTTACAATTTGTTCATCATAACTCTTCTTTATTGCCTCAATCTCCTCTTTACTTGAACTTGCATTCTTTAAGGCAACATAGTCATTTTTAAGTTGATCTCTTTCTTTTGTTAAATCATTGATTCTATTTTCAAAATCAAGTTTAATTCTGGCAATCTCAGATTCATAACTCTTTTTTTGTTCCTCGATCCTCTTATTAAATTCATCCTCAACCTCTTTTTTAGTTCTATCAAGTAGTGCCTGTAAATTTTTATCACTCATTGTGCTAAGGCTTGCTATATATTTATCTTCTTCTTTCTTAAAGTTTATTATTGAATCATCTGTATAACTTGCAAAGGCATTATTCAAAGCACTGAAATAGTATTCTCTTGCCTCATTAAAATTACCCTTTTTATATGCTTCAACAAATTTTTGATACTCCTTTCTAAAGTTTTCTCTTAATCTATTTTCAAATATTCCAGCATCACCCTTTGACTTAATATTATTTATAGCAACAATATTTGTATATGCCTGTTTTATATAGTCTGACATTGGATATTTTGCTATTATACTATCATAAAGAGCTATTGCTTCATCATACTTCTTCTCTTCATAAGATTTATTAGCCATATCAAAAATAGGTTTTGCATTTCTATTTGCCTCTGCAATAATATTTTCCGGCAATAACTTTGAAGTCAATTCTGCAATGCTATTTAAAGCAACAAGAGCATAATCACTCGAAGGATTTTCTCTAACTACACTTATAAATTGAGAAATTGCCATTCCATATCTATTATTCTTCATGCTATCAATAGCCTTATTATAACTATCGAGTGCCCTTAAATTCTGAATCTGCTTCTCTATCTCTTTTAATCTATTGTAGGAAAAATTAACTTCATCAAATTCTGATAGAACCTTTGTATACTCTTCGCTGGATTTCTTAAAATCCTTCTGAGTATAATAATTTTCCGCATTCTTATAAAACTCTGTTATTCTTTTGAATTTATTTACTATATTTACAAATTCTTTATTATAGAGAGCAGATGATTTTGCATCCTGAACTAACTTACTTATTGTCTGAACAAAAAAGATGTCTGTTTGCATTTTATTTTTTAGATCTGGATTTGACATAACAAAATCGAGTCTACCCTCATAATACTTTAAAACAGTATTTAATTTTACGAGTCCCTGTTCTATGTTATTGTTTTTAAACTCATCTATTGCACCAGATATTAATTGATATACTATATCATTAAACTCCCTTATCTTTTGATTTATCTCATTTAACTCTTTAAGCCTTCTTGAAATCTCCTCTCTCTCTTTCTCCTTTGCCTTAATCTGTTCCTGCATTGATTTGGTTATGTTTGCTATCTCATACTCTTTATTCTCAAGAGCCTTTTTTAATTTATCCTCAGCCTCTTTTATCTCTTTATTTTTCTCCTCTAAAATCTTTTGCTGTTCCTGAATCTTTCTATTTTTCTCCTCTTCAGCCTTCTGTAAAGCTAATGCCTTCTCTTCTTCGAGTTGTTTTCTCATTTTCTCCATCTCTTTCTCATTAAGTCCTTTTTTCTCCAATTCTGCATATTTCTGCTTAAATTGACTCTCTATATCAGCCTGTTTTTTGGCTAATTCCTCATTTATAGTGTTTTCAATTCTGCTTTTTTCATATTCGAGTCTCTTTCTCTCCTCCTCAAGCCTTTGTTGAGCTCTTTTTGCCTCTTCCTCTTTTTGCTTTGCTATTTTTGCTAAAATAGAACTATCTTTTATAACATTTTCTTCAAGAGAAGCTTTAGCACTTTTCTGAAAATAAAAATATAATAATGGCTGAACCAGTAAAAGAGTCGTGAAGGATATTATTACGACTAATAATGGAAGAAATATTCCGCTTTTTAAATTTTTAATCCTTGAAATATCAAGACTCTTTGCCTGTCTATTCGAATAAATCTGCTTATCAATCTGATAAAATACCTCAGCCCTCTTTACCCCAAACATTTCGCCGGTTATTTCTTGTTCTAAAGGTATCTCATCTTCGGAAATCTTTATCTCTTTTGAACAAAGACCTTTTTCTATTTTCGTAAGATCTATCTTGCCAGGGTATTTAACCTGATCACCCTGGATTAAAGAGGTAAGATACTCATTATCATCTATCTCTTCCTGTAATTCTTCAAGTTCTTCAACATTTTCTTCTTGAATTTCTTCTTGTACCAGAGCCTCTTCTTTATTATCTTCTATCTCTTTTATCTCTTCATTGTTTTGGTTCTCTTCTGATTTTGATTTAAATTCTGTTACTTTATATTTTTTTACTACTGGTTTTATGCTTTTTTCTATTACTTTTCCCTCATCCACAACAGATATTGTTCCATTGCTATTTTCAATTATATTAGTTTTATTAGAAATAGTATCAAATAGTTTTGGGAAAAATGCCTCTTTATTTGACCATTCAATTGATTGGATTTTACTCTTCTGTTCTTGAGAATATATGTTAACTATTTCTGGTGTGGATATCTCCTCAATATCATTAAAATTTGATTGATTCTCATTATTTTGAAAACTATTTTTTTTAATCTCATTAGCAGTATATTGAGAATTTTTCTCATTACAGGGGGCAGATATCCCCCTCTTACTTATATCATTTAAAGAGAGGATTTCTTCACCTTCTGAGACTTTTAATTCTTTCCAATTATCCATATCAATTAAATTCGGCTATTAGATTTTAATAATTAAATTAAAAATTTGAAATTATTATTTTTTTTGTTGTTTCATTAATATCTTTTAAACTTTCTAATTTATTTTTGAGAAGATTTAACTTTTCTATATTATTATTGCTTTTATATAATTTTATTAATTCTGTAAAATAGAGATCCACTCTTTCAGAATTAAAAAATTGATTTATAAGTGTTAAGAATTCCTCTTCTGCAAGATCATAATATTTTTGTTCTTTTTTATTATAGTATAATAGTGAATCAAGCATTGCCTTATATGAAATAATAGATTCAATACTAACAGAATCCTCAATGAATAAGATCTTATCAAGATATGTTCTTGCTAATTCATAATCTTTTTTATTATAATAAATATCAGCAATGCTCTTTATTACATAATCATAATATTCTGCGGCTGGATATTCTCTTAAAAATATATCCCAATATTTTAATGCCTTTTCATAGTCACCTAAAATAAAATTATTCTGTCCTAATTGATAATAGACTACTGGTAGTATTGGGCTCTCTTTATATATCCCTATTATTGATTCGAGTATTCTATTTGCTCTCTCAATATCACCAGAAGTCAAAAATTGTAAAGCAGATTGATAATAAATATCTTCACCCGTTGTGGGCATCTTTTTTGAAATTTCAAGTTCCTTTTTTTGATTCTGGTATTGTTTAACCGCATCAACTATTACCACAATTGAAAAACTCAATGTAAAAGCAGAAGTTGCCCCAATTGAGATATATTTTGCTATATCAGCCCCTTCTGTTGCTTTTTGATAAAAATATCTCTCCTTCTCATCTTTTGTTTGATATCTCGAATAGTTAAAATATTCTGATAAGGCAATTGTCGTAATCATTGATGCAAATGAGATAACTGCACATGTCCCCAATGTTATTTCATAAGGAAGAAAGCCAGATCTCTTTGTAAAAGAAATTTTATCATCTATGACATTTATATCATAATTACCACTTTCTATTTTAGAAACATAAACAGGTCCATCAACAAATGTAGATCCTATTTTAAATTTTGTTCTTTCTGGAAAATATATATCAAAAGATATCGGGACAAGATTTATATTTACTTTTTTCTGAACTATTTCACTCTTTTTTAAAATGTATACCCTATACCCTTCTTTTTTTAACTTTATAGAATATGTAGATATATCCTGCTTTTTAATAATACATGGTGTCTTATACTCAGTTTGATTATCATTTATAATAACCGATGCACCTATTGGTATGGAATTTATAAAAAGATAATCTATTTTCTCTTCAGAGAAAAGAGAAAGTTGTATAAAAAATGTAAAACATAAAAATAATAGTAGAATATTTTTATTTTTCATATATAATATATTATATAACATTTTAAAAATATATCAAGTATTTTTTTAAAAAAAATTGATAAATATAAAAAAAAATGTTATTATTGATAAAAGTTTTTATTTATGATTTTAATATTATTATTTTAAAAAGGGGATATTATCAATGAACAATCTATTTCAATCTTTATTTAAAAAATTATTTAGTTTATCTTTTATTTTTATATTGTTGCCTTTATCATCTCAAACGATAATTAAAGGTAGTGATAGAATAGTGAAAGTAAATAAGACTGTTATCACAAGAGATGAACTTGAGAAGACCTATAACGAGATAAACAAACTTGCTCCTATCTATGGGAAGAGTTTCTTAAAAAAAGAGGTCTTACAAACAATGATAGACGAGGTTTTATTAAGAAATGAAATTAAAACAAAAGGACTTATAGTCGATCAAAATCAGGTTAATCAGGAGATAAATAAGATTAAATATCAATACACACAATTTATGTCTCAACAAAATCCAAATTTCCAGTATAGTGAAGAGGAATTTAAAGCATATTTATTAAAAGAAGGAAATATTACCTATGAAAAATTCGAGGAAAAAATAAAAGAAAAAGTCCTTGTTAATCAGTATATATTCAAAAGAGCAGAGGCAAAGTTAAGAGCAGTAGATCAAAAGGTATTCAGTGATTCTGAATTAAGAAAATTTAGAAATGATAATCTTTCTCAATTTGTTCAGCCAGACTCAGTTGAAGTAAAACATATCTTTCTAAGAACTGTTTTAGCAGATGGGAAAACACAAATACCTGCAAATGAGAAAGAGATCGTAAGAAAAAGAATAGTTGATATTCTTGCAAGACTTAAAAAAGGTGAGAGTTTTGATCAGTTGTGTGAATTAAATTCAGAAGATATAGAGTCAAGAGATAGGATCAATCCTAAAACTGGTAAGTTAGATAGAGGATATTTAGGTGTAATGCCAGTTACTGGCGAATATGCAGAGCAACTCAAGGAGATATACGGATTTTCTCAGAAACATTTAGAGGATCTTTTTAATCTTGGAGCTGGAAAATATTCAGATATAATAGAATCAAGAGTTGGATTTCATATATTCTATATAGTAAATAAGATTCCAGAAAGAATAATCCCTTATGAAGAGGCAAAACCACAGATAATCGAATATTTTAAATTAAGAGAAAAAGAGAAGATCTTTGTTGAAGAATATCAAAACTTAATAAAAGAATTGAGAGAAAAAGCAGAAATTACATATTATGCAGAAGAATTTAGAGATAAATGAGTAATATAAGCCAGAATTTAAATAGCAATTTATCTAAAAAATCATCCAAAAGCTATATTATAAGCCAAAGAAAAAAGGGTAGAATACTTGCATTCAAAACCCTTTTTTCTTATGATTTTGATAATAAAGATATACAATCTCTACTCGATTTTTCCTGGCTGGAGGAGGAGTATTCTGATATTGCTCTATTTTATGCAAGATTTTTAATCGAGGGAACAATCAAAAATCTCAATATGATAGACAATCTAATAAAAGAAAAATCAAAAAATTGGGACTTTCATAGAATCTCTTATGTTGATAGGGCAATATTGAGATTTTCTATATTTTCTTTGCTATTTGAAAAGGATCTTGATGATAAGATAGTGATAGATGAGGCAATAGAGATTGCAAAATCCTTTGGGACAGAAGATTCTTATAGATTTGTAAATGGGATTTTAGATGCAATTAAAAAAGATAAAAGAAAATAGTAATCCAAATGATACTCTATCTAAAATTTCTTCTTTTAAAAAAGAGACTACAATAAAAAAGAATATAATAATATTCTCTTTGACCGGCGTATTGTTAATAGTATTTATTATTTCCATATTTCTATTTATAAAATTAATAAAAGAGTTACCTATAAAATCTTTTAAAGAAAAAGAAGATGAAAATTTTTTACTAAAAATGGCAGAAGAGTCTTATAAAAATGGCTTTTTAGAAAATTCTGCTACATATTATCAAAATTATCTTAAAACAAATCCATCTATAAAAGACAAGATAGTGACTTATAAAAGATTGTTTGAGATAAAGATACTTTCAAATGAAATAGTCGAGGCTTTATACTATCTTGATAAATGGGAAGAATTAAAACCAGATGATCCTCTTATTCATATAAGTAGATTAAAAATTTTATTAAGGGAGAATAGATTCATTGAAGCAAAAAGAGTGATAGATAAAAATTATAATAAATTAAAAAAATCGACTGAATTTAAAGAATTAACAGCAATATATTTTATCAAACTCGAAAAATATGAATACGGGCTTAAAGAATTATTAAAGATTCCTTTTGATAAAAGAGAAATTCCTCATCATAATAAAATAGTAAATTGTTATCTTAAATTAAATCAAATAACAAATGCTCTTGCTTATATAAACAAAATAGAGCCAAAATTAAGAAATCTTGAAAATAAAGACTATCTTATGGAATTCGCAATGCTTAAAGCAATAACTCTTATGTTAAAGGGAGATTTTGACAGCGCTAACATAGAGTTAAAGCCAGTCATTTTATATAAGAAATTTAAAGAGGCTTCATTAAAATTATCGGTATATTGTAATATATTCACAGACACTCTAAAAGAGGTTGAAGAGACCCTTGAAGAAGAAAAAGAGGCATTATATAAAGATCCAAAATTTTTAAGAATATTGGGGGACTATTTCTACTTTAAGAATAAATATGAAAAAGCAATAGAGGTATATGAAAGAATAATAGAATTAAAGGATCTTGATATTTCTGAAAAACTTACACTTGCTGATATATACTTTAATGCTAATAGATATGAAGATGCAATAAAAGTTATAGAAAAAATATACAATGAGAATAAATTTGAATCTCCAAATCTCTATAAGAATTTAAGTATATGTTATAATAAATTGAACAATAGTGAAAATGAATTTTTTTATCTAAAAGAGGGGGCTAATAAATATAAAGATGATATTGATTTTAATATGAGAATAGCAAAATACTATTTTGACAGAAAAGATTATAATGAGGTAATAAGTTATATCAATAATATTAATAAGAATGATAAAAGACTTGAAAATCTTAAAATTCTTTCTCTCTATCTAAGCAAAGATAAATTAACAGAAAAAGAACTTCTTATTATAAGAGAAAAGGAAAAAGAGACACCAGAGTATTATTTTAAATTAATAGAATTCTATTTAAAGAATAAAAAATATTCTGATGCAAAAAGGGAGATAGATACAATAAATACTCTTATTCTTTCACCAGAACAGAAAAATATTTTAAATATGTATAGTATGATATGGGCACTTGGTATTAATAATGAAATAGAGTATAATAAGGCAAAAGATCAATTTTTAAATTCGACTTCTTCTGATATTGTGAGCAATATAAATAAAATTTTAATATATATTAGAGATAATGAGTTAAATAAGGCTAATGATTTATTATCAGGTATCGATATTTCTAATATAGATAGATTTTATCAGGAGAAGATATATTTTTTAAAAGCAGTTATTTTATATTACAATAGAGATTTTATAATGGCTTATAAATTTTTGCAAAAATCTCTTGAAATTAACCCATACAATAAAAAGGCTCTTTTTTTAAAAAATGTTATAACTGGAATTAAACAATTTTAAGTTTAGGAGTGAAAATGATATTTCTAAAAAGTAAAGACGATATAGAAAGAATAAGAGAATGTGGTATTGTTAGTGCCATGCTTTTTGAATATCTTAAAGATTATGTTAAAGAAGGAATTACAACAAAAGAACTTGATAGAATTTCAGAAGAATTTATAATAAAAAAGGGATTTAAACCATCATTTAAAGGTTATATGGGATTTCCTTCTTCAATATGCACATCTGTAAATGAAGAGATAATACATGGTATCCCATGTTCAAGAAAATTAAAGAAAGGGGATATCATAGGCATTGATGTTGGAATAGAGAAAAACGGATATATAAGTGATAGTTCAAGGACATTTATAGTTGGGGGAACTACTCCAGAAATTAAAAAATTGGTAGAAAGGACAGAAGAGATCTTATATAAAGCAACATTTAAAGTTCGACCTTATGTAGAAATTAATGAAATAAGTGGGACAATTGAGGATTATGCAAGAAAATATAATTATGGATTTGTTTATGATTACTGTGGACATGGGGTTGGATATAAAAATCATGAAGAACCAGAAGTTCCGAATTATAGATTTCCAAATGGTAAAAAAAAGTTAAAACCAGGCACTGTTATTGCAATAGAACCAATGATTACCATGGGAGAAGATGGGCAATTTCTTTTAGACGACGGCTGGACAGTTGTAACAGTCGATGGATCTCCATCTGCTCATTTTGAAAATACTGTTGCTGTAACAGAAAGTGGTTTTGATATACTAACTATATTTCCAGAAGAATTGCCAAAGTATCTGGAGAAATATAAGGTATGATTTCTTTATAGATAAAATACTATTCAAAATTAAAGAAAAGAACAAAAACTATTAGGAAGTGATTCTATTTTTTATCAAAATTTTTTTTCAAATTTTGTAAAGGATTTTCTCAAAAATTTTGTGATTAATATATAGAAATATTTTTTTATGGAGGATTTTTTATGAATACAAAATTAAATTACAAAAAAGATAGTGAACTACATTTTGTAGTTACTTCTACTATGAAAAAAAAGATTGCAAACATAGCAAAAAAAGAGAATATTTCTCTATCAAAATTGATCTGTTATGTATTGCAAAAGTTTTCTGATAGGATC
>Ga0209204_1000358_pt1 | contig 50411 bp, 37 predicted proteins | sample AD_JPNMR2_MetaG_FD_184425 | JGI IMG/M metagenome (GOLD analysis project Ga0209204, IMG submission 184425) | Active sludge microbial communities of municipal wastewater-treating anaerobic digesters from Japan - AD_JPNMR2_MetaG (SPAdes) (version 2) | ecosystem: Engineered > Bioreactor > Anaerobic...
ATCGTAATTTTTTAACCGAATGGAACAGCGATTATATTTGTTTTTATCCATTGTTTTTTATTCAATATCATCCTCATACACTCTTTGCTTTATCCAGCCTTGCTTTTACCAATTCGGCGACTGCCCAATAAACTTCTTTTCGTTCTTCCTCGGTAAGACCCAGAGCATCAAAAACAATATCATCAAGTTCTTTTCGGTCAGGCAAGGGATTGGGCTCTTGCTCACGAATGGGACGATTACGATCAAAACCGAGTTCAGCAAAGATTTGTTCAACAACTCTCTTTTTTAATTTATTAAAAGCATGAACACCTTTATTTTTTAATACAGAATTTAAAATTGGTATGATTAGATTATTTACTTCATAAACTTTTACATCAACAGGACCGCCACCGCCACCATATCCTCTTGCTTGAATTTCAATTAATAGCAAACAATATGTGCTATTAAGTATATGTAATATCCATTCTTGACAATAAATATTATATAATCTCGCATCAACCAAAACTAAATTATTGAAAGAAACAAAAAACCTTTCTCTATATGTCATTGTCCATATACCAGTACTTAAAATCGGTTCTCCCAAATCCCACCATAAATTCCTACTTCTACAAGTTGGTCTTAAATTGTATTTTTGTCTCTCCCCCCATTCAATATATTCAAGTGCTTTTGTCTCTTTTAATTCCTTTTTACTCTTGTGGCACATAAAAACTAAATAGTTCAAATCTTCAATTCTTACCATTATGGTTTTGAGTTCTCTTGGGCTTTTTATCACTGGCTTTAAAAACTCTGCTTCAATTTCTCCTTCCCAGTCAGCACCATTTTTTACCCTGATAAGAGCATTTGGATTTTTTTCTGATATTTCTACTACTTCCTTCACCGTCATTCCAACAGGTTTCAGATAAAAGAATTCATTCGCACCTGTTTTTATTCCAAATCTTACTTCGGCAATATCTCCCAGTCTAACCAGTTTACCTTTTCCTTTTTCCAGGATCTTAAAATAAATCTCAGGAGCGCGGAGGTATTTGCCTCCCCATTTGTTGCCTATGTAGGGCAGTTGCTCGGCGTTTTGTTGGAGGTCTAATTCCATATCGTCAGGGTATTCAACACCTTCTTCAATCAATTCTTTTTTGGTTTTGGGATAAACTCTGAAAAACGGATTGTCGAAGATTGGTTTGTCAGCTTTTTCAATTTCTTTAAGTACTTCGGCATTTAAAGCTTCTTCAAAGGGCTTTTTAAAGGCAACAAATTTTACAGTAAAATCAGCAGGCTTTGTTTCTGGTTTTTGGATTAACACAATCACTGTGTTAACATCTGCCTGTTTGAAGGAGCGTTTTGCAATATTGTCAATGATGTAAAGTGGCTTCATATTTTTAAGCAAAAACTCCTGCAATCCAGTACCATATCCTACATCGAGCCAGCTATTAGAGTTAATAAAGCAGAAAATGCCATTATCATTTAGCAGCGATAATCCCTGATAATAAAAGAAAACATAAAGGTCGCTCTTTTTGTCTATCTTACTTATATTCCGCCATACATTTTGAGTCGCTTGAATAAGTTTATCTTTGTATTGACTTTTTAATTTACGCCAATCATCTGGAGAATAATCTTTTTCATTTTCAAGCGGGGGAGCAATAAGTTCCTGACGCACATAGGGAGGATTACCAATGACAATATCAAAGCCGCCGTTTTGAGCAAAGACTTCGGCAAAATCAAGCTCCCAAAGAAAGTAATCCTTTTTGCCTTTAGTCCCAACAGCAGAAAGTGCTGATTGGTATTTACTCAATTCAATTTTGAGTTGATCAATTTCTTCAGAAAGTTTTTTTTGTTCTTGTTTTGAGGTATTGCCTGTTTCACCAAAAAGATTTTTTGAGTTTGCTAGCTGTTTCAACGATTGGTTTTTTGAAGAAAGTTTTTTCGATAAATCATCAATTTTTGTTTGAAGAATTTCTTTGAAGATTTCTATTTCCAGGTTCTCAATTTCAATCTGCTCTTTTAAGTCTGCACTCCTTTTTCCTGAAAAGAATTCTGCTTTTTTATCAATCAAATCCGAAATTTTTTGTTTAATTGAATTGGGAATATTTTTTAATGCATCACCTCTGAGATTAATAAATATGCCGCCAACTTCTTCAACCAGTGAATCACCTTGCCGAATTTTAAATGACAAATTTGGAAGAAGTGGTTTTGTATAGATGTCCATATACTTTTCATCGGTTTCAATTATCAGCGAAAGCCACAGTCGAAGTTCACCCACCATCACAGCCCAATCTTTAACATCTACTCCATAAAGATTTTCGAGAATTATTTTGTGTTTTAAAGCAAAGAGATTTTCTTCTTTGTTTTCAAGTTTTCTGGTCAAAGCAGAGTGCAGTTCAACTAAAATGTTCATCATTCCAACGAGAAAAGATGCAGAGCCAACTGCTGGGTCAACTATTTTTACCTTATGGAGATAATCCCGAAGAGCAATTAATTTTTCAGTATCAGAATAGGAATTGATTGATTCAGGATTAAATATCAGAGTAATTAAATCTTGTTTGTCAATCTGAGTTTTTGTTTGGAGATAATTGACAAGAGCTAACCTACACATAAAGTCAATTTCAACCCTTGGGGTATAGAAAATTCCTGCCCTACCACGTTCTTCTTCGTTGATCAAAGATTCATATACTTTACCGAGCATTTCTGGGTCAACCGCTACTTCAACATCTATTGGTGATGTTTCGTCTATAGTAAAATTAAAGATTTCAAGAAATCCTTTCTTTTTATCACTTGAGCTTTCATCCGGTTCAAAAAGCCATTCAAAAACAGAGTCAGGAATAAGAAAATCATTTTTGTCTAATTCATTCTTAGTAAATAATCCACCATTAAGAAATGGCATCAATATAAAGGATTCTTTTATTTCATCTGGCAAGTCAGGATTTATTAGATGAGATTTTTTATTAAAAGCACCAAAGAATAAACTGCTTAACCATTGGGAGTAAAAAGTATTTTTAGATTTTGTGGATTTATATTTTAGCCAAAGATTTCTTATATAATTTTTATCTTGCTTGTAATTTTTCCATTTAAGCCAGCCTTTCCGTTGGAGGAAATAGATAAATAAGATTCTTGATAATAATTGTTGAGCAAAAGAGTGTTTTTTTTCGTAAGGAAAATCCTGTGGCAAACTCTTAATTATAATTTCGTTCAACGCGTAGCGATAAGCGTCAAAAAATTCTTCCGTAACCTGTTCAATACTGAAAGCCGCTTCCAACTCCTGCAGTGTAGGCTTGTGTTCATCGTTTTGAAGTAGTTCTAAAAATCTACTTTGAGCAGTATGGCTCTTTTCACCACTTCCCACAAGGAACGACCATCTTCTTGCTGGAGTGAATTCTTCTACTACTTTCACTTTTCCCGAAGGTGTTTCCTCAAATCTGTAGTCCATCTTGACAAGGGAAAAACGCCAATCTTCACTGTCAGGTGATACAAATGCAACCAGTGCAGCGTCTTTTAGCTTTCCACCTCTACTTCCCTTCAAATACCAGGCAACAAAGTTTCTTTGCATTGTTCTGGCTCGTTCAAGGGAAGTTTCTTTCTGTAACCGCACAATCAGTAAATCAATCTCTTTATCTTCAGTTACATATTCGCCAATTATTTCAAAGGAACTAATGTATTGTTTGAATGCATCAGGGATATAATTGTCCTGATAGGAGAATCTATTTTCTTCAAAGGATTTCAAAAGATTTTTGAGGAAAAGGACATAGTTACTTTCAGTAAAAGGGTTTTCAAAAGTATTGATTATAATATTTTTTGCTTGTTCCCTATCCATCGTTTCTCTCTGCTAAATAAAGTGATAATATAACTTCCCTTTTCCCCTCTGTTATAGCAGAAGTTCCTGCATAGTGACTTTTAAGAAGGGTAGGCGAAATTTCTCTTTGTAAAGCACCAATTACTTTTAATGGATTTTGTATCTCTTTTTTGAGATTGTCTAAGGCATTGAGGGCTTTCTTCACTGTCTGTTTTGGCAAGGCTCCTTCTTCAAGCCGGGTTATGATTTGCTTGAGATATTCTTCTTGTTCTTCTGTTAGTTGTTTACTATTTTTTTGTGTTGCTTTCAAAATTTTTAAAAGTTTAGTTTCGCTATTTGCGCCACCACGTCGATGAATTCCAATAACTTCTTCAGGAGTTGCATAAGAGAATGCGCTTTTATTTTTATCAAGTAGTTCATAGTAATCCTCAAGAGGTAGTTTTGCCCTTTTTTCATCCGATGAACTCTCAAAAACCTTTGCAGCTGAGAGGAAATCGAGCTCCATTGTATTTTTTCTATCCGAAAGGAAAAATTTCATTAATTTGCCTTTTCTAAAAAATGTTAGCAGCACAGACATTCCTGTCTGTGCCTGTTCTCCTACTCCAGACATTCCTGTCTGTGTATTCACAGGCAAGAATGCCTGTGTTACAACTTTTGCAGAGCGGGCTTTCTTCGGAAGCCTTTTAATTCTTTCAAAAAATTCAGGGGTTTTATCTCTTATATCTTCAATAATTCTTAAATATTTGAGCTCACTTTCTTCTTCCTCATCCTCTATAATAGCTTCCTTTGAAAGTAATTTGTCAAATAATTCGTGAGAAGAGATAGGTTCTCCTTCGGTGAGAATTGAGCTATCACCACCAAGCAATGTTAGAAACGCTTCTATTTTTGAACGGGCAATGTTTGTGAGTTTTATTTCAGAATCTGCTTGGCTGGTCGGGAAGAAGTTAAATGTGTAAATTTTATCAAAGGGTGTATCAATACGATTTACTCTCCCTACTCTTTGCATTAACCTTGTTGGATTCCATGGTATATCGTAGTTTATTACTATATTCGATCGGTGAAGATTGACACCTTCTGAAAGGACTTCAGTTGAGACAAGTATCCTATAATTGTCTTTCTTATCACGTGCCCTTGCATCGAAATTTTTAATAACTTCATCTCTAACTTTTACACTTAAATTGCCATGGAATAGAAGGGCGGTTTTACCGAAAGTCATATTAATATTTTCGGTTAAATATTCGGCAGTTTCTTTTGATTCAGTAAAAATGATTATTTTCTTATCTTTCAAGATCTCATGAGTTTTTAAATTCGCTAATAAAGTATTAAGCTTTGGATCTCTTTTTATGGATTGCCAGTCGGCTCTTATCTGTTCTAAAATTCTGAGATCATTTTTTAAGTCCTCTACAAAATCGGGATTAAAGTCCTCGCTCGCATATTTCCGTCCCTTACCTTTTTCAATAAGCTTATGAACTGCATCATCATCCCCTTGTTCCAAAAGCTCAAAAATTTTGTCAATGTATCCTTTGCTTATATACACATCCCCTTTTTCATATTCCTTAATAAACATTTCATAGGAATGGATGAACCGGTCAATGCTTTTTCTAAATGCATAAAAACTACTTTCCAGGCGTTTCACAAGAAGTACTTTCATAAAACCGCCCATATTCCTTTGAGATTGTTGTTCGAGTTGAGAAATGCGTTCCTTAAGGTAGAGTAGTGGTGTATAACGAGCATATTTAAATTTCTGAGTTATCAACTCCACAGTTTGCATAAATATTCTGTCTTCATAGTAGTTTAATTGATAATAAAAAGGCTCTGGATCTTCTACTTCTGGAAATTTAACATTGTTTCTCTTTAAATCCTCAGCAAAATACTTTTCAATTTCGGTTCTGGTTCTTCTGACCATCAAATATTTCAAAACTTTATCACGGATTTCTTTTGCATTACTTCTTGTTATATTAAGGAATTGGTTATAATCTTTCTGGCGGTCAACCTTTTTTAACCTTCCCTCAAGTTCGGTGAAGAACCCTTCCAGGTCTGGAACTCCAGGAATAGTGCTTTTTTTAGTATTTTGAAAGAGCTTGATTTGAGCAAGGATATCCTTGGGTGAGTTATTATAGGGAGTTGCAGAAACCAAAATTACTCTTTTTCCGCGGCAGATTTCAGCAATGTCTTCATAACTAATAGTTGTTTCTGTCCTAAAACGGTGTGACTCATCTATAATGACATTTTCATATTCTCTCTGTTCTGTTGCTCTTTTTGCTTCCTTAAGTTTACCGGTGGATACAAAATTGGCTGGAATATGAAAATCGGAAAAAACATTTGGCCAAGAACCAGGGTTGTTTTCATTAAGAAGTGCAGGCGGAGCTATGACCAGGGTTCTGCCATCAAGTTGCCCGGCAAGCATGGCAGAAACATAGGTTTTGCCCAGCCCCACTACATCGGAAATGAAAACTCCGCCATATTCTTTTAATATTTTCTTTGCGTTTAAAACTGCCTGCTCTTGATATTCAAATCTTTTGAAATCTATGGGTAAATATTTTGTGAAAACTTCATCGGTTCTAGAAAGTTCATCTTTAAAATATTCGTATAGAAATTTAAGGTAGAGTTCATAAGGGGTAATATTTTGATTAAGCCAAGTTCTTTCCGTAATTGTTTGGATATAGTTTTCGCTAACATCAACAGCGTTTTCCCACAATTCTTCAAATTTCTGTTTTGCAAACTCATAATCAGAGCGATTTTTTAACTCAACATTAAATTCCAGGTTGTCTACAAGCCCAGATTGTGTAAAATTGCTTGAGCCTGTAATAACCCTTCCTTCATCTCGATCACCTTCTCTAAAGGTCATAATATATAATTTTGCATGAATATTCTGAGATGGATAAGCTCTTATCTGTAGCTTCCCTTCTTTTATCCATTCAATAAATTTTTGAACTCCCTCTTCAACATCTTGATTATCTTCTGAGTCAGTCATTTCATATTCTATTGTGTCTTCAGTTCTTTGTTTTGTCTCTGAATGAGAGAATTGAAATGGTTGCTGAGCTTCCTGTTCACCGTTTTTTATTAGATCATAAGTCTCTCTGGTTGTTGCAATTCCTATTAGAATTCTAATTTTCTCTGTGTTTTGCAATGGCTTATATATGGTATAAAACCCACTTACACAAAAATACGCGGTTAAGGAATCAAAGTACCTACAATCATTTATCAGTTGATTAAATCTATCTTTAAGAGTCTTACCTGGTTCGTTTACTATGAATGTTAAATCTAAAGGCAGTTTTCTGTTCTGGGGCTGGTCCACTACATGTTCCAGGTTCTGTCCTCTCTTTTCTTCATCCATAATTTATTTAACTTCCACCACTAACTCATGCTTAAAGATTTTCAATGTAGGGAATTTTTTCTGTTAGGTACATTTAAGTACTTCTTACGTGCTTCCTTCATTTGTATAAAACTATCCAGCAATTAAGAAGAAAAGTCAAAAACTTTTTTATGGCCATTTGCGAATTATTTCTCTAAAGGCTAATATCGGAACCCAATGTTTCTAAAATTAAAGCGAATAAATTTGTGATATTTAAGTGGAATTTTCGATCCTAAAAGCAAAGAGAGAAAAGTTGAAACTAAACCTGCAACAAAGCCTTTATTTTTGCGATTCGTATCTTAGCTGGAAATAGGTGGAGTACTCGTTTTATGGGCTGTTCCCAAGGGCCCTTTGCTTGACCGGCGGTAGGTGTCTTGCTGCCCATATAGAAGACTATCACATTGAATACGCGGAATTTGAAGGAATAATACCTGAAGGAAAATATGGGCAAGTACTGTAACTACATAGGACGGCGGAAGATATGAGAATCTAAGAGAAAAAAGAGAAGATAGAAAAAAGTTGACATTGTAAAATCCCTAAAAAAGGAAAGATTAAAATACTTTATTAAGGGAAAAAGGTAAAGGCTGTATATTATCTATAGGTGCCAGTATAAAAGAAAGTAAAGAGCAGTGGCTTTTTATTCAAGTCCGTCAGGTAATAAGGAAATAGGCAGAGAAAATAATATCAGAAATAAATCAACAGTAAAATAGTATAATTATGCAAATGGAAATAATTTACAAACCGATAGGAATTATTTATTCTCCATTTAAAGAACCAAAGGGAACCCCGATACAGCCACATGCTGCAAGAGGCATAGAGGGAACCATTGAAGTTTTTCCCGAATACGAGAAAGGCTTAAAAGACTTGAACCAATTTTCCCACATTATCCTGATATATCACTTCCACTTATCTAAAACATACTCGCTTGAGGTTGTCCCTTTCATGGATGATAGGCCTCACGGTTTATTTGCAACCAGAGCTCCTGCCCGTCCCAACCCAATTGGAATATCTATTGTAAGACTTACAAAAATAGAGGGAAATAAACTGTATGTAAAAGATATTGATATTGTAAACGGGACTCCTCTTCTTGATATAAAACCTTTCGTACCAGAATTTGATAGTGCCGGCGTAGTTAAAAGGGGCTGGCTCAAAAAAAACTTGAAAAAATTAAAAGATTCAAAGGATGACGAAAGATTTATTAAATAGTTGTTTCATCCACTCTCTGGTATGCAGCCTTTTCAGAGGATTTTCCCAATAAAGATCTCCACAAGAGTAGAGTCAATAGGTGATAATCTAAAAGCTGGTGTATATTTTGTCATAGTAACGGGCGGTTGTACAAGGTTGTAAATAATGTAGAGAGGTAAAGTACCGATTTAGTCGGCAGGTTATTGGTTTTATTTTTCCTTTCGATAAATTTTTGGAGTTGTTAAAAATGTCCTGAATTAAAGTATCGCTGTCAACCCGAAGGGTCTTTAACGGATGACGCTCGGCTTAGATAATTCAGGGATCGAAGTAGTCCTTTACAAAATTTATTGACTTTGATATATATTTAATACACTTTAACAAGTTTTTGGAGGGTGTTTTGAAGGGCATTTATAGAGAGGTATTAGTAGCAAATTTGGATGCTCCTGTGTATAAGCGTTCATCTATAGCCATTTCAATTGGAGCATTTAATTTATTTGGGCAGGAGGGGTGCTCATGCCCAAGCAATTTATGGGAAAATATTTATTAGATTATAAAACATTCTTTTTTATGTTAATTTCTCTCCCAAAGGCATATCATTTGGTGCTTTTGCGCGAAATTTAAAGAGGAGTGAAACCCAAGAAACCGGAGGAATATGATGAAAAGAGGAAAGATTAAGAAAAACTCTTCACGTAGAGGGAAAAAGAGAAGACACCGGAATAGAACATTGGGTGCGGTTTCAAGCCTTGAAGAATATGTCCCTCCAGATTGGTGGCGACGCATATTTAATGCTTTTTACCTAAAGACCGACGGTGATGTAGTTAACGACCAGCATATTACTAATCATGAGTTAGACTTGTTCATAGAGATACTAAAGCTTTCACCGGATGAAAGAATTTTAGATCTCTGTTGCGGTCAGGGGCGGCATTCCCTCGAGCTTGCAAGGCGAGGGTTTCTTAAAGTAGAGGGGTTAGATCGTTCCCGTTACCTCGTAGAAAAGGCGCGCGCCCAGGCGAAAAAAGAGGGCCTTGAAGTTAGGTTTAGAGAAGGTGATGCCAGAGAACTACACTATACTGCAAATACATTTGATGTGGTTTTGATTCTGGGTAACAGTTTCGGCTATTTTGAAGACATTCAGGATGATATGGAAGTGCTTAAAGAGGTTTCCAGGGTCCTGAAACCAATGGGTAGACTTCTCATTGATGTTGCAGATGGTGAATATTTGAGGGAACATTTCGAGAAGAGGAGCTGGGAGTGGATTGGCAATAGACATTATGTTTTGAGAGAACGTACCCTTTCGAAAGACAAACAGCGCTTAATCTCTCGTGAAATAATTGCCCATATAGGTAATGGGATTATTAGAGACCAATTTTATGCTGAGCGATTGTATACTCGTGAGGCGTTGAGTGAGCTACTTAGGCAAGCAGGGTTTGGTGATATTTGTATCCATGGGGAAGTGACTCCTGATTCTCAGAGAAACCAGGATTTGGGTATGATGGAGAGGCGAATTATTATAACAGCCGTATGTATGAAAGAGTTAGCACCGGTTCAAGGAGAAAGAGAAAAAGCAACTATGTCCTCGTAATCAGTATATAGCTTTCCTGAAATTAGCCCATCGGCGTGAGAGGCTTTAGCATCTTCAAAGCCTTGCAAATTCGACGGTTAGGGCTTATTATAGGGTGAGCATGAATAATGAAAAAATAAAGATAAAAGGCGCAAGGGTACACAATTTAAAAAATGTCAGTGTCGAGATTCCGAAGAACAGCTTTGTAGTTATAACAGGTGTCTCTGGGTCTGGGAAATCCTCTCTTGCCTTTGATACAATTTACGCAGAAGGCCAGAGAAGGTACGTAGAATCGCTATCGTCATACGCAAGACAGTTTCTCGGTCTTATGGAGAAGCCAGACGTTGATTTTATTGAGGGGCTTTCTCCAGCCATTTCTATCGAGCAGAGGAAAGGGGGATGGAACCCGAGGTCGACGGTAGGAACCGTTACCGAGATTTATGATTACCTCAGGCTTTTTTATGCCCGTGTAGGTACTCCTTATTGCATACATCATAATTTACCCCTTGGAAAGAAGAGTCTCGATGAGATAGTCCAGGAAGTTTTGAGCTTGCCTGAAGGGGAGTTTGTTCAGATATTTGCACCTGTTGTTCGAGGTAGAAAGGGTGAGTATAGAGATTTATTTGAGGCGTTACTCAAAAAGGGTTTTCTCAGGGTAGTGGTTGATGGTGAGACCTTTGAGCTTGAGGATCCTCCAAGGCTTGAAAAATATAAAAATCATGTTATTGATCTTGTAATAGACAGGGTAAAAGTTTCTGAGGATAATAAAAGCAGGATTGCTGAATCCGTTGAAACAGCAATGCGAGAGGCTGGAGGCCTTGTAAAAATATATATTGAGGGTCAAGAGAGAGAAGTTGTATACTCAGAAAAATTGATGTGTCCCGTCTGTGATTATTCTGTTGAGGAACTCGAACCGAGGATGTTTTCTTTTAACTCTCCTTACGGAGCCTGCCCCGAATGTACCGGGCTTGGTGTAAAATTGGAAATTGACCCTTATAAAATTGTTAATTCTGAAGAGCTTTCTATAATGGAAGGTGCAATAAAACCATGGGGGGAGCCCAACCCCTTTCTCGGAGAAAAACTTAAGAGATTGAGCCAAGAAAAGCGAGTCGACCTCGACACCCCTTGGTCAGAATTGCCTCAAAGTTTTAAGAACCTCGTATTGTATGGCACCGAAGATCCGGGAGCAAGCTATTATAGGCAGGACCAGATGGAGCAAGATTATTACTATTTTGAAGGTGTGATTCCATACCTTTGGCGGAGATATCATGAAACCGATTCTGATTGGGTAAAAGAGGAGATTGAAAGGTATATGGTAAAAAAAACATGTCCTATGTGCGGTGGTTCCAGGTTGAGAAAAGAATCTCTCTTTGTAAGAATTGCGGATAAGTCTATTTGGGACGTTGTAACATTGAGCATTGACGAAGCCCTTGTCTGGTTTAAAGCCTTAAAGCTACAAGGTAAGGCGGAAGTGATTGGAAGACAAATCATCAAGGAAATTGCCTCAAGGCTTACATTTTTAAAGGACGTTGGCCTCGGATATATAACCCTTGACCGAGGTACCGATACCTTATCGGCAGGAGAAAATCAGAGAGTTCGCCTCGCAACTCAGATAGGTTCAAGGCTTACAGGAGTTCTCTATGTCCTCGATGAGCCATCTATTGGTTTGCATCCGAGGGACATTGATAGACTTATAGACACAATCAAGAAACTAAGGGATCTCGGTAATACCGTAATCGTTGTGGAACATGATAAGGAAACTATTGAAGAAGCGGATTGGGTTGTAGACCTTGGCCCAGGGGCAGGGGAGGCTGGAGGCAGGGTAGTTTTCAGTGGTACATATCCAGAATTACTAAAAAGTAAGAGATCTTTAACAGGCCAATATCTATCGGGTTTAAAATCTGTTCCAAGTCCGAAGAAAAGACGAAAGCCAATGGAGAAATTTCTGGTTATACGTGGAGCTAGACACAATAATTTGAAAGGGATTGATTTTAAGATACCACTTGGGCTTTTTGTGTGCGTCACGGGTGTTTCGGGGTCCGGTAAATCTTCTTTGGTGCAAGACACCCTTCATGTTGCGTTGATGAGACATTTTTACGGTACACGTGAAACGCCTGGCATCTTTGATCGCATTGAAGGTCTTGACTACATTGACAAAGTCGTTAATATTGATCAGAGCCCTATCGGGAGGACGCCAAGGTCCAATCCAGCTACGTATACCTCATCATTTACTCCCATAAGAGAGTTTTATTCGACTCTGAAAGAGGCAAGGAAACGGGGCTATACCCCAGGCCGTTTTTCTTTTAACATAAAGGGCGGCCGCTGTGAAGCTTGTAGTGGTGAGGGATTTACCAAGGTAGAGATGCAATTTTTGCCGGACGTTTATGTACCCTGTGAAGTTTGTGGTGGTAAGCGCTATAACGAGGAAACCCTTGAGGTTAAGTATAAAGATAAAAGTATTGCAGATGTGCTTAGCATGTCCGTGGATGAAGCCCACGAGCTATTTAAAGATATTCCTTCGATCGAAAGGAAGCTTAACTTACTAAAGGATGTTGGCCTTGGATACATAAAACTTGGGCAACCCGCGACAACTCTCTCAGGTGGAGAGGCGCAGCGTATCAAACTTGCAAAAGAACTTTCAAAAGTTGCCACAGGTAAGACTTTGTATATTCTTGATGAGCCAACTACAGGTCTTCACTTCGATGATGTAAAAAAACTCGTTAACGTTCTACAGAAATTAGTAGATCTGGGAAATACCGTTCTTGTTATAGAACATAACCTCGATGTTATTAAGAATGCGGATTGGATTATAGATCTTGGACCAGAGGCGGGTGAAAAAGGTGGAGCGATCGTTGCAGAGGGTACACCGGAAGAAGTTGCCAGTAACAACCATTCTTTCACAGGTTTTTACCTGAAGAGAGAACTGGGCATTTTGTAGCTCGGGATGGGAACTGTTTAGCGTTTTTAAATAGATTTGTATTCCTTCTAAATTGGTATAAAATTTAGGATATTGAAAGGAGGGATTTAAGATGAATTTAATATTGATGGCATTGCTGTTAATGCCCCCCCATCCTGATGTGGTGGAAAAAATGAAAAGAGAGGGAAGCTGGGAGAGATATCTCTCTATTACAGAGGACGCGAGAGCAAGAGGTATGGATACTCCATCGGAAGATTTGATGAATAAAACTTTTGAAGAAATTCAAAATGCCAAGGTCACAAAGGGGAAAACTGTAAAAAGAGCCGTAGTAATCCTATGTGACTTCTCAGATAATGTCGGAACTACACCTCCCATTCATTACGATTCTGTGACAAATAGTATAGGGGTATATCCTACAGGAAGCGCCCGAGATTACTTCACTGAGGTTTCTTATGGTCTTCTTGATATGCAATTTGTGGTTACCCCTGTATGGGTGAGGTTGCCCCAACAGTATACCTATTATACCAATAACAATTATGGAATGGGTTCCTGGCCTCAGAACGCTCAGAGGATGGTATATGATGCTGTTTTGGCTGCAGATCCTTATATCGATTTCTCTCAATGTGATTTAAATAATGATGGCGTTATTGACGCTCTGGTTGTCGTTCACGCAGGACCGGGTGCCGAGTCTACTGGGAATCTCAATCATATATGGTCTCACGCCTGGTCCATTCCAGTTACGCTTATTGTTGATGGTGTACAGGCCTCCTACTATACTACTGTTCCTGAAGATGCAGGCTGTGGTGTCATTACTCACGAACTTGGGCATAGGCCCCTTGGACTACCGGACCTTTATGATACAGATTATACCTCTGAAGGCTTAGGGAACTGGTGCTTAATGGCGGCTGGTTCCTGGAACGGTTCTGGAAATATACCTGCCCATATGAGTGCTTGGTGTAAGATGAGACTCGGGTTTTTAAATGTAGATACTGTAACTTCAAGTCGTATTATGCAGCCTATTCCAGCTGTTGAGGACTCTTCTGTTGTTTACAGGCTATGGACAAATGGTACTGGTGGGAACAGATGTTTTATAGTTGAAAACAGAAGACTAAAGAAGTTTGACAGAGCGCTTCCTGGGGAAGGAATTCTCATATATCATATCGATGATGGAAGACCAAGCAATAATAATGAGTGGTACCCAGGACAGGATTATATGTATCATTATAGAGTTGCTTTGGAACAGGCCGATGGTAGATGGGACCTTGAACATGGTTCAAATAGAGGAGATGGAGGTGATCCATGGCCTGGCACGACTAATAAAGTGGATTTTCATAATTACTCTACACCTGATTCTAAGGATTACGGGAATCCTATGATAACTACTTATGTTGGAGTCCTAAATATTTTAGCCCCTAAGGATACGGCTTATGCGGATTTAATGGTATCTGCCTACGATAATTTGAAACTTACGGGTACTACAATTCCAAGAGCTGATACGTTGGGTGCCACCGGTGAGTTTGCGGTCAGCCTGTATAACAACGGTTATTCACAAATGAATGTCGGTTTGAATTTTAAGGTTTACGACGAGGCTTCCAATTTGGTTTACGATAGTTCAGCTACCTCGATAGTCGTCGATACCAACCATGCTGACACCGTTAACTTTTCTTTCCAACCTGCCCTTAATGACTGTGAATATGCATATATCATAAGTTTAACACCTGTCGATGATGTTCCAACTGACGATACACTCTCTGGGAACTATTATGTGAAAAATGTTGTTAGGAACTACGATGTAACTAGGGCAGAAGGCGGGAATTATATTATCGATCATATCGTTGATGGAGTAATTAGTGAAGACGAATATTACGGAGCAGAGTGGTTAGATATTAGCAACTTCCTTGGGGCTAATGGTGATGCCCACAGAACCATAAGAAATACTTATATGAAGGCTCACATTTTACGTGATACCCTATTCCTTGGATTTAAGATAATTGGTGACTCCACTATCCAAAATAATGACTATATAACCGTTATCATCGATGATAACGGAGATGGTGTTTTCCCTGACGCTAGTAGTAACGAGGGAGAGCTTACTTTTAGAGATGGTTCAACGAGACTTTCATACTTCAGGCCTTATACCTCAACGGGTACCGGCAGTATGCAGACTTTAAGCCTTCCACAGGGCTACAGTGTTGATGGGAATACGAAGTATAGTGAAGTTGCGATTCCTATAGGGCTCGATGGTGGAGGGCAAGCCTACTATCTGAATCTATCAGGAGACTATAGTACGTTTAATCCGAAATTTTTTGTAAAGATTACTGACGGCTCTAAGATTGTGGGCTGGTGGCCTCAAAACACTCCGTACGCAACCTTTGTGAGGGATATTAATTACTTTGCAACCTTGTCATCCATCGCTGTTTCGGTTTCTGAGCTGGAGATGCCTCTGAGATTAACGGGGAACTGGAGTGGTTCTAATTTTGTCCTGAAGTTCGCTGGCGCAAGAGATGGTGCGAATGTTAGACTTTCCGTTTACAATGCTATGGGCAGAAGGGTGAAAGTTGAAAATCTCAGAATAGCAGGAAATGGTGAGATTAGAGTTAGCTTTAGAGACTTATCATCCGGAGTCTATTTCGTTACGGTGCATCTTGATGGGAAAGAGGCTGGTGTGTACAAAGGAGTGGTGATAAAGTAAGAAGTTCCCTTTGATTTAGCCTTACTCCTGAATTATACTTATCCTCTGATACTGTTGGAGGGTACATGGAAGATTATAGAAATACGGTAAATCTGCCTCAAACTGAGTTCTCCATGAAAGCGGAGCTTACTAAAAAGGAACCTTTACGCTTACAGTGGTGGAAGGAGAGGCGTATCTATGAGAAGAACCTGAAATCGAGGAGGAAGAGTGGGAAAGTCTTTATCCTCCACGATGGCCCCCCATATTCCAATGGTCATATTCACGTTGGTACCGCGTTAAATAAAGTTTTAAAGGATATCCTCATTAAGTACAAGAGCCTAAAGGGATATTATGCACCTTATATTCCTGGGTGGGATAATCACGGGATGCCGATTGAGTTGGAAGTAATCAAAAATCATCCCCAATATCGACAGCTCTTAACGGATTCTCCGAAGATGCAGGATCTCGATACGAGACGGAAATTAAGAGAGGATTGCAGGAATTTTGCTGAAAAGTGGATTCAAGTCCAGAGGGATGAGTTTGTGAGACTCGGGGTTCACGGCGACTGGGACGCTCCGTACCTAACGATGGATACGGCTTATGAAGCACAAGAACTTAGGGTCCTTGCCGAACTTGTCCGTAGAGGGTACATATATAGAAGTTATCTTCCAGTGCACTGGTGCCCGCGGTGTAAAACTACGCTTGCCATGGCTGAAATTGAGTATAAAGATAAAGAGTCTCCCTCTTTATGGTTTACCTTTGAGCCTATTGAAACCGATTATTACCCACTGGTCTGGACAACTACCCCATGGACTATAATATCTAACGTGGCCCTGGCAGTCCATCCAGATCTTGAGTATGTAGTGGTCGAGTCCGATGGTAAAAGATACTTGCTTGCTAAGGAAAGGCTGGAAGCAAACAAGGATCTCTTTCAGGATGATTTCAAAGTTGTTAAGACTTACAATGGGAGGGAGCTTAGTGGACTCAAGTTCCGTCATCCCTTCTTTGACCGAATTTCAGTCGTAGTTACGGGGAATTTTGTTACGGTTGAAGATGGTACTGGTATCGTTCACATAGCTCCTGGGCATGGTAAAGAAGACTTTGAAGTAGGTATAGAGAACGGCCTTCCTATCATATCTCCGGTTGACGAAAATGGCAGGTTCACATCCGAAGTTCCTATGTTTGAGGGTCTTGACACGGGCGAGGCGTCGCAAAAGGTTATTGAGGTTCTTAAGGAAAGTGGGGGATTTGTTAAACTTTCTAAAATTGTCCATAGCTATCCCCATTGCTGGCGCTGTAAAGGCCCACTGATTTTTAGAGCCACACACCAGTGGTTCTTGAATGTGGATCATGACAGTCTCAGAGAGGCTGCCCTTAACGAGATTTCGGAAGCAAGGTGGCATCCTGAGGAAGGCGAAGCCAGAATTTATGCTTCTGTGAAAGAGCGGCCCGATTGGGTAATATCGAGGCAGAGGAATTGGGGCGTCTACATACCGGCTATCCGATGTAAGAACTGCGGAAAAGCCTTTTTAAATCCGGATGTTATAGAAAAGCTTGCAAATTATGTTCAGGATGGAATAAGGGATGCCTGGCTTGAGAGAGATATTACAGACTTTCTTGATAAAGAATACCGTTGCGAGTCCTGTGGAAATCAGGATTTCGAAAAGGAGTTTGACATCCTTGATGTATGGTTCGACTCCGGAATTTCTTACATTGTGGTTTCAGAAAAACGAAATTTGCCTTGGCCAGCAGATGTGTATCTTGAAGGTTCGGACCAACATAGAGGATGGTTCAATGCTTCGTTGATGTTGGGAACTGCTTACAAGAGATCTGCACCATTTAAAACGGTTATTACCCACGGATGGGTAGTCGATGAAGAGGGGAAAGCGATGCACAAAAGCCTTGGAAACTTTATCTCTTCTCAAGAGGTTGTTACAAAGTATGGTGCAGACATATTGAGGCTTTGGGTTGCGTCAAGCGATTATACCGATGATATAAGACTTGGCGGAGAGATATTGACAAGGCTTGTGGATTCTTACCGGAAGATCAGGAATACCATTAGATTTATGCTCGGGAATCTCTACGACTGGAGTAGCGAGAAAAGGTTGCCATATGAGGATCTGTTTCCCATCGAAAAATATATCCTTTCAAGGTGGAATGATGTTAAGAAAGATGTAAATGATGCTTACGAACACTTTTATTTTTACAAGGTTTTCCACCTACTCTTCAATTTTATTGTAGTGGATCTCTCTGCTTTCTATCTCGATGCCCTTAAGGACAGATTGTATACTTGGGGGAAGGAGTCTCAGGGGAGAAGGTCTTCTCAAAATGCCATTTATGACATTCTGAGGGAATTACTTGTGGTTCTCCACCCTTTAATTCCTTTTACAACGGAGGAGGCGTGGGAATATCTCCCTGGCGAAAAGGAAGAGAGCGTGTTTCTTTCCAGTTGGCCCGAATTAAACCCTTTGCATGAAAATGCATCGATAAAACGAGATTTTGAGTTACTCATGAACGTTAGAGAGAACGTTCTTCTCGTAATTGAGAGGGCAAGAAAAGATGAAAAGATCCTTAATGATCGGCTTGAGGCGAGGGTCTCGATAAAAACCGAGGACGCTGAAGTGTCTTCTGTCTTGCATAAGTATCGGCAGTATCTCCCGGAGCTTTTTATCGTTTCCCAAGTAGTCTTAAGCGAGGATAGAGCGCAGGGTGTGAGGGAAACATTTGATAATATGGAAATAAACGTAAGCCACGCCACCGGGCAGAAGTGTCAGAGATGTTGGAACTGGCACGATGAGACGGGTAAAGATGAAAGGCATCCTTCTCTATGTCCGAAATGCGTGGCAGTTATAGAAGGTGAGTTTAAATGAAGATAGATCTTTTAAACCTAAAAGATGGAAAAACTGAGTACTTCGAAAAGCTCGATGCTGCTACACTGGACATCGAGGGGCTGGAGTTTGTTTTAAAAGATTTTCTTGATGCGCACACAACGGCAGAGAAAAGAGGAAATAAGGTAAAGATTTCGATAGAGACGAACTTCATATTGATAATGAGATGTTCCAGGTGCCTTGAAGATTATGAGGAGTCTTTTGTAACCGATGATAGTTATTTTGTTAAGCCTGGTCGTGATGAAGAAGCGGAAAAGTACTTGACTGATGAAGACGTATATGCTATATTTGCCCCGATCGACGAAATAGATACAGTGCCCCTTATCCGGGATAGCCTTATTTTATCGGTTCCAATGAAACCTTTATGCAGGGAAGACTGTAAGGGATTATGTCCCGTGTGTGGAGCAAATTTGAATAGGCAGTCCTGTCACCATAATATTGGGGAAGGAGGTAGTCGTTGGCAAAAGATGTTGATGGACATCAAGGGAAAGATTGAAAAAGGATGAGACTTATTCTGCTTTTGCTACTCGGGGTATATACTTCTCGGAAGGATGATATTTTAGTTTATACTCTACCGGAGGAGGGGAGTGATTCGGTCGAGTTCTTAGTGTATGTAAATTTCAACAGGCAAAATCTGGTATTTTTCAAAGAAGATGAACACTATAGAAGCACCGTTGAACTTCAGATGGAGGTATTTGGAGACAGGAATGCTCTACTTTACGGCAATTACTGGAATTTTGAGTTAATTACTTCAACTTACAGGGAAACAAAAGAAATTTCCTGGTATCAAAGGTTTTATACCTTTAAGGTGGGCCCTGCTAAACAATATAAAGTAAGGTGTCGTTTGAAGGATAAGGAAGGTAGATTGCTCGCAAGTCTTGAGAAGAAGATAAGTCCGCCGGTTAACATATCGGACCCTATTCTTTTGGACTCTACTGCCCTCGCTGTGGGAGAGAAAAGGCCAGCACCACGTTATGTCCGTTCTCCAAAGGCAGTATTTTATGTTAAGAGTGTTTTAGATTCTATTCCCTTTAAGCTCGAACTTGTTGCAATAAAGCCGCTGGTCAAGGAAAATGGCATTTTACGAAGAGGCGATAATTACATTGAGTTAAATTTAGAAAATATTAACTCGGGTTCATACAAGGTAGTTTTAACTTCCATGAACGAGATTCGAGAAACCGAGCTAGTTCTGTTCAGCCTTCCACTGGATCTTACCTCCGGGGAATTCAACGAGATATTGCAGGTTTTATCTTACTTTGTGCCCTCTTCAGAGCTTGATTCATTTAAGTTATATAAAGAAAACCCCGATAGCCTCAGAGATTACTGGAAAAGATTCTGGAAGCGAAGAGATCCCACACCCGAGACCGATCTGAACGAGTTTGAGCAGGATTTCTGGAGTAAAGTTGAATATGCCGACGAAAATTTCACCACCCATTTTAAGAGGGGTATGGTGTCGGATAGGGGTCTCTGTTATATAGTTCTAGGTCCACCGGACGAAATTGAACGGCACCCCTTTGATCTTGAGGTGCCAGCTTACGAGGTATGGTATTATTATGAGAAAAATTATGCATTTATCTTTATGGATTTAAAGGGGGTGGGAGAATATGAAATTGTTGATCCTCCTCGCCATTCTTTTTACGAGATCCTCAGAAGACGATAACATTAAGAACGCTCACTTCACTCACGGATTAAAGAGCGAAGGTAAGGTCGAGTTTGTCGTTGATTATTCAAGGTTTTTAAGATCTGATTCTATCACCGTTTTTGAGTTTTCTTACCTTTTAAACCTGAACTCTTTAAAAAGGAAGGATGGAAGGCTTGAATTTAAGGCAAAGGTAGAAATAAATGGGAAGTCTCTCACTTCTCCAATAGTTACCGAGTGGACGCAACGCACAGACAAGCCACTTAGCTATTCTATTGACAAATTCTGGGCTTCTCTTGCACAAGGGGAATATGACGTCAAATTCACTATATCAGATTTAAATTCAAGGAACTCTGGTAAAGCGGTCTTTAAGGTCCGTTCTCTGGAAAAAGACACAATACTACAGGGCTCCGACCTCCAGCTTTTGCTTTCTATGTATCCTGGCGAAGATTCGGTCTTCGGGCGTTTCGGGTATGTCCAGATTCCTAATCCCTCTGCCACTTACAGTGGTGGAAGAGATACCTTGTTTTTTTACATGGAGCTTTATAACCTAAGTGCTGATACAGTTCCATATTTCGTAAGGTATTTTATCCTTGACGAACATGGGAGTCTTTTAAGAGCTACGAATCCTATCGTGAGAGAAAGATCTGAATTTCCCTTAATTAGAGACGGAATCCTCCTCGAGGGTCTGAAGGGCGGGAAATATACTATAAGGGTTCAGGTGGTTGATCCTGCTACAGGAAGGTCTGTAGAGGAAGAGCGAGATTTCTTATACGTGGCTTCAGAACCCGTTTCCGGAGAAATATCAACTGAGGATATAAGTTATTTTTATTTCATTGATTACTATGCTTCCCCTTCTGAATTACGCGAGTTTCAATCCCTACCCGAAGATGGGAAGGTGCTTTACCTAAAGAAATTCTGGAAGCGTTTCGATCCAACTCCTGACACCGACTACAACGAGTTTTTTGTTGAGTTTACTAAAAGGTGCCGCTATGCTGATGAGAACTTTTCCCTCCCTGAAAAATCGGGTCGACTGACGGACAGAGGCAGGATTTACATTAAATATGGGCAACCGGATGAGAGGAACAGGGTAACTTTCGAACTGACAAGTAGAAACCGTGAACACTGGATATACTATTCTGGTGGACTTAAAGAGTTTGTTTTTGTCGATATCAAAAATACCGGTGATTTTGAGCTGGTCTATTCAACAGAGTCTGATGAGCCATCAAAACCTGATTGGACAAGGTATGTTTCGCCCGCGGATCTTCAGAAGAGGAGTTTCCAAGAATAAGGGCCAGCGGTCCGAGGAGTTGGCAGCCTGTTTTTTAAAGAAAAAGGGATACAAAATTGTTGACAGAAATTTCAGAAAACGTTACGGGGAAGTTGACATAATAGCGGAGAAAAATAATACCCTTGTTTTCGTGGAAGTTAGGAGCCTTACTGGTGATTTTATGGACCCTCTTGAAAGTATTACCCCTCAAAAAATTGAGAGGATATCTAAGACCGCTGCCGCTTATCTTATGGAGATGGATTGGAATGGAGATGTCCGATTTGATTTTATAGGCATAAAGGGAGAAGGGAAGGATCGAGTAATTGAGCATTTTGAGAACTTTTTCGGATTTTAAGGTGCGAAACTGTGATATCGCATGAAGTCCAGATGTGTCGTTTTCTTGCTTTCATGTAGCCTTTGTTAGAAGGGCCAAAGAAGCTCGTAGAGCCCACTGTAGCGCTTAATTCTCTCGGTTGTTTTCTTTGCTTCGGTAAGGATTGAGTCAATTGTAAGCTCTATTTCATTGATTCTATTTAATCTTTGTGTAAAGCCTGCATTGGTCTCAAACCCTTGTATTTCCTCCCAAACGTAGTTGATGAGCCTAAAAAAGTCCGACGACTTTTTATTCATTGAATACAGTGCTTTTTCGTAATCATGCGCAGAGACAGCATTATAAAATGATGTGTCTTTCTTCATAACAAACCAGGAATACCCGAGTAGGAATGTATCTTTCACGGGTTCGTCCCTGTGTACCCTTTGAATGGATTTGACTACTTCATTCATCGTGAGCTCTAGTTCCGAGTAGCACGAATCTATTACGGGAGTCAGGAGCGTTAATTTTTTTTGCTCGTTAGCTAACCTCAGACTTAAAATCCGTAATGTGGAGAGTAAGAGAATCAAAATCAAAGCTACATAAAAGAACAACCGTCTAATTGTAGCCATATTTTAAATATAAAACCCATTTCTTTTCAAGTCAAGGTTAAAATTTTTTTCGTCATTTGGGTTTATGCAGATTGGTTTCGTGAAGTAGCATTATAATATTCTTATGCGGCTCCTTATAGTAGTTATTTCCCTTATAAGAAGTTTTGATTTTGGTGGTCTGCCTTATGATGCGGCGATTCCTGGTGTGGCTTACTCCACTTCGTCGAACTTTGAGTTTCCAAATTTTGACAATCCTTCGGTATTTAGCATCAAGAATGATGAAGGTATAAGCTTGAGTTTCGGTTATGCACCCCATGGATGGGAAGACATTCTTAACTATGGCTCACAGGCAAAATTTAGGAATCTAACTGCCATCTCCTTTTATATGAAAGGTGGTGGATTTTCTTATAGGCCGCTTGGTAAGAAGAAAATTATATCGGAAGACTTTCAAGAGGAGTATTCGATAGACGAGTTTCAGATTGTGCTCTCAGACCTCGTTTACTATAAGTTTTATGGCGGGATCGGTTTAAAATATTATTATGTAAGGTATTCAGAGGCTTCTGTGGAAAATGGTAGTCCCCACGTGAACCTGGATACTGGGAACGGATTTTCTATTAATGTTGGAGCACTCTTAGACTTTGATAAAGTACGGCTTGGTTTTTTCTTAAGAAATATCCTCTCTGGCATTTACTATCATGATTATCCAAAGGATGTCCTTAACCTTTCGGGTGGTTCTGGTATTGCAGTGGTGCCTCATAACGCCGTGATGATTTCCTTAGATTGTATTGGAGAAAAAGAAGGTAAACTGGTGTGGACTTCAGGGCTTACGCTTAAGCCTCTGAAATGGCTTGCCATTTTGACGGGCTATTCTTTTAATGATAGATGCCTCTCGGGAGGAGTTCAGATAAATTACAAGGAAGGTAATTTTGTAATTACTTATAGAAAAGATGCAGTGTTCTTAACGTGGAGGTCCTCTTTAAAATGAAGAAAGTGGCTCTCATTCTTGGTGGTGGTGGGGCGAAGGGATATGCCCACGTTGGTGTTGTAAAAGCTTTGGAGGAGTGGGGAGTTTATCCCGATGTGGTAGTTGGAACCAGTATGGGGTCTATCATCGGTGGTTTCTACTGCGCCGGGTTTTCACCGTCTGAAATGGAACAGATTGCAAATGAGATGGATGTTAAAAAGATGGCAAAGTTATTTAGTATTTCCTTATCTTCTCAGGGTTTCCTAAAACTCACTGGTGTGGAGCAGTACCTGAGGTCCTATCTCGGTTGCGTAAAAATTCAGGCACTTAAGAGGAAGTATATCGCTACAGCTGTTGATGTGACTAATAATCAGGTTCTTTTCTTTGACAGGGGGGATCTCGTTAAAGCGATTCTTATGAGTATATGTGTACCTTTTATATTCGTGCCTATTTCAGCCGATCGCATAGTTGTGGATGGAGGTACTCTCGATAATGTGCCTGTAAGAGCATTGAGCTTAATGGATGGTGATTATTTTTCTATTGCTGTTAATGTAATTCCATTGATCTCACACACTGCGAGGTTTGCAGATGCAGATGAAATTCCCGTTAAGGAAAGATTGAACCTATTTGAAAAGATGAGAAAGAGAAAGTTTGAAGGCAAGTTCCAGGAAGAGGCGAAGGGGTTCTTTGCTTACGTTATGAAAGTATCACAAGTAGTACTTGCGGAGGTTAACAGGTACAGGCTTGAAGAGCATAAAAGCGATGTATATATTGAACTTGACCCGGGCATAGATGCTGGTGATTTCCAGAAAGCGAGCCTCGCTATAGAAGCAGGGTATAAAAAAGCTCTGGAATTTAAGGAAGAGATTCTCCAAAAGCTTAAAGAAAGTAAAAATTAACGTCTTAAGGCACTAATTGTTAGTTAATCGCCCCAAAGTTTAAAAGTTGAGGTGTGCTTTTGACTTCACGAACCTATGATTTTATAATTACACATTGCTATGAGAGAGAAGATTATTGCTGGGAACTGGAAGATGTATATGAATCACGTAGAAGCTGTTAAGTTCATAAACGGTCTTCAGAAAGAGTTGAAACGAGTTGAAACAGCTTACGAGATTGCAGTTTTTCCACCCTTTACTTCTCTTTTTGCGGTTTCTCAGGTGTTGGATAAGGATCTTATAAAACTTGGTGCTCAAAATACATTTTATGAGAAGGAAGGGGCATACACGGGAGAAGTTTCTGTATCGATGCTTAAGGCTATTGGCTGTGATTATGTCATTGTGGGGCATTCGGAAAGAAGGAAATACTTCTATGAGGATGATGCAATGATTGCATTGAAGATAAAAGCGTCCCTTGAGGGAGGAATTACTCCGATTCTCTGTGTTGGTGAGACCTTGGAGGAAAGGGAAAAGGGTAAGGCTAAGGAGGTCGTAAAGCAGCAGATGGAAGAGGATTTGCGATATCTTTCTAAAGAGGATATCAGGCGTATTGTTATTGCATATGAGCCCGTCTGGGCTATTGGTACTGGCAAGAATGCAACGCCCGAAGAGGCTCAGGAGATGCATGAGTTTGTTAGGGAGACTTTAAACTGCCAGTTTGGTTTTTCTGAAATTACGATTCTGTATGGAGGGAGCGTAAAACCAGAAAATATTGGGGAATTAACACGTATGAAGGATGTGGATGGGGCCCTCGTCGGGGGTGCTTCAATTAAACTCGATTCGTTTTTGGGGATTATTAAAAACGTTTATCAAGGAGGCGATTGAAATGTACTCGTTTATCAGTGTTATTTATGTTTTGCTGGTTTTGGTTATGATAGTTGTGATTCTTATGCAGGAGCCAAGGGAGTCTGGTTTTTCTCCTAGCATGGGTGGTATGCAGCAGCTCCTTGGTGTAAAAGGTATTCCCACCTTCTTTACCAGACTGACCTGGGCTCTCGGGGTGGTTTTTATGGTATTTTCACTTATTCTTTCTGCTACTAATCCTGCTCAGAGGATGATAAGGCGTTCAGGAGGAGAAGAAGCGACTCCTATTCAAAAGCAAGAAACTGAGGTGCCGCAGCAAATGCCAGAATTACCTGGTGGGGGGAGGTAAAAATGAAGGAAGCGGTATTTGAATTTAAGGGATTTCAATACAGAGTTAAGGAAAATGATATTATAAAAACTCAAAAAGTTGCGGAGAAAGAGGGCGATACCGTTGAAATTGGCAATGTAATACTCGTTCAAGAAGGTGATAAGGTGACTATTGGCTCTCCTTATGTTGGGAATGCACGAGTGGTTGCAAGGATTATGAAACACTATAAGGACGATAAAGTTACTGCATTCAGATTTGTGAATAAAGAAAACGTCCGGAAGAAGAGAGGCCACCGTCAGGAACTTTCGAAACTAAAGATCGAAAAGATTATCGTAGAGTAAATTGCTCTTTTCCCCGAATGCAATTCTCGCCTTAGCTTTGTGCTGTTTAACAGCTCAAGTAGATACGAATTTTAGCTCTTCTTTTGAACTCCTTATAATCGGTCCTGAAGAAGCAAGGCTCGTTGCGGAAGACTATGCGGAGTACAAAAATCGAATTGGGGTCCATGCGCAGTTTGTATCTATTGCTGAAATTAAAGCGAGGTTTTTCGGCGCAGACCTGCCCGAAAGGATAAGGAAGTCAATAAAGTATTACAGGGATGAATATCGTATCAGGTATGTGATGATCCTCGGGGATTTCAACCTTGTGCCCTCGAGAATTGCGTATATTAGTTATAACAGTAACCCTCTATCTAACAACGTGCCCACCGACTTTTACTATGCCGAATTAGATTCTGATTGGGACAAGAACAAAAATGGACTTTATGGTGAAATGGCAGATAGCATAGATCTTGTGCCCCAGGTTATGATAGGGAGAATTCCTTATCATACTGTGTCGGAACTGGCAAACTATTTCGAAAAGCTGAAGAATTATAAGCGCCTTGTTTCACCGATCCCCAGTGTGCTTTCCCACTGTGCCGATGTTACAGGGAATGGGAATTCACATGTTCTTGGTGAACATGTATTAAGTGTCTTCCCCAATGCCTTTGAAAAAAGAAGGTTGTACGAGATCGGTTCATCGGTAAATCTGAGTAAAGAGCAGTTCATCGATAGCGTGAATTCGTCTCCATCCTATGTTTATTCCTGCTCCCATGGCGATTTTAGTAATCTCTATATCAATCAGACACCGCAAGTTTCCTTTGGCTTTACGGATCTCCACCTCCTTACAGCCTATCCTGCTTTTTGGGGTATACTTTCTTGTGATGTTGGTGGATACGATAGGAATGCCCTCGGCGAGCACCTCCTCTTCAATGCTTCCTCTATAGGCATATTGACTCAGACGAGGGATGGTTTTACATCCTCTAATCCATTTTTTGTGGAATTCTTTGAGAAATTATTTAGCTCGGAGTCTTACTCCCTTGGCGAGGCAGACAGTGCCATGCGTTCCCACTTTGCTGTTCAGGGAGGAAGCTCGATTGTTTCATACTATTCCCTACTGAGCTATGTACTCCTTGCCGACCCCACAATGGTTCCACAGAAGCAGAGTTACCACCGTTATCAATTTTCGGAATTGCGTATTTCTGAAGATACTCTGCTTGTAGTTAAAGTAAGGCCATCGCCCATGCCGACTTCTAAGCCTGTTTACAAGAAGTTCGTATTATACAAGAAAGGTGAAATTTTGAGTGCAACATCAACGGAGCAGGACTCTGTAATTTTTTCAATGCATCCAAGGTCGCCAGGGTACGTTTATGTGACTGTCACAGGTGCGCAGGCTCTCGATATTACCGATTCTATATATATTACTCCTTTTACAGTCCCGGTGACTTATGGTCTCGAGTACTCTTTAAATGAGTTTGGAGACTCGGTAATAGTTTCAAATGCGCACTTTGAGCTGGGTGTAAAGGTAAAAAATACCTCGTCTAAGATACTATCTCCCTTAAATATTCTGATAAGAGCCGATTCCATCATCACTCTCGTAGATTCTGTTTTTCGGGTTAAACTCGGACCGTTTGAAGAAACTGGAATTAGGGTGAGGGGTAAGGTAAAAGTGGCTCAGAGAGATTGTGCTGCGAGAGTGATATTATTAACTGAGACGGAAACTTCACAGGGAGCTTGTAGTATTATTCTGGATGTTTCTCTTTCGCGGCTTGAGATTAGCCACCTTCGAGTTCTGCGCAATGCGCAGCACCTGGTTTTTAACATAAAAATTTCAAACCCCAATAGATACACTGTCAAGGATGTAAAAGTATTTGCGAAGGGTGAGCAAAACTATATGCTTTCCCATATCCGTCAAATTCGGAGCCAATCTGATACTACTGTGATTGACTCTATTCCTATCGATCCTTTACTTTCCGAAATCAGGGTATTCTATATGAATGATTCCATTGTAATTCCTATCTCACCCCATGGGGCAATCTTACCCGCACCATACGGTCTTTCGGGCAGTTCAGCACCAGGCTCTGTAAATCTAAAGTGGCGTAGCCCCTATCCTGGGCTCCTTTTTAATGTTTACAGGAGCTATGACGGTGTAGATTATGGGAAAATAAACGATGATTTCGTACACGGCGTAAACTTCACCGATTACACTGCAAATGGGCCCGCTTACTACTGTGTAACAGCCCTTGATACCATTTGCAATTTGGAAAGTAATTATTCCAATGCTATTCTCATGGCGCCAAATCCTCTGTATATGGAAGGGTGGCCCAAATCGACGCCTGGCACTGGGTATTCTACGCCTGTTGTATGCCAGTTCGATGCGTCTACAGCTGGATTGGAGCTTATCATCGCTGCCAGCTTTGATAGTGTAATATACGCCTTCAGTTTGGCGGGTGAACTTTTACCAGGCTGGCCCGTACATATTCCTGGGACTGTACTTTCTGCTCTCGCTTCAGGGGACATCGATGGCGATGGTGAAGAAGAAGTTGTAGTACCCACCTGGAGTGGAATTTATGGATTGCATGTTTTTAATAAGGATGGAAGCGATTTGCCCGGTTTTCCCGTGGTGCTTTCGGGATCCTGTGGCTCCACCCCTGCAATTATGGATTTAAATGGTGATACTATCCCCGAAATTATCATAAAGGATGGTTCTTACATAAAGGTGTTTGGAAATAATGGCGTTCTTTTGAGAAGCCGATATCTGGGTTGGAATCCAACTTCTCCTGCTTGTGGTGATCTGAATGGCGATAGTCTCCCGGAGATCGTAGTTTCATACTCTAACACAGGTATTGGGTACGTAACAGCGCTCGACTTTAGTCTCAATCCGATACAAGGTTTTCCTTATCCTATTAGCCCTAACGATATCACTTCACCTTCTATTGGGGAACTGTACGAAGGTGCTGCAGGTCCGGAAATTGTCGTCTGTGCAGGCGATTCCCTGTATGTGGTTTCTTCATCGGGGTCCCTTATTAGCTGTACCTACACTGGTGCCCTTACCTCCTGGTCCTTTGCCATTTCGCCAGCAATCGCCGATGTGGACGGCGATGGAATAAAGGATATATGCATTCCCTATGCAAATGGGATAAAGGTATTTAGATCCAATGGAAGCCTGCTCTCCGGGTTTCCTTTGGAATGTGGTGGAGGATTCTCTTCCTGTGTCGTGGGTGACGTAGATGGAGATGGGCGGTGTGAGGTTTTAAAGGGGAGTGTAGATAATATGCTGTATGCATGTGATTCGGATGGGAGTATAATCCTCGGTTTCCCCGTAGACCTCTTTTCATATGCCTACATCACTCCCCAGGTAGTGGATTTGAACCTTGATGGAAACTTCGAGATAGTCGCTTCATCCTGGGCAAACTCGGTGTTTGTTTACGAGACCAGAGGTCTTGGTTCTGGAGACAGCTGGCCTATGTACAAGCACGATAGGCAGAGGAGCGGGTGGGCAGAGTTCGAGTGTAGCATAAATACTGTTGTAAAAGACCCGTCGATCTCTGAGCACCTCGAGGGTGGCATTGAGACAAATATGGTAACTGTTTATGATATAATGGGAAGGGAAGTCTATGGGGGAGACTATTCTTCGTTTGAGAAGACTGTTGTAAGGCATCTGAAAAGCGGGATTTATTTTATAAAAGCCAGTGGCAAGTCAGAGGTTACAAAGAGGATGGTTATAAAATGAATATGGAGCTTTCGGAACTGAAGGAGAGAATTTCGGAGATTGAGTTAAAACTTGCTTCAGTGGTTCAAGAAGAGGAGAGGAGGGCGCTTATACAAGAGTATAAGAAGTTGCAGCACCTTGCTGGAAAGCTTGAACTTAGAGAAAAGCTTGAGAAAGAGCTTTCTGAAGCTGAAGAGATTATGGCGACTGAAGAAGGCGAAGAGCTCATTAATTACCTTTCGGAAGAAAAGACAAGGCTTGAAAAGCAACTTAAAGATATCGATGAAGAATTAAAAAAGTTGTTGGTCCCCGAAGACCCGAATGATTTTAAGAATGCCCTTGTGGAAATTAGGGCTGGGACGGGTGGCGAAGAAGCTGCCCTTTTTGCAGCTGACCTTTTTAAGATGTATACAAGATATGCTGAAAATAAGAAATTCAAGGTATATATCGTTGATTCCCACCCAACGCCCCTTGGGGGTTTCAAGGAAATTTCCTTCATCGTTGAAGGACCTTATGCATATAAATATTTTAAATTTGAATCCGGAGTGCATAGGGTTCAAAGGATACCAATCACCGAGACGGGAGGAAGGATCCATACATCAACGGCAAGCGTAGTGGTTCTCCCAGAGGCTGAAGAGGCTGAAGTAAATATCAATATGGAAGATTTGAGGATCGATACCTTCCGTGCGGGTGGTCCCGGTGGTCAGTATGTAAATATGACCGATTCAGCGGTTCGGATTACCCATATTCCTACCGGTATTGTCGTAGTGTGTCAGGATGAGAGATCTCAGCATAAGAACAAGGCTAAGGCTCTGAGGCTCTTGAGGTCTAAATTGAAGGACCTTGAGGAGAAGAAGATAGAAGATGAGATGAGATCCAAGAGGAAGTCTTATATTGGGACAGGTGACCGGAGCGAGAAAATTAGAACTTACAACTTTCCTCAAAATAGAGTCACTGACCATCGTATAGATCTTAGCGTATACAGGCTCGAGGACATTTTAAATGGAGACCTTGACCTTTTAGTGCAAAAACTTCTTGAAGCTGAAGAAAAACTGAAAATTGAAAGTCAGGGATCTTTATAAAGTCATCTCAAAGGCTATTTCAACGGTTTCACCAGAAGCTGAGGCTGAGGCAAAATGGATCGTTGAAGAGCTCTTCGGAAAAAAGTTTGAGTATCTATTTGTTGAAAATCCATCGGTAGGGCAATTAATTGATAGGGCTAATGAGATCGTAAGGAAAAGGGTTAGCGAACGCATCCCCCTGCAGTACCTTTTCAAAAAGGCTTTTTTTTACGGATTTGAGCTTTACGTGGATGAGAGGGTTCTTATCCCCAGAAGCGACACTGAGGTTATCGTGGATTACGTGTTAGAGACCTTTAAAGAGAGGGACCTTACATGGCTTGATCTGGGAACGGGTAGTGGTGCGATTGCCCTCGCTCTTGATAAATTCCTTAAAGGTACTGGCTTTGCCTCCGACGTTTCGATGGAAGCAATATCAGTAGCTAATGTAAATGCCAATAAGTATGGTGCCCGTTTTATGCTCATTGTTGCCAATCTTTTCTCACCCTTTAAGGATAGCAGTTTCGATTTGATTGTATCGAATCCACCTTATATAGCTGAAGCTGAAAAGGGAGCCCTTTCGCCTGAAGTTCTTTTTGAACCTCCTTCGGCGCTGTTAGGAGGAAAAGAGGGCTTTGAGTTCACCGAAACTATGCTTTTAGAGGCGCAACGTATACTGGTTCGTGGTGGCAGCATTATAATAGAAACATCTCCAGAGTGCTATGAGAAGCTCAAGAAAACGGGGGTTGTGAAAAGTTACATCCTTGTGAAGGAGATTTATGACCTTTCTGGAGAATTGAGGGGGCTGCACCTTTTAAGGAGTTTCTAAGATGAATGATATTCAGAGCAAGATAATTACGAGAATTTCAGGTTATATGAAAGGTTCAAAGTATAAAGAGGCGCTTTTAGAATTACTTGTTTATCGCAGAGCCTTTTTACCTGAGCAGAAGGAGAAGGTACGTTTCCTCAGGGGTTACTTAAGCTTAAAAGCTGGAGACCCCGAGAGAGCCAGGAAAATTTTTGAGAAGCTTTCGATCGACGCTCCAGAGAAATCCCTTTATTACTATTTCCTTGGTGTATCAAATCTGGAGCTTGCGAACTACAAACTGAGCCTTATAAATTTTCAGGAAGCCTTAAAAATAGTACCAGAGAGCAGAGAATACCTTAAGAATTATGCGTGGGCTCTTGTGATGAACCATCGCAAAAAAGGTTTGTCGATTCTTGAAGATTTGTATAAGGAATGTCCCGATGATAAAGATCTTGCATTGAAGTACATTCTGGCTTTATTGAAGTTTGAAAAAGCAGAGCTTGCCAGGTGGATTGCAGAGCTTTCCTACAGGAAATTTCAAGAAGAGGAGTTCTTTGAGATCCTGAGTTCCATTAGAGATCCCGAAACTATTGATGGATTTTTTCTAACAGAAAATGAGGAAAAGGTGCTTCTTCTCATTGACTTAAGGTCAGGTTTGGCTCCCGAAATTATTGATGAGACCCAAGTCCTATTTTTAGCCCTTAAAGATAGGGTTTTTAAAAGGATATATAAACCGGAACCGTGGGCGGCAGCCCTCGAGATTGCCGCAAGGGTTTTGCATAGCGATGAACCTGTGGACAAGAAGGTTATTACGAGAAAATATGGTGTGAATGGAACCCAGGTTGATAGGATTCTTAGGAAGGTTTTTGTTGGAGGACTCATTGGTGGATAAGAGGTGGGTGCTCAAGAATTGTGGTAAGGAGCTTTTTTTTCAGTTTGTAATGGAAAAACCCTTCCAAATTTACTTTTCAACGAAGAAGATGGGGAATATCCACGAGACTCTTAACTTGTTTCCTTACGTGAAGCTCGAGCAGATTCATTCTAATATTGTGTGGAAGATCGATGAGGCTGTCCCGCCCGAGTCTCTCAGCGGAGACGGGCTTATCACTTCGAAGCCAAGGATTTACTTGGTGGTAAAAGTTGCCGATTGTTATCCTCTGTATATTGTTGACACTCTGAACCTATCGTGTGGTTTGTTCCACGTGGGTTGGAGAGGGTTGCGCAACGGCATTGTTGAATCTGCAATCGAAAAATTTAAGGAATACTTTAACAGTGTGCCGGAGAAACTGATTGCCATCTTTGGGCCCGGGATTAGTGCAGAGCATTATGAGGTAGGGGCAGAGTTTAAGGATTACTTCAATTTTGGGTTAATTGAGAGGGATTCGAGGTATTATTTTGATATTTTTAGTGAGGCTTCTACACGACTAAGGAAATTAGGTGTTGTTGAAATACACCCGCCTCCTTACGATACTTTCAGCAATCCCGAGTGGTTTCATTCAAAGAGGAGAGATGGGGTGCTTCTGGATTTGAATAGTGCAGTAATTGGCATCGAAAAAGAACCGAGTGTAAACTGTCTCATCGAGGATTCGGAGTATAATATTTAGTCATTTTTTACGGAGTGCTACGGCTTCTCTTATTGCCCGTGTATGAGATTCAAAGGGTATTTTAGGCAGCGTTTTTAAGCTAAAGAAGCCAGCATCTTCGGCATCATCTCCAGGTTTTGGTGTACTGTCGGAAAATCCCATGTATACAATTACAACTATGCTTTCGTATCTTTTACTTCGTTGGTGATATACGTTTATGAGAATGGGGTCGTCGAGCTCTATTCCTGTTTCTTCAAGGAGCTCTCTCTTTGCCGCATATGCTGGTTCCTCACTCAGTTCTATGAACCCAGAGGGAAGAGCCCATTCCCCTTTCTCAGGCTCCACTTTCCTTTTTATGAGAAGGATTTCACCTTTACTGTTAAAGACAACTATGACAACTACCGGTACGGGATTCTTGTATATGGTGGACCCGCACACTGGACAGTAGAATCTTTCCCCTCGATCATCTGCAATCTTTTTTACCCTTTGACCACAATAGGGACAGTAGATAGCTTCCTTTTCCAGACTAAGCATGGTAGAAATTTACTGTAAGGGGTTTGATTCTAAAAATTGTGTGCTCTCTTTTCCCTTTAATTATTGACTTTTTGGAAGGCAAGCCTTAAATTCATAATTATGAAGAGAATATTAGAAGGTGCAATTGGAGTACTAATATTAGTGGGATGTTTAAGTGCCCATTATGGGTTTTCTTTTAATAACAACCTTTTCCTCACCGAGGATCCCTACGTAATTCCCTTTGGCACCTTTGAGATAGAGCCGGTGAGGACTGTTTTTTCATTCGGAGGTGATGATTCTGCATCTTACAGCTCCTATTCCCTCTTTAACAATCTTAGATTTAACATTCGAGATTTTCTGGACCTTGGAATTAGCGCGCCCCTCTTCATAGACGGGATGGAGAAGAATTCCTTAAACTATTATTCCAGGGGGAGGGGAGACCTGCTCCTCAATTTGAAATTCAGCTTAAATGTAAACGAGCAGTTTTCCTTCGCAGTATCTCCTTATCTTTCTCTGCCCTTTGGCAGAACTCGGCGATGGGACCTCGATTCCCTTAAACCAGATACACTCTTTGAAGGCGGCTTCCTCCGTGATTTTACAACCACTTCCTATGATTACGGTTTAAAGCTTATCGCAGGATGGAAGAAAGGCGATTTTAATCTAAATTTCAATTACGGATACCTTTCTGCCTATCGTCACCAGTTGACCTCATCTCCTCCCGATTATCACCTCTTTGCGCTCTCGGGGTCCTATAGATACCGGATGTTCAAGCCATTTATGGAATTGAGCTTTGGGATCTTTTCAAATAGCACCTTCGGAAGTGCTCCGGGCTACTTAGCGGCTGGCTCTGTCTTTGAATTATTTCCATTTATGGATGCCTCGTTCTCTGTTGGGTTGCCCATTGTGAAGAGAGAGACAATCTCGATGGTGGAGCCTGAGGTGAACTCCGATTACCCTGGATTCCTTTCATCTTTCCCAAACTACAGGGAAGATGTGGTCCTCAGTATCGGAGTGAAATTTAAGAATATCGTTTACAATAAACAAGCTACTTCAAGGGTGATAGTAGTCGTTAGGGATCGGGCAACCCAGGAATTTGTTGGAGGTTCTAAGGTGAAAATGGGATCGAGGGAGTACTTTTTGCCCTCCGGTGTTGTCCAAATTCCCGCTGTTAAAGCTGGTATCCAGCATCTCCAGGTGGAGCATGATGGTTACTTGAGTGTAGATAAATTTGTTGAGCTCACTGGAAACACTTACACGAGGATAGAAGTATCTCTAATAAGAAAGACAGTTCCCGTTATTATTTCTGTGAAAAATACGAGAATGGAGCCTATAAACGCTGCCGTTGCCCTTGTGTCGGTGGAAGATAGTCTGAACACGGTGAAAGCCGACAGTTCTGGCCTTATAAGGTATACTATGGAGAGGGAGAACCCCCTGAGTTTCTATATCTCGGCGCCTGGTTATATTGGAGACAATTTTTACATTGATCCCCCTGTGGATAGGGATTCCATAAGATTTGATGTGGTTCTGAAGGAAGAGAAAGATGAAGTTGCGGTTTTGCCCATTATATATTTTGAAGTCGGAAGTAGTAAAATCAGGAAGGAATTCTTCCCCTTCCTGGATATCGTTGGTAGGTATATGGTTGATCATCCTGGTTACAAGCTTGAGATCATAGGTCATGCATCGGCAGAGGGTTCTGAGAAGTTTAACCAGGCCCTGAGCCTAAGACGCGCTGAGGAGTGTAAAAAGCATCTTTTGCTAAGATACAAAGTTGAGCCTGATAGGATCATCGTTAGAGGTTTTGGGAAGGACGTTCCCGCTGTTCCTAATAAAACGGAGTATCAGCGAAGCATAAATAGGAGGGCTGAGTTCAAGTTAATCCCACCTGAGAAGTAAATTTCCTATTTTGTGCTAACTTTAAATTTCATCTTTTTCGCACCTCATACTGTAAAATTGAAGCAAAATTTATGGATAAATCTACAAAGATTATAGCAACCGTGGGCCCGGCTGTCTCGACTCAGAAAATTATGGAGGATCTCCTAAAGGCCGAAGTTAACGTATTTCGCTTTAACTTCTCCCATGGTACCCATGAGGAACACCTTAAAAAGATTAGGTGGGCTCAAGGACTTATGGAAAGAGGTTACAGGGTCGCGCTGTTTGCTGACCTCAGTGGTCCCAAGTTCAGGCTGGGGGAAATCGAAGGCGGGAATATCGTACTTAAAAGAGGGCAGGAGTTTGTACTCACAACGAGAAAAATAAAGGGCAACTCTAAGGGGGCATATGCACCCCTTGAGGCGGTTATTCCATACGTAAAGAAGGGTGACATTGTTCTCCTTGCTGATGGTACCGTGCAACTGGAAGTACAGGAAGTTAAGGAGGATGCTATTATTACCGTAGTCAGGATGGGTGGTGAAATTTCTTCCCACAAGGGCATAAATATCCCAAGTAGAATGAGCGGTATTTCAGCCATTACTGAAAAAGATGTAGAAGATATTAAATTTGCAATAAAAGCGGGAATAAGTATATTCGCCCTCTCCTTCGTTGGGAGTGAGCATGATGTTATGAGAGCCAGAGAAGTTGTGAAAGGAGCCTGCGGTGGCAAGTCTATGATCATATCTAAAATTGAGAGGCACGATGCCGTTGTAAATTTCGATAATATTTTAGAAAGCTCCGATGCAATTATGATTGCGAGGGGTGATCTTGCAGTGGAAACCCCTTATAGTCGTGTTCCCATTTTGCAAAAGGAATTTATAACAAAGGCAAGGGAGAAGTGTAAACCCGTTATAACTGCCACCCAGATGCTTAGATCGATTCTCTTTAATCCTCTGCCCTCAAGAGCTGAAATCTCAGACATTGCCAATGCGGTAATTGACGGAAGTGATGCTTTGATGCTTTCTGAAGAAACCGCCGTGGCGCGTGATCCTGTTCATTCTGTTAGGGTAATGAAAAAAGTCATCGTTGAGACAGAGAGGTTTCTTTCAAAGAAAACGTTGATTCAGCCAGGCGGTAGAGCTAAGGATATTGGGGAGCAGATCGCTTCAAGTGCAGTCGAGATAGCTTGTTCACTTGGAGCGAAGCTAATTATTACTCCTACTGCAAGTGGAACAACTGCCATGAGGATTTCTTCAAGGAGGCCTACTGCACCCATTGTCGCACCTACCCCTTGTGAGGTAGTTTACGAGTTTTTGAATCTATGTTATGGGGTTTATCCTATAAAAGTTGATGTTATGGATAATTTCGATGATTTGATTAATGTAGTGAAAGCTACAATCTTTGAGAAAAAGCTTGCAAAAGAGGGTGACCTGGCGGTAATCACGGCCGGTTATCCTTTTGGAAAACCATATACCACAAATATGGTTAAGGTTGAGAGACTTTAGGAGGTGAGGTGCCTATGTGGATTTACATTCTTATAATCGTAGTTATTATTCTCGCATCTATGATTAAAATTTTGCGAGAATATGAAAGGGGCGTTATCTTCAGACTCGGGAGGCTTATTGGTGTCAAGGGACCCGGGCTCATAGTTCTTATACCCTTTATTGATAAAATGGTAAAGGTCTCTTTGAGGACCGTCGTCCTTGACGTTCCTCCTCAGGATGTTATTACAAAGGACAACGTCTCGGTAAAGGTAAATGCCGTCGTTTACTTCCGAGTGATGGATGCTTCTAAAGCTATTGTAGAGGTAGAAAACTATATGTTCGCAACATCGCAGATCGCCCAGACGACTTTAAGGAGTGTCTTAGGAGAGGTTGAACTGGATGAACTTTTAGCCCAGAGGGAGAATTTGAATCATAGGCTTCAGAAGATTATTGATACGCAGACCGATCCATGGGGTGTAAAAGTTTCCGCAGTAGAAATTAAGCACGTTGATCTACCACAAGAGATGCAGCGGGCAATGGCAAAACAGGCCGAAGCGGAGAGGGAGAGGAGAGCGAAGATCATCAATTCTGAGGGTGAGTTTCAGGCAGCAGAGAAACTAAGAGAAGCTGCTGAAGTTCTTTCCAGAAATCCCGTCACTATACAACTTCGATACCTCCAAACTTTAAGAGAGATCTCTGTTGAAAACGCATCCACCATCATTTTTCCAGTGCCAATAGAATTTTTCAAGATGTTTTTAAGTGATAAATCGGAGAAATAAGAGGCTAATCTAAGATAGAGGAGTGCTTTTTTTGGTTTCCAGTATACGCTCTGGCAGTGTAGTAGGTGTAGATGGTGTTTTAATATCTGTAGAGGTTGATATCACACCGGGCATGCCGGGGTTCAATATCGTGGGTTTGCCCGAGAATGCCGTGAAAGAGTCGCGTGATAGGGTTGTCCCTGCTATTAAGAACTCGGGATTCCAGATTCCCCCGAGAAAGATTACCGTGAATCTCGCACCTGCCGATTTAAGAAAGGAAGGAACACTCTTTGACCTTCCCATTGCAATTGCCATCCTGAAAGCTTACGGTTATGTTAAAGGTAGTACCGATTACCTCGTAATTGGTGAGCTTTCGCTCGATGGTTACGTGCGTGAAGTAAAAGGCGTTTTACCAATCGCTCTGACGCTAAAAAGGGCACGCGAACTTAAGGGAATTATCTTACCGTTTAGAAATAGGTATGAGGCAGCCCTTGTAGGTGATATTAATGTGTACCCAGTTAGAGATCTCAGGGAAACGGTGCTTTTTCTCAATGGGGAAACTGAAATTGCAGAGGTAAGGCTTGATTCTACAGATATTTTTAATAATGGCCTCTCCGATGAAGTGGACTTCAAAGATGTGAGGGGACAGGAGCATGCAAAAAGGGCTATGGAGGTAGCGGCAGCCGGTGGTCACAATGTGCTTATGGTTGGGCCCCCGGGTTCTGGGAAAACGATGCTAGCTCGCAGACTGCCGACAATTCTACCTCCTATGACCCTCGATGAGGCTCTTGAAACAACAAAAATACATTCTGTTGCAGGTATACTTCCTGTGGATAATCCCCTTGTTTCCATAAGGCCATTCAGAGCTCCTCATCACACGATTTCTGATATGGGGCTTGTGGGAGGTGGAGCAAACCCGAGGCCTGGTGAAGTCTCTTTAGCCCATAATGGAGTTTTATTCCTCGATGAACTTCCTGAGTTTAGTCGTAATGTCCTTGAGGTTTTGAGACAACCCCTTGAAGACGGTCATGTGGTGATCACTCGAGCGAAAACCAGCGTCTCGTATCCCTCGAAGTTTATGCTCATTGCTGCTATGAATCCCTGCCCCTGTGGGTACCTTGGTGATCCCTATCATCAGTGTACTTGTGCTTACTCAAGTATTTTGAAGTACCGCTCGAGGATCTCTGGCCCACTTCTTGACAGGATTGACATACAGATTGAGGTCCCCGCTCTTAAATATGAACATTTAAGGGATGTAAATGCTGGAGAGGGTTCAAAGGAGATAAGGGAGCGGGTTCAACGGGCAAGGGAAATTCAACTTAAGAGATTTGCGGGAAGGAGGGGTATTTATTGTAATGCCCATATGGATTCAAGGTTGATCAGGGAATACTGCAAAATTGATGATAAGACTGAAGAGGTGCTGAAAAGAGCTATCGAAAAGTTCGGATTCTCTGCTAGGACCTATTTCAGGGTGTTGAAGGTTGCAAGGACTATTGCGGACCTTGGGGGAAAGGAAGAGATCGATACACCTTGTATCCAGGAAGCAATACATTACAGGACCCTTGATAAACGGGATGCCTTAAGATGAGGAAAACTTCATACACCTTAGGTGTCATACTCTACATTGTTTCCATCTTATATCTTGGCATCTATCCAAAGGTAAGGATCCTTCCTGTAAGTTTTGATGCCAGTTTTATTTTTCATATACTCGGTTTTTTCCTGCTGTACCTCATCCTTGTAGATAGGTTAAAGAACAGAGTAGCAAGCCTTCTTATATCCCTCGTAATTGCTGTGCTCGTGGAGATCATTCAAGGTTATTTTCCTGAAAGGATGAGTTCCTCTATCGACCTTATTTTTGATATTGCTGGAATTTTGGCTGCAATGGTCATAGACTTTAGGTGGAAGGATAAAGTGTTTATAGCTATTGCGACTGTACTGGGGATCGGCTTTATACCTGTGTCGCCAGGTACCCTGGCGAGCCTGGTTTTCCTCGTTGCAGTTTACTATAGTTTCGAGTTAAATTTAATCTACGTGTGGCAAATCTTTGTGATTTTACTGCCCATTGCACTATTCACGTCGCAGAAGATCGAGGACCTCTATGGAGATGATCCCAAAAGGTGTGTAATTGATGAAGTTCTTGGTATGTCTATTCCTCTGATTTTCGTTCAGAGGGACCCTGTGGTGTATGGACTTTCCTTTGGGCTTTTCCGCATCTTTGATATTGTAAAACCACTTGGATTAAAGAAGGCAGAGAAGGTAAAAGGTGGAGTGGGAATCATTCTTGACGACATCCTCGCCGGTTTTCTTGCACTTATTTTTGTAAAGTTAATTATGTTCTTGTACTCAAATCTTCGAGTATATTTCTAAAAGCTTCTTCCACACGCCCTCGGGGTCTTCACTCTGAATGTAAGACATATAAGAGGTGCCGCGGAAGCTCCAGGCAGAGATCCTATCGATTCCGTATGCCATTGCAGTCTTCGCAACCTTTTCCATAAGAACCTCTTCACCCTTCCTTACTTTGAAATTCTGAATCCATATCTCGCTTTCTTTCCCAAATCTTCTGGAAAGTTTGGAGACTTTTTCAACTCTTGTTTTCATCCAATTCTCGAATCCAACGGGTTTTAATACCCAGTATGGGTCTGTTCCAAATACATCGAGGAATTTAATTTCTGCAAACTTCTCCCATTCCAAATCCTCATCATGGGGCAAGAGGCAAAGAACATTTTTCATCCCTTTAATGTGAGAATATTCCATAACTTCCTTCAAGAAGTTTAGCTTTGTCAAGCCCCTAAAGAGAGAAAGATCTTCAGGTGTTGCCTTTTTCAGCTCTTCTCCAAATTCTTCTTTGAATTTTTCTCCGCATATATTACAGAAACAGCCATCCTTATTAGTGATTAGTGAGAAATGGGGTTCATCCCAGAATATGTAGTCTCCACCTGCATAATATGCCGCATCCACCCAATTCTTCATGAATTTCAAAGTGTCCGGGTGGTTCATACAGGCTCCGTAACCCTTCTTTCCTTCTCTCGTGACGAGGCGTGCATCGTCATTTAAAAGTAGGAACTTGGAATAAGCCTCTCCTCCAAAGATGCGGGCAACTCCCCAGGGATCGAGGTACACTTCAAGCCCCATTTCCTTTGATGTACGAACAATTTTGCACATAGTATCTAAGTAAAATTCCATATCTTCTTCGGAGAAGGTGTGTACAACGTAATCAATTCCACCGTCTTTGATAGTAGCCAAGTCCTTTGCCACCCATTCGGGATTTCTCACACCGAAGTAAGAGATACCCTTTTTCACGCTTCTTCCTCCGCTTTAATGGTCAAGATGAGTTTAAGCCTAACACAGTGGAAACGGAATTCAGCCATATTTCTTGAGTAGAGTTTTGATGGATTAGCGTTTATATGCGCCTCCTTCCGTGTGTGAAGTCGTTTTGCATAGCTCATATATGCATATCAAAAACTCGGTGCCCGAGCTTTGTCTATCTTGTACCTCTCTTTTCAGAAGGAGTATGAGTCTCCTGGTTTTAATGGGATTACCCTATCCTTGAACGCCGGGCTGAGTTTTTCTATAAACTCTTCGAGGTTCACATCTATGAGTGGAAAGGTCTTGTAATGCATAGGGATAATGACTTTTGGTTTTATTATTGAAACGGTGTATGCTGCCTCCTGGGGTCCCATAGTGTAGTGTCCTCCTATGGGAATCATTAAAATGTCAGGTTTATAGAGTTCTGCAATCATGGGTAGGCTGCCTAAAAGTCCCGTATCACCCATATGGTAAAGTTTGTAGCCGTCTTCAAGGGTTACAACAAAACCTACGGGATTTCCTCCGGGTATCATCCTTTCACCATCGTGGATCGTGGAAGAGTGGGTTGCTTCTACCATAGTAAAGGAGAGATTATCCTTTCGATATGTTCCGCCTGTATTCATCCCTGTGAGTTTGTTTAATCCTTTAAAATGTAGGAAGTTTGCTATCTCATGGTTAGTAATAACCTCTGCGTCAAATGCCTTTGCAATACTTAGAGTGTCACCTACGTGGTCATCGTGCCCGTGAGTAATGAGAATATAATGAACTCTATTTGTGAATTCCTCTATCTTCGCTTTGTTTATAGGGTTCGAAATCCACGGGTCTATGAGGATATTTACGTTGCTTGAACTTTTAATAAGGAATGCTGAATGCCCAAAGTATACAAGGGTTCTTCCTACCTCTTGCATCTTTAACCTCCGTTTCTCATCTAAAAAATATATAACCGTCTAAAGGTTGTGTCAAGCCTTCTAAATAATTGAAGGGTTTCCTCTAAAATTGGGAAGACTTATGGATAGTCTCGTGGTGGCACTTATAGTTATCATGTTTGGGATGCTATCTTCAGGAGTACTACAAAAGAACGTGTTATCTGCTATATAATTCCAAAGGAAGCATTATGCTTTTAAAAACATAAAGGAGATGTTATGGAGCAATATGGCATCTACATAGATGGTAAGTGGATTAAGTCCACACATAGTGAAACGTTCGAGACTAAAAATCCCACAACTGGAGAGATACTGGCAACATTCCCCAAAGGTACGAAAGAAGATGTTCGTATGGCAATAGAAGCAGCTGAAAAGGCGCTTCCAAAGTGGAGAAGAACGCCTGCACCGAAGAGGGGAGAGATTATACTTAGAGTAGCTCAACTCATGCGAGAGAGGAAGGAAGGCTTGGGTGCATTGGTCACAAAGGAGATGGGTAAAGTAATCGTCGAAGGGAAAGGGGATGTGCAGGAGGCTATAGATTTTCTTGAATATATAGCGGGGGAAGGTAGGAGGTTGCTCGGAGAAACAACGCCTTCCGAATTGCCTAATAAGTTTTGTATGACGGTGAGACAGCCTATTGGTGTCGTAGGTTGCATAACACCATGGAATTTCCCCATAGCTATACCGTGCTGGAAGATAGGCGCAGCCCTTGTGGCAGGTAATACTGTTGTGTTTAAACCATCGGGTTTAACACCCCTGTGTGCAGCAAAGTTGGTGGAGCTTTTTGAAGAGGCTGGACTTCCACAGGGGGTTCTTAACTTTGTTACGGGTTCTGGCGCCGTTGTTGGACAGGAAATAGTTGAAAACCCGAAAATTAGAGCAATTTCTTTTACTGGAGGTGTTCAATCGGGGATAGACGTATATTCGAGAGCAGCAAAACTTCTAAAACCCGCTCACCTGGAACTGGGCGGGAAGAATCCCCAAATCATTATGGAAGATGCAAATATTGAACTGGCAATCGAGGGAGTCTTGTTCGGCGCTTTTGGAACAGCGGGACAGCGTTGTACCGCCACTAGTAGGTTGATAGTTCAAAGAGATGTTTACGATATAGCCTTAGAAAGGCTGTTGGAAAGGATACAGGCATTGAAAATTGGTGATCCGTTGGATCCAGAAACTCACGTTGGACCAGTTATTAGCGAGGATCAAGAGAAGAAGGTATTGAATTACATTCAGATAGGCATTGATGAGGGCGCTAAATTGCTGCACGGAGGAAAGAAGCTGAGAGGCGGCTTGTACGACAAAGGCTTCTTCATTGAACCGACTATATTTGAAGCAGAGCATGGAATGAGAATAACGAAAGAGGAGATATTTGGACCGGTTCTTGCTGTGATTAAAGCAAATGATTATGAAGATGCTGTGAGGATAGCGAATGATGTAGACTACGGATTATCTTCATCCATATATACAAAAGATGTGGTTCGTGCTTTTAGGGCGATAGAAGATCTGGAAGTTGGTATAACATACATAAATGCGCCAACCATAGGCGCTGAGGTTCATTTGCCCTTTGGTGGGGTAAAGAATACAGGGAATGGTGGACGGGAAGCTGGAACTACGGCAATTGACGAGTTTACTGAGATAAAAACAGTCTTTATCGACTACAGTAACAGGCTCCAGAAGGCACAGATAGATGAGCAGTAGTAATAGAAAAATTTATTGCCTGTGGATGTATAAATACGTCCGTTAAGTAGTGCAGTGGGGAAGGCGGCAAGCCGCCTTCCCCGATTATTTGCCATAGTTGAAAGGGTTGTTTAATCTTCGAAATTGAAATTTTCTTATAAGGAGGCTCTTTGGAGTGGGAAAGAGCCTAATACTTTACCACTTTACCGTATTTATCGCCTCCGTAATGAAAGATTAGTTCTGCGTTTTCATTCCATGTTTCTTTGAAATACCGTTCATCCGCTTCGGCAACTTTTATTTCTCCCACAAAGATGTAGTGATCCCCACCATCGTATTTTGCGAATAGGGTGCATTCCATATATCCTATCGAACCAGCAATCCGTGGTGTTTTAATGGCCTTAGAGGGTTGCTCTTCTAAGTGGTATTTTTGAAATTTGTTTACCTCCCACCCAGACACTGAACCGCAGATTTTTGCAATTTCTAACATTGGTTTTCCTGGGATGTTTATGACAAATTCTTTCGTCTCCTCTATATTTTTTGTAGATTTGTGTTTTTTCTGAAGTGCGATGGCGACGAGCGGTGGATTTGAACTAACGGGCATCGACCAAGCCACGGTACATGCGTTGGGCGTGCCACTCAAATCCATGGTTGATATGATAGCAACCATAGAAGGGTGCAGAATTCTATAAGGGTATTTCCTGACTTCCTGCATATGTCCTCCTTTATTTTCCGACACAAAATTCATTAAAGATACTGTTGAGCACCCTATCCGGCATATCCCCCCATCCGTAAATTTCGTTTATGTAATTGAATGCATTCTGCAAATAAAATGAGATTATATCAAGGGGTACCGTATTTAAATTCTCCAACGCTTCTGATAGTTCATTCTTCATGGCTCTCAATAGATGCCTTTCTCTTTTAGATAGGGAAATCTCACTGGCTGGGACCAAGTACTTCTTTACATATTCTTTCATCGTCTCCTCTAAGGAATGAATCCCCTGACCCGTTAAACAGGATACCTTTACTGTGGGATACTTATCGCTATTCTCAAGTGTATCGATGTTTACCTTTTCACCCAAGTCTATCTTGTTGATTACTGTTATGCGGTCTTTTTTCAGGTTTTTCCACAGTGTTATATCCTCATCAGTAAGAGGACTTGAGCTGTCTATCAAGAAGAGTACAAAGTGGGCATTATTGATTATCTCCTCAGCCTTCCTGACGCCTATGGATTCTACGGGTTCACTTACTTTCCTTAAGCCAGCGGTGTCGTACAACCTCACAGGTATTCCATCGAGGAAAAACTCCTCGTGGATGAGGTCTCTCGTGGTGCCAGGAACGGGAGTTACTATTGCTCTTTCCATTCTGACAAGTTGGTTAAAGAGACTGGATTTTCCTACATTGGGTTTCCCTGCGATGACTACTTGTACTCCTTCAAATACCAAGGCATTCCTTTCGCCTTCTTCCAAGAGTCTGTCCAGATTACTGATGATCTCTTTGAGGGCTCGTTCGATTTCTGGGAGTTCAATAGGTGGGATATCTTCTTCAAACTCTACCCGAGCTTCGGTTTCTTTTATGAGTTCAAAGAGGAGGTCACGGGCCTGTGATAATTTCTTTGAGAGGTCACCCCGAAGCTTTGATATAGCAAACTTGATCTGGAGTTCGGAATGTGCCTTGATGAGGTCGAGAAGCGCTTGAACCTGGAGCAAGTCCATTTTGCCATTTAAGAAAGCCCTTTTTGTGAATTCACCAGGTTCTGCAAGCCTAGCTCCATTCTTTATTAAAAGATCTAAAACTACTTGTGGAGAATAAAGCCCTCCGTGGACTGAGATTTCTATAACGTCTTCGCCTGTAAAAGAATTTGGAGACTGAAAGTATGAAATAATAGCTTCTTCAACAACTTCATCTGTCCCTGGATCTCTTATGTATGTATGAAAAAATTTCCCATGTTCAAAGGTTTTTTTATGGGATTTTAGAATCCGTGAGACGATGGCCTTCGCTTCTTGGCCTGAAACCCTGAGAACTGCAATGCCTCCAATGCCAGGAGGTGTAGATATAGCACAGATGGTGTCCTTCACTATTTTGGTGCTATAACGAGAATAGTTTTGTCTTCTTCTTTTACAGAGTAAAACTTAATGTCCTTTATGTCCTTTAAAAAGTCTCGCAATATTCTCCACTCTTCCTCATTAACGGGATCAAATCTCATTTCTTTTTTGAGTTCCTTCACTCTCGCAACTACGGCGAGGGCTTTATTCTTCAGGACTTCTTCCTTTCTCTTCCTAAAGTTGTTTATATCGAGTCGGACGGATAGATCTGGTAATTTCCGCCTTATGATCAAATTCAGTATGTACTCAAGATTATCTAAGTTCTGGCCTCCTTTTCCAATTAGCCAGTAGGGGTCTTTCATATTAACATTAATAGAATACCTTTTATCTCTCGGAATTATCTCAAGTTCGTGCCTTATATCAATATAGCCGAAAAATTTCTTGAGTACATCTTCGATAGTTTCAACCTCTTCGGGTTTTAAGCAAACCCTGATTTTTGCAGGCTTTGCCTGTATGCCATCATTTAAAACGATAAATCTAAGCCGATGTTTCTCAATCCCAAGTTCATTTATTGCCTTTTCTATACATTCTTCTATACTATTACCAGTAACATCAACAAAGCGTTCATGTTCCATGACGACCCTCCAGTCTCTTTATGAGCAAAGCCTCAAAAACCCCGAAAACATTAAAGGTTAACCAGTATAAGACAATTCCCGAAGGAAGGGAGAGGAATATGAATACCATAAGAACTGGCATAAAGTACATCAGTATTTTTGTTTGAGTATCGGCACCCTGCTGCTGTATGCGGGATAGTAAAATACTCGTGACGCCCATCAATATGGGCAAGATATAATATGGGTCTTTTGTCGAGAGGTCCCTTATCCAGAGTATGAAAGGAGCTCCCTTAAGATTGACGGAGTTGTTGAGGATCTGGTAAAGAGCAAAGAAGATAGGCATCTGAATTATTAAGGTTAAGCATCCTGAGAATGGGTTTATTTTATATTTCTTGTATAGATCCATCATCTCTTGCTGGAGCTTCTGTGGGTTGTCTTTGTAGATTTTCTGTATTGTTTCCAGTTTTGGTTTCAGTTCCTGCATCCTCTTAGATGTTAGAACAGTGCTGCGGGTGAGAGGGAAGAAGAGTATCTTCATTAGAAGTGCAAAAACCACGATTACAAAGCCGAAATTGCTGATGAATTTGTTGAGGAACTGCATTAAAAAGTATATTGCCATGGAGAATGGTTTTATTATTGCTGCTCCGAAATCAAAGGCAGCTCCGAGTGAAGTGTTATGTTTTCTGAGAATTGTGTAATCGAGGGGACCAAAGTAAATAGAATAGTTACCCGATGATGTCTTAAAGCTTACCCCTCCCGGGGAAAATACGACACTTCCCTTCTCCTTTAAATTTAAAATGCTGGAGAGGAAATATTTTGTTCTTATTCCAAACCATGTAACCTGGTTTAGATCGTATTCCTTGTTTTCTTTAAACTTTGCTAAAGGCATTTTAATAGTCTTTTCGGTTCTAACTATGTAGGAATAAACCGATTTTTCCAGTTTTACATTCTCCTCAGTGAACTTCATTTTACCTGTAAATGTGGTAGCTGGTATTTCATCGCCTTTCAAAGACATGTCGATTAAATACTTGTCGGGATAAAAGGTTATCCTTTTCTCAAGATTTTTGCTTGAATCGACGAGCGTAATAGTAAGGGTATCTTTATCCACGATGTATTCAGTAGCAGCATCTTGAGGGAGTGAATAGCTAATGCCTACTTCTCCCCAGGCTATAGAGCCATCGTCTACAAGTTCGATATCCGAGAGATTCCCTACTTTCCCTATTTTATACGAGACCATACCGCCAGATTTTGAAAATGTGGTGGTATAAAGCTTAGTTTTCACTGTAAAGAGGGGGTCTGTTACCACTTGGGGTTCCTGTTGCACTTCTCTAACTTCTGCTGTTTTTACCGTATCCTGCACCGAAGGCGTGGGCTGCTGAGGGGCACTTCTGAAAAATAGAGTTTGCCAAATGATCAAGATGGCGAAGAGCAATACTGAAATTAATATAAACCTACCTGTATTAAATCCGTCGTCCATATTTACCTCACAGGGTCATATCCTCCCTTGGAAAAGGGATTACATCTAATTATTCTCCATATACTTAAAACAAGCCCCTTTAAAAAGCCTTTTTTCTTAAGGGCCTCGATAGCATAGCTACTGCAAGTAGGATAAAAACGGCACGTATGTGGTAGAAAAGGAGAAATGAATTTTTGATAGAATCTTATTAATAGAATCGGTATTGTGTTCAGTTGGAAAATGGGGCTCCAAGGTCTTTTGAAAGCATGCTCTGAAGCTCGTGAAAATTCACCGTTAATATCTCTTGAGTTCCTATTATCAGATAGTGCCCTTGATGTATTGAAGGTAGTGTGATCCTTACAATCTCTCTCAAGATCCTCTTCACTCTGTTTTTTGCAACTTTCGTAGGAATAGACTTTACTGCTGAAAAAGCAAATTTCTTTTCTTTTGCCTCTTTGAAACCAATTATATAATATTTCCTCTTTATCCATCGACAGTCCTTTATTAAAGAACTTATCTCCCTTCGTTTTAAAGTAGCAGGTTTCAAACAGCGATTCTCTTCCTTCCCTTTGCCCTTCTCCTTGTGAGGATTTTTTTGCCGCTGGGTGTACTGGAACGTTTTCTAAAACCGTGGGTCCTCTTTCTATGTGTGTTTGAAGGTTGAAAAGTTCTTTTCATTAAATGCCTCCTTTACAATAGGAAATATACAACATGGGCGATGGAGGATTCGAACCTCCGACCTTCGCGATGTCAACGCGACGCTCTAACCCAATCTGAGCTAATCGCCCTTTCAAATGTATATTGTAATGTTTGTCAGCAGAATTTCAAAATATGAGGTTGAGGAGAAATTATTGCAATTACACTTTTATAGATTTAAACTTTGTCTTAATTTATCTTAATAGGAGGTACGATGTTAGGGGCTATCTTAAATTTAATAGTAGCAGTGACGCTCTCACAGGGTTTGACTATAGAAAAGCCCAGAGCGTATATTTCCAGTTCAAGCTACGCTGGAATAACCGTAACATACAATTTCACATCTTTTGGGTACGATTTTTATGAGATTGATGGGAAGAGGTTTGTAAAACTGAATACTGAGGAGATAGGTGTTCTACAAGAGCTTGGTAAGCCTGAACTTCCGGCATGGAGAGATTTTATAGAAGTTCCTTACGGTGCCGATGTTAATATAAAGATAGTTTCTGTTAAAACGGAAAAGGTTTCCCTTTCTGAAAGGGGAATAGACTATAAACTGAAACCAACTTTTCCTCCTGTTCCTAAAATTCAGGGTGCAAAGCCCGAGTTTGTAGTTGACGAAAAGACATACTCTCAAGACGAATTTTATCCTACGAGTTTTGCCGAGGTAAAATATGCGGGGCTAATGCGAGGACATAATCTTTATACCATAGACGTGTATCCCATTCGGTACAACCCCGTTAGGAACGAGCTGGAGATCGTAACCGAGATTACCGCAGAGGTTACCTTTAGTGGGGGTAATGTTGGTGAGACCATAAGGACCCTCGAAAGGTATTTCTCCCCATACTTTGATTATGGTATCTCGGGGAAAATTCTGAATTACGGCACCTTTGTATCTATGAAGGGCAATCCAGCTCTTCCGGTAGTTTATCTCGTGGTTACACCAGCGGAATGGGTAGACTCGCTGCAAGATTTGATAAGGTGGAATAGAGAAAAGGGATACGACGTGAAGGTGGCTACAATTCCAGGTACTATCCCATCGGGTGATACGATCAGTGTTCGGAATTACCTTCAGAATGCTTATCAGAACTGGTCTACTCCTCCAACCTTTGTAGTGCTTGTGGGTGACGTGGATAGAATCGATTATTTCAGAAGTACAGAGGCAGATAACCCTGCAAATGATCTTAAGTATGAGGATCTTGATGCCAATGAGGGTGAATATTGGCCCGATGTATATCTTGGCAGACTTTCAGTTGCAAACATTGGAGAACTTGGTAATGTAGTAAGAAAGACCGTAAGATACGAAAAGGTTCTGTGGTCTCAGGGTACAGAATGGGCGAAGAAGGCTTTCTTTATCGCATCTGCAGATCCAGATTATCATGGGATAGGGGAAAATACACACAATTATGCTATGTCTCGGGTAAGAGCACACGGAATGGACGCTGATTCAGTATTTGCCTTCTATACATCCGGTTCTCCTGCTATTATCACCAATGCTATCAACGGTGGTAGATCCCTCGTTACCTATTCCGGGCATGGGTCGGAGACAGGCTGGTCTGACTATAACGGTCTAACCTTTTATAATTCCAACGTATATGCTTTATCCAATACCGATAAGTATGTGTTTGTCCAGACCTATGCATGCCTTTCGGGGAAATATTCTAATCCGGAATGTTTTTCTGAAGCGTGGATCAGAGCAGGGAATAAAGGCGCAGTGGCTTCTATGGCGTCTTCAGTTACTTCGTACTGGTATGAGGATGATATATTTGAGAGGAGGGTTTTTGATGAACTCTTTGATACCGGTTATGTATGGATAAAAGGTGCAATTAATGAGGGAAAGATCGAATTGTACCGACATTACAGTGGAGGGGGGAGGACTAAAAGGTACTTCCAAATGTACAATCTTATGGGTGATCCTTCAGTTTATGTATGGACTCAGGAGCCTAAGCCCCTTGCGATTAATTACCCTTCCATGGTTCAAGCGGGGCCGAGCCAGGCGCAGATTACTGTCACCCTTTCCCCGAGTAGCACTCCGGTTGAGGGAGCATTAGTTTCAGCGAGACAGAAGGGCACAACTGTAGATACTGTTTTTGACGTTGAATATACGAATAGCGTAGGTATTGCGCTAATGGATGTGGCACCGGAAACCCCTGATACGGTCTTCTTCACTGTAACCGGTTATAATCTCTGGCCTCAGACGGTATATGCTATGGTTTCCACTGAGGGCCCGTACGTCACCTATAAGCAATCGTATCTCCAAGAAATTAGTGGGAATGGTAACGGTCGCATCAACCCTGGTGAGGATCTGAAGCTCTATGTAATGCTGAAGAACTATGGGCAGGATGCGGCAACTAACGTTAATGCAACTTTAACAACCACAAATTC
>Ga0209204_1000369_pt1 | contig 49381 bp, 49 predicted proteins | sample AD_JPNMR2_MetaG_FD_184425 | JGI IMG/M metagenome (GOLD analysis project Ga0209204, IMG submission 184425) | Active sludge microbial communities of municipal wastewater-treating anaerobic digesters from Japan - AD_JPNMR2_MetaG (SPAdes) (version 2) | ecosystem: Engineered > Bioreactor > Anaerobic...
ACATCGGATAGCTATCTGAATCAGGAGAAAGAAAATAATCAAGCCAGAGATCTAGAGTGGCTTTTTGGTCAGCTCTAATAGTTTCTGCTTCTTTTTGTTTCATCTCGTCTGTTATTTCAATATCTCCATAACCAAGTTCCCGAGCTATTCTTCTTTTATTATCAAAATAGCTCTTAGGAATATCCTCAGGCTTAATAAGATATTTTTTATGATAAAATTTCTTGAGTTTGTTTAACAATTCTGGATCATCACGATGGCCTAAATGAGTCCTTTCTAAAAGTTTCATCCAATTAGCAATCTCTTCTGCTGGTTTTTGGGAAACTTTCTCTCCAGCTCTTTCTAATCTTTCCTTTTCGTGCTGAACATGCTTTGATTTATGAAGTTCAGGATTTTGCTGATGAAGAAATTGTTCTCCTAGATTCTCTGGCATTTTCTTAAAAACTTAATTTAAAACATTTTATCACAAAGTTACTTAAAATTCTAATTTACTCTATCATTTATCTAAAAAGCCTCATTAAATGAGGCTTTTTGGAGGCCATAAACCACGTTGGATTTATGGCCATGAATCCTACGTGGTTCAGTGCAGGGGCACCAGGACTCGAACCTGGAACTGAGATTTTGGAGATCTCAATGATACCATTTCACCATGCCCCTAAAGGGTCTTAGTTTGTCTCACTCATTCCAATCTTTTCTTTTTTCCTTCTTGGCATTCTTCTTAGAGAAACCTTTAGGATATCGTTTCTCTAATTTCTTGATGTTTTCTTCTAAAACCTTCTCTATATCCCACTTAAAAAAATTGCAAATCATTGCGATATACCACATAGTATCTCCCAAATTTTCTCTTATTCCTTCTTTTTGATTATCGCCATGAGAGAATGTTTTTTTAATACACCCCGCCACATCACCCGCCTCTCCTGCAATTCCTAACCCCCAAGTAAATATTTCTTTTTCTTTATTATTAAATTTTTTTGCAGTTCTTTTACAAAGCTTTTGATATTCTTTTATATTCATATAAAATGTGAACTTTTATTTTATTTTTTAACTTCTTTGTGAAGAGTATGTTTTCTGCACCAAGGACAGTATTTGTTAAATTCTAATTTACGCTCGACAGTTTTTTTATTTTTCCGAGTATAGTAATTGATTTTTTTACAATTACTGCAGGCTAATTTTGTTATAAATTCTTTTTTCATATTAAAACTTTAAAAGTTTGAGCCGAGAGCGGGAATCGAACCCGCGACCTTTTCATTACCAATGAAATGCTCTACCACCTGAGCTATCTCGGCTAGAAAGTGGGTAGGGTAGGATTCGAACCTACGTAGGCCTAAGGCCGCCAGATTTACAGTCTGGTGCAATTGACCGCTCTGCCACCTACCCACAGGATTAAATTAAATATTAATGATATTTAAAAACTTTTACGCCGTCATTAATTAAAAACTACTCAATCTTTTTCAATCACCAAAAATTAAATTGTAAGACAACTAATCACTAAAAAATCTTTTCTTTATCTTTGCTATTAATAACAGTCTAATAAACTAGTATCTGTTTGTCAATTTTTCTTTTATCCTACCTTCTTTATAACTTTCTATTTTTAAAAAAAATTTCTGAGCCATCCCGCGGATTTGAACCGCGAACCTACTGTTTACAAAACAGTTGCTCTACCGTTGAGCTAGGATGGCTTAATTTAAGTTGATTTATTTTTTTCTTTTATTTCCAAAAATAAATCGTAAATTACTTTATCATCTCTTTTAAAGTAATAAACTTGTAAAAGAGCCCAGCAGGCAGAATTATAATCGCCTTCCCATAAGTAGAGCCTGGCTAAATTTTTCAAAGGTTCGAGTGATTCTAAATTTTCTTTCAATAATTTTAATAATTTAATTTCTTCTTCTTTTAAATCTAAATTATTAAAATCTAAATCATCCAATTCTTCCAAAACTAAATCTTTTTTTTCTAAATTTTCGTCTATAATTGGCTTCAAATCTTGATTTTTCTTTTCTTTCAAAAATTTTCCCTTTTTAATTTTAACTAATTTGTCAGTAATTGCCGTATCTATTCTTAAAATAATAATTCTTAATCTTCTTAAAGTTTTTTCCCAAAAATTCAAGAATATATCTTTTAAAGGAATCTCTTTAATTTTCTTAAACCAGTCTAAAAACTTTCTTCTTTCTTTTTTAAGATTCTCATTGGCCGATTTTTGTTTTTTTGCTGGCGATTGACTAAAAAAAATTAAAATTAAACCGACTGAACTGAAAAAAATTATTAAAGTAGGAAATAGAGCATCCATAAAAGTTTAATCCCCAATCGCAAAACGAATAAATCTTTTAATTTCAATTTTTTCACCAAATTTGGCAGTTGCTTCTTTAATCAAATCGCTGATTTTTTTAGTTTCGTCTTTAATAAAAATTTGATTCATTAAACATAACTCTCCAAAATCTTTATCTAATTTACCCTTGATAATCTTTTCCAAAATTTCTTTTGGTTTTTTTTCGTTTTCAAATTCTTTTAAATATTCTTCTCTCTTTTTTTCTAATTCTTCGTTGGGAATATTTTCTTGAGAAAGATAAACTGGGTTCATTGCGACGATATGCATTGCCAAATCGTGAGCCAGTTGCTTAAAGTCAGCGTTTCTTGAAACAAAATCAGTTTCTGCCCGAAGTTCAACCAAAGCCGCTACCTGACCATTGGAGTGAATATAGCCGTCGATTATTCCGGCTAAAGTTTCTCCTGTTTGCTTTTTTATTGCCCTTAATTCGCCTTTTTTCTTTAAAATTTCTTTGGCTTTATTAAAATCACCTTTTGCTTCTTCCAAAGCCTTTTTACACTCCATTATCGGCGCTTGAGTTTCTTCTCTTAATTTTTGGATATCTTCAATTGTTATCATAATTTTGTTTTTAATATTAATTTAAAGAAAATTGTCCCTCTTCGCTTTCTTCTTTTTCTTGTTCTTTTATTGGCTCATTTTCTGGTTTAATCTCTCCTTTAGCCTCTTTTATTGCTTCTTCTATTAAATTGAGGATATATTCGAGGGAAGATTTAGCGCTATCGTTGGCAGGAATTGGATAATCAACTAAAGTTGGGTCATCATCGGTGTCTAAAATTGAGATGACAGGAATTTTGAGTCTCATTGCTTCTCTTAAAGCAGTGCTATGAACTGCTGGGTCAATAATAAAAAGAACATCTGGTAGTTTGGTCATATTTCTTATCCCTTGGAATTTCTTTTGAAGTTTCATTAATTCCTGACTCAGATTATGCCTTTCTTTTTTAGTAAAACTATTCCAAGCGCCGGATTGTTGTTTTTCTTCCAGTTCTTTTAAATATTTTATTCTTTCAGAAAGAGTTTTAAAATTAGTCAAAGTTCCGCCAAGCCATCTTATAGTAACATAAGGAAAATCATATTTCTGGGCGATTTCTTCAATCTTTTGTTTAACCGCTGTTTGAGTGCCAACAAAAAGAATTGTTTTATTACTAATGACAGATTCTTTAATAAAATCTAAAACTTTTTCCAAGGCTTTTTTTGTTTCTTCCAAATTTATTAAAGAAACTTCAGTTTTATTACTTTTAACCGTAAAATAACTTGCCTTTGGGTGGTTGCGAGTATCTTTGTGGCCGTACTGGAGACCGGCTTTTTCCATTTCTTCAATTGTAATCATAGTTTTATTTTTTTAAATTTAACACAAAAAAGAAAAAAAATCAATTCAAAAATCTATATTTGGTCTCTTGTATTCTATATTTTTATAAATTAAATAATGAATAGAAATTAAGAAATAAATAGAAATATAACGATGGATGATACCACAAATCGTAAATTGAACTATATTTATATTTCCAAATTTTCTCAATTTTTATCTTCTATTTTTGATTTTTTATTTTGGTCATTGGGATTTTATATTTTGATAAGGTATCTGAAATAAATTCAAAGATTCCTCGCTTCGCTCAGAATGACAGTTTCATTTATATTTGCATTTTCATTCCTTTTTTGGTATCATTTTGTTATGAAAAAAGATATTCATCCAAAATATTTTGAAAAAGCGACTATCACTTGCTCCTGCGGAGCAAAATTTATTGTTGGCTCAACCATAGAAAATATGGAGGTGGAAATCTGTTCTCAATGCCATCCTCTATATACTGGCCAGAAAAAACTGGTTGACACAGCTGGCAGGGTTCAGAAATTTGAAGCAAGATTAGAAAAAGCGAAAAAAATGCAGGCAGAAAAACCAAAACCTAATCCAAAACCAAAAAAAGAAGTTAAGGCGAAAAAAGAAGTAACAAAAGATGGAAGAAAAGTGGGAAAAAAGAAAAAATGATTTAGAAAAAGAAAAAGAAGAAATATTAAAGAAACTCAGTAGTCCTGAGTTTCTTTCAAATTACAAAAACTTCGAAGAAGCATCCAAAAAATTAAAAGCAATAGAAACAGAGCTAAATCTTTTAAAAGAGATTAAAAAGGCAGAAAAAAAGATAGAAGAAGCAAAAGATTTTTTAGCTTTGACTGGCGATAAAGAATCAATAGAGATGGCGGAAAAAGAAATTTCTGAAAATGAACTTATCATTCAAGAAACTTTAAATAAATTAGAAAATTTGAATAAACCAATTGGTCAAGAAATTAAAAGTATTATTCTAGAAATTAGAGCTGGAACTGGCGGAGAAGAAGCGGCGCTTTTTGCCCAAGACTTGTTACGAATGTATGAAAAATATAGTCAAAATCAAAATTGGCCAATCAAAGAAATTAGTATTAATCGCACTTCTTTAGGGGGTTTAAAAGAAGGAGTAATAGAGATTAGCCATCCTAATGCTTATAATAAATTGAAATACGAAGGGGGAGTTCATCGAGTCCAAAGAATTCCTTTAACTGAAAAATCAGGCAGAGTTCATACTTCAACGGCGACGGTCGCAATTCTACCTCAATGGGAAAATCCGCAAATAGAAATTAAACCTGAAGAAATTGAAGAAAGTTTTTTCCGTTCTTCAGGAGCAGGAGGACAAAATGTTCAAAAAGTGGAAACCGCAGTCAGATTAATTCATAAACCAACCGGAATAATTGTTACCTGCCAAAGCGAAAGATATCAAAGACAAAACCGAGAAAAAGCCTTAGAGATTTTAAAAAATAAACTCTATCAAGAGGAATTAGAAAAGAAGGAAGAAGTTTTAATAAAAGAAAGGCGCGAACAAATTGGTCGCGCCAAAAGAGTGGAAAAAATCAGAACTTATAATTTCCCCCAAGATAGAATCACTGACCACCGACTACAAAAAAGTTGGCATAATCTTTCCAAAATTTTAGACGGCGATTTAGAAGAAATAATCCAATCTTTTTCAAATTTCTAAAAGGGAATCTCTTCTAGATTTTCTTCTTCTGGGTTTTCTTTTGTTTCTTCCAAAATAGGCAAATCTTGAAGTTGTTCTTCAATTGCGCCCTCTTCAGAAGGAATTTTTAATTCTGTTTGAGCAGTGAAACGAGGTCCAAACTGAATGTTTTCCGCAATAATCTCGGTTTTAAATCTTTTTTGGTTGTTTGCGTCTTGCCAAGAGTGAGTTCTAATCCTGCCTTCGATAAAAACCATTCTTCCTTTTGACAAATATTGACTACATAATTCAGCCATTTTACCCCAAACGACAATATTATGAAATTCAGTTTCCTGCTGTTTCTGACCATTTGCGTCTACCCAAACTCGGTTAGTGGCTAAACCAAAATCCGCGACTGACTGACCAGATGGAGTAGTCCTTAAATTAACATCGCGGGTAAGATTACCTATGAGAAAAACTTTATTAAGATTCATATTAATTAATATTAACCCTCACTGTTTTGCCGACCTTTTTAAATAATTACTCTTTAAGAATTTCATTCAATTTCTGTTCTAATTCTTCCAAGTTCACTTCTGTAGTTTCTTTTGAAACTGATTCTTCTTTTATTCCTTTCGCTTTAGAAGGCACGGTTTTAAACACTCTTCTTTTTATCGGTTTTTGGGCTAATTCCTGTTTTTTAAAGATAGAAAAACGTAAAATCTCCGGAGTCAAAGATAATTTTTTCCTCAATTCCTCTAATTTTTCCTCCTCTATCTTGAATCTTGCCAAACAAAGATAACCGCTGGTTTCTTTTTTTATGGGATAAGATAAAAGTTCCAAGCGAGGAAGATTGGTCTCTAAAATAGCGCCTCCTAATTCTTCAATTTGTTTTACAAAATTATTAAATTTTTCTTCTGCTTCTTTATCAGCTAAATTGGAAGAAAGAAAAATTACTAATTCGTAAAAAAATTTTTTTTCTTTTGCTTCGCTCATAAAAATATTTTTAAGTTTATTTTTCAGTAAAAAGTTCCTTAAAGATTTTTTGGCTGACTGTTTTATTTTCTTTTAGAAAATCTCTAGCTGCCTCAAAGCCGACTCCTAATTTTTCTTCGCCAAAGACAAAAGTATTGCCAGATTTTTTTACTACCCCTTTTTTAATTGCTAAATTTAATAGGTCTCCGGCATAAGAAATTCCCTCACCGTAAATAATATCAAATTCTGCTTCTTTAAATGGGGGAGCAACCTTATTTTTAACCACTTTTGCTTTTATTCTTGAACCAATAATTTCATCACCTTTTTTAATTTGAGCAATTCTTTTTAGTTCAATTCTTACCGAAGCGTAAAATTTTAAGGCTTTGCCGCCAGGAGTGGTAGTCGGCGCTCCAAACATCATTGCCCCGATTTGAGCCCGAATTTGGTTGGTAAAAATAATCGCGGTGTTAGTTTTACTGGCAATGGCAGTTAATTTTCTTAAAGCCTGACTCATTAATCTTGCTTGAAGACCAATTTGTTGGTTTCCCATCTCACCCTCTAATTCCTGTCTTGGAGTTAAAGCAGCCACTGAATCGATGACGATTACCTCAATAGAAGAGGAACGGACCAAAGCCTCAACAATATCTAAGGCCTGTTCTCCGGAATCAGGCTGAGAAATCAAAAGTTCTTCTACTTTTACCCCAATTTTTTTAGCATACTCAGGGTCTAGAGCATGCTCAGAATCAATAAAAGCCGCTTTTCCGCCCCTTTTTTGCACTTCTGCAATAATATGCAAAACTAACGAGGTTTTTCCCGAAGATTCTGCTCCGTAAATTTCAATAATTCTTCCTCGGGGAATTCCACCCACCCCCAAAGCAATATCGAGCGAAGGAGAACCGGTCGGAATTACATCTACGTCAACTTTTCTAACTTCTCCTAATTTCATAATCGCTCCTTCGCCAAATTTATCTCGAAGCATTTTTAAAGTTTCTTCTAATTCCCCTTCCTGTTTTTCTTCTTTTTGAATCTTTCTTGCCATATTAAGATATTTAATTTTAGCAAATTTCCCCTGTTTTGACAACGACCTTATTCATTAAAAAGATAATTTATATTTCTTGTTATTTCTGATTGTCTGCCTAAATGGTTAGTAGCAGTGATTTTTATTTGATTTAAGCCAGGATTTAAAGTCAGAGAGTAAGAAAAGTTTCCTTCTTTATCCAAAGTTAAAGGCTGCTCCTCCAAAAAAACATTTTTTGTCCTGATGGCTTTACCAGAGATATTTAATTCTTTTTTGTCAGTAGAATAATCTTTGGAAGGTGAAAAAAGAATGATTTTTGGCGGAAAAATAAGAAAACTTATTTCATAGAGAAGATAGCCTAAAATACAAAAAACTAAAATAAACTTAAAAAGTTGAGTGAAAAAACTCCTTAAATAAACAAAAATTTTAATCTGAGGAACAGCAAATCTATTTTTAGGGAGTGAATCTTTGTTTCCTGCTTTCCACTGGCGATGATTCGTTTGAGAGAGAAGTTTCAAAACCTCATCTGGATTAAGATGAAGATACTGACAGTATTTTTTAACAATTGCCCGAAGATAAACTGGAGGCGGAAGATTAGAATAGTCATCTTCTTCAATTGCTTTTAAATAAGCGAGATTAATCTTTGTTTCTTGGCTTATCTTTTCCAAAGAAAGACCTTTTTCTTTTCTTTTCTGAACTAAAAATTCGCCTAAAGAAATTTCTTCTTTTTTCTCTTCTTCGGTCATATTAGTTAAAATTAACTATTTACTGGTTATTTTTGAACTCATCTAAAGTTTCTTTGCTGACGAAAACCTGACGAGGTTTTGCTCCTTCACCAGGAGAGATTACCCCTTTTTCTTCCAACATATCTAAAAGTCTTGCTGCTCGAGCATAACCAATTTTTAATTTTCTCTGCAAAAGAGAGGCTGAGGCTTTTTGTAATCTCACCACTGTTTCATAGGCTTCAGAATAAAGTTCATCTTCGGTTTCAAATTCTTCAAAATTAATTACTCCTTTATTTTCTTCGCCGACAAAACCTTCTAAATCTTTCTTTAATCCATTTTCTTCAAAAACTAGTTCGTTTTGTTCGTTAATAAATTTTACAATGGCATCAATTTCTTTTTCAGAAATATAAGCGCCCTGAATCCTTCTTGGCCTTGCTGACAAAGGAGAAAGATAAAGCATATCTCCATGGCCTAATAGTTTTTCTGCTCCGGCGCAATCAAGAATTGTTCTTGAATCAACTTGAGAAGCAACCTGAAAAGCAATTCGATGAGTGATATTGGCTTTAATTAGACCAGTAATGACTTCAACTGATGGCCTTTGAGTGGAAACAACCAAATGAATTCCTGTGGCTCTTGCCATTTGAGCAATTCTGACAATAAAACTTTCCAGTTCTCTGCCATAATAAATCATTAAATCAGCCAATTCATCAATAATAACCACAATATAAGGCAAGAAATCTTGCTCTCCTTTTTCAATAATTTTCCGATTATAACTTTCAATATCCCGGCTACGATTTTGGGCTAAAATTTCATATCTTTTTTCCATTTCTGAAATCACCCATTTTAAAACCGGCACAACTTTTTTGTTCTCAGTAATTACTGGTGTTAAAAGATGAGGAATACCATTATAACGAGACATCTCCACTCTCTTTGGGTCTATTAAAATCAATCTTAAGCTTTGAGGAGAATTTTTTATTAAAAAGGAGCATAAAAGAGAATGAAGACAAACGCTTTTGCCAGTACCAGTGGCGCCAGCCACTAAAAGATGGGGCATTTCTGTCAAATCAGTTAAAACCACTTCTCCTTTGACATCACGACCCAAAGGAAAGCTTAAAGGCAATGGATTTTTTAAAAAATCAATTTCTTTTAATAGATTGCCCAATCTCACTAAAGCGATTGAACGATTGGGAACCTCTATGCCTACCATTGATTTACCGGGAATTGGGGCCTCAATTCTAATCGGATGCGCTGCCAAAGATAAAGACAAATCATTATGAAGAGCGGTAATAGAAGACAATTTTACCCCTTCGGCTGGTTTTAAAGTATACTGAGTCACTGTTGGACCAACGTTAACTTCTCCCATTTCCACTTCGATGCCAAAACTCTGAAGGGTTCTTTTAATAATATTGGCATTTGCCCTGATATCGCCTGTGGTCGGATGCGAACTATCGGTATTAAGCAGGTCTATTGGCGGCAATTTATAGCCGTTTTTAATTTTCAAAGATTTCAAAAAGATTTTTTCTCTTTTTTCTTCTAATTTTTCTTCTTTTTTAATCTCTTTTTCTTCTGTTTTAATTTCTTCTTTTTTCTCAAATACTGGTTCAACTTCTTTATAGGTTGAAACCTCAATTTTTTCTTCTAATTTTTCTCTTGGTTTTCTTTTTAAAAGTTTTATTGGCAGACGAAAAATCAAAATCAAGCCGCTAATAAGAACGGCAAAATAAATAACGGTGCTAGCATAAATTCCTAAATAATTTGTTAAAATTCCGCCAATTTTGCCAATTATTCCTCCCTCGTGAGAAGAAAAGATATCAACTAAAGAAAGGAAAGAAAAAAGAGTTAAAAAAACTCCTAAAAAAGAAACTAAATTAAAACTAAAATGATACAGACTGGCTTTAAGGTATCGATAGACCAAAAAAAGAAGAAGAATTGGCAAAAAATAATAACCCCACCCTAATAAATAGTTAAAAATTCTATAAATAAAAATCCCAACCGGACCTGCCAAACCTTTAGCGCTTAAAATTAAAAGAATTGCTAAAACAAAAAGAAAAATGGCAACGATGCTATTTTTAATTTCTGGCTCTAAAAATTGCTGTTCTTTCTTTTCGTCTTCTTCTGTTTCTTCAACAAAACTTTTCTCCTTTTTTTTGTTTTTTATCTTTCTCATAAAACTTAACCTTATTTATTTTATCATAAAAAAAGCCTTTTGACGAGCAAAAGGCCTCTTCTAATTTAAAACTTTGTTGTCAATTTTGCATTTTGTATTTTAATTTTACATTTAGCATTTTGACTCTTGATCTATTTTTAGGTATACCTATCAGCCACTTTTGAAGCCCCATAGGATTCTGGTTTGGTTTTGACTTCGTAGCCAGAACCTTTTACCATGCCAATAATCTCTTGAAGCATTTCTCTTGTTTCGCCGTTTGAACCAATATCAACGTGAATTTCGAAATTAAAATTTATTTCTTTGTTTAGAGAAAGTTCTTTTAAAATATTTTCCGCCAAATTCAAAGACATAATCACTTCTTGATATATTCTTTCCCTTAAAACCATTTGTTTTTTAGAATCTCTGATTCTTTTCCAAAAGAATCTTCCGCCATGGCCAACCCGATAAACAACAATCGCGCTAACAAAATCTGTTGTTTCGTGATTACTGGAATCAGTGCCAATAATAATTTTATATTTCGCCTTTGGTTCAGATTTAATAAAAAAAATAATCTCTTCTAAGAGAGTTTTTTGAGTAAAAACTTTTCCAGTTGGCGAATAAAATTTTTCCATTAAAAATTAACGGATAACAAAAGGCAAAAGTCCCAAAACTCGCGCTCTTTTAACGGCCTTTTTCAATTGTCTTTGGTGTTTAGCACAAAGATTTGTTTTTCTTCTGGGATAAATTTTCATTTGGCCAGAAAGAAAACGTTTCAGAGTTTGAGTATCTTTATAATCTATTTCTTTTGTATTATGAAGACAAAAATAACATTGGGTCATAAAATATTTTTAATTTTAGCGATAAGCAAGTTGTTTTAAAGTGGCGATATCAGATTCATACCTGTCAGCGATTGCCAAAACGCTGTCAGCATAAAAACTATATTTAGTATTAACAGAACCAGAAAAATAAATTAAGGCTGCCCGCCATTCACTATCTCTGGTTTTTTTATTAGCTCCATAGTTCGTAAGATACAGGGCAGAAGCTAGAAAAGCATCCCTTACATCCCAAGGATTGGCGACAGCCTTACCTGTGATTTGTTTAACTTTCGGCGCATAAGTGAGCCAAGTAGTGGGAATGAATTGGGCTGGCCCCATTGCTCCTCCCCAACTATTTTGTCCAGCAATTAGTCCTCTTTTTGGGTCATTAATCGGACAAGAAACAGGAGTAGTATCAGGGTCAAGTCCTAATTCACGCGTAATTTTTAAAAAGGCTTCGTGCTGACTCGGTTTCATCACTTGACGCCAATTTTTATTATAAGGATCCCCTGGCCGATTACAAGTACCAACATTTTTTCCTAAATTTGATTCTTGGGTAATAACCGCTAAAAGAAAGGCTGGCCGAATACCGGTTTTTGAAGCAACCCATTCAGCAATCTCCAAGGCCTCGCCGAAAGTCACTTGAGTTTTTACTCCAATTAATTCATATAGTCTTTGTCTAATTTCATTTGCTTTCTGCTGAGAACTTGAAAGCAATTGCTGGTACTTCTGCTCATTGCCTTTAGTAATTTCTAGAAGGGAACTGCTTTCCTTTTGATTTTTTTCCAATTCTTGTTTTTGCAATAATTGCATTGCCAACATTTTTTGAGTTTCCTCGGCGTCAGCATCTAATTTTTGTTTTTGCAGACTTAGAGTATTTTCTAACTCTTGTAATTCTTGAATATTAGCCTGAATTTTCTCCTGTAATAAATTGACGGCGTTCAAATAATCAAAAAACTCACTAATTTCATTATTAGCCAGAATAATCTCTAGAGTGGAATACTGTTTTAAATGGTAAAAAGACAAAAGGGCATTTCTCAAATTTTGTTTTGTCTGTTCAATTTTACTAATAGTTTTATTGATTGAATTAGTAGTATCTTCAATTCTAACTTTTAAATAATCTAAATTTAAATTTGTCTGTTTAATTTTCAAGGTTAATTGCTCGGCTTTCTTTTTTAATTCATTAATTTTATTTTGTAAACTCTGTTTTTCTTTTTGAGTCTGGGCGACAACTTTTTCATAAGCAGCGATTTCTTTTTCAACTTCTTCCAACTCTTTTTCTAACTTCGCTCTTTCTTCATCATATAAAGCAATTGCTTCTTTAAAAGACAATGGAGATAGAAAAATTGGGGCGTTTACTGAAGTGCCTAAATTTAAAACAAGAAAACTAACTAAAAGAAACAACGAAATAAATTTTGCCGCTTGACTGGTAAAAAAATAATTTAACTTTTCTTTCGAAACTTTTTTTTCTCTCTCTGTAACCTTAATACCACTGGCTAACTTGCGGATATCTTCTATTTTATTTCTCTCTAAATATTTTATATTCATAATTATTTTGGTTTCTCTGTTTTTTCTTATTCTGGTTTTGCCTCTTCTTTGGTTTCTTCTTTTTCTTCTTCTTCTTTTTCTTCTTTGGCGCCGCTCACCTCTACTTCTTCGGCCGTCTTCACTCTCCCTAATTCTTTTTCCAATTCTTCTTCAGAAATTGGAGCGCTAATGGTGATTACCGGCGTATTTAAATCTACCTTAACCTTAACTCCATCTTTTAAAATCAAGTCTTTAACATAAATTGTTTGGCCAATTTCTTTTAAGACAGAAACATCGATTGGAATTTCGTGAGGAACATCTTTTGGCAAGGCCTCGATTTCTATTTCATCCATTGATTGAATTAAAATTCCTCCAGTTTTTACTGCTGGCGATTCGCCAATTAGAGTAATTGGCACTGGAGTAGTAATTGGCTTGTCCATTTCAACTTCATAAAAATCTACATGAATCGGCCAATTAGTTACGAAATGTCTTTTTACCTCTTGGACGATTACATTCCTTGGTTTTTTTTCTCCCTCAATTTCCAAATTAAAAATATCAGTTTCTCCGGTTCGTTTAAAAATTTCTTCAAAATCTTTAAGATTGACTGCTAAAGGAATTGATTCAGTTTTTTTACCATACAAAACAGCCGGAATTACCCCTTTTTCTCTCAAGAGTTTATTCTTTTTACCAAAAATCTCTCTTCTTTTTGTTTTCAGAGTTAAATTATCCATAGTCTTTTATTTTAGCGAAAATCAGAGAAAAAATCAACCCCTTATTAATCTCCTAAAACAATCTGCCTTAATTTTTCTGTTATCTCTAAAGGATTTTCACTTTGCCAAATGTTTCTGCCAACTGCAACCCCGCTTGCTCCTAATTCCATTATTTCACTTGCAACTGCCAAAAATTTCTCTTCATTTAATTTTTGACCGCCTGATAAAACTACTTTTGTTTTGCCGGCTAATTTTATTGCTTGTTTAAAACTTTCTTTATCTCCGAAATATTTCAATTTAATAATATCAGCGCCTAATTCCAAACCAATTCTGCCAGCATATTCGGTGATTTTCGGGTCGTTCTCTAGTCCTGGCTTAGGATAAGCCCAAAGAATTGCCCCCATCTCTAAATGATGGGCTTTTTCTTGAATCTGGCCAAAATCTTCAAACATTTTGGCTTCAAACTTACTTCCTAAATAAATGGTATAACCAACTGCCTGCGCCCCTAATTTTTTGGCATATTCAACTGAACAATTAACGGCTGAATACGGCTCTTCGTTTGGTAAAAGATTGGTTTTACCATTTAGTTTTAAAATTAAAGGCACTCTTTTTTGATAAGGAGAATTTAAATAATACTTTTCTGCGATTCCTTTTTGAAGAATAATGCCGGTAAATCTGCCCTTAACTGCCAAATCCAAAATATATTCTGGGTCTGAATTTTTTTCTCTAAAATCACTTGGCCCATGTTCAAAACCATGGTCATAAGCCAAAAAAAATGCTCTTTCATTTTTTAAAAAAGGAAAAAGATAATTTTTCATAATAAAGTTTTAGTAATTTTAAATTTGAACGGATGATTTTTTAATTTTTCAAAGTGATTTAAAATTCCTTTTTTTGCTCCAATAAATTGAATTACTGAATTAGCATTTAAAGAACCAAAAAAGATTGCTTCTTTTAAGATTTCTTCATTAATTATTTTGTTTTTCATTAAAATTGAAATAAAACCAGAAGCGAAAGCATCGCCGGCGCCAGTATGATCTTTGGCTTTTTTCTTTGAAAGAGCCGGGGCTTGATAAAGAAACTGGCCATCTGAAACCATTACTCCTTTTTCCCCTTTTGTCATCACCACAATCCCCGAAACTAATTTATCTAACTTTTTAAAAACCTCTTTTTCTTTTTGATAAGGGATATTTGTCAAATATGAAGCTTCTTCTTGATTAACAATAAAAACATCAAAAAAAGAAAGATAATTTTTATTTTTCTTCAGCCATAAAAGTTCATTTCTAGAAGGATTAATCGCAATTTTAATCTTTTCTTTTTTTGCCCAGAAAAGAATTTTTTTTAAAATATTTTTTTCTTTTCCCAAAGAACCTAAAAATAACCACTGAGTTTTAATTTTATTAAAAGGAATCTCTAAACTGCTCAAATTTTGAGCGCAACCTTTATAAGATAAAATTGTTCTCTCTCCATTTTTAGTTAAAAGAATTACTGAGTAAGCGGTTGGTTTTACATAATCTATCTGGACAAAACTAATATCAACTCCCTCTTCAATCATCTCTTTTAAAATTGTCTCGCCAGGAACATCTTTTGCCACCCGAAAAATCGCTAAAGTTTTAAAACCCAAACGAGCAAAAGTAGTAGCGGTATTAGTTGCTCCGCCGCCAGTTGAAAAATGAACTTCAGGGACGGTGATTTTTGCGCCTAAAGGCAGGCCAATCCCTTTTTTGGTAATAAATCTTTTATCTTTTAGATAAACAAAGGGAATTCCTTCAAAAATTCCATCCCGAGTGGCTGAACCAATGGTGATGATATCGTAGATCATAAAAAATTAAAATTCCTTTTGAATTTCTTTCACTTTCTTTTTTATACTTTCTTTATCTAATTCGTATTTTTTTATTAATTCTTCCGCTTTTCCTGACTCGCCAAAACTGTCTTTCATTCCCATAAAACAGATTTTCGTCGGATAGTTTTCTGAAAGAAATTCTGAAATGGCGCTGCCCATTCCACCGGCGATTTGATGTTCTTCTAAAGTGATAATAACTTTTGACTTTTTTGCCCATTCTAAAATTAATTCTTTATCCAAAGGTTTAATAGCAGAATTATTAATTACACAAATATTTATCCCTTCTTCTTTCAATTCTTTTGCGGCTAAAACTGCTTCTTGGACCAAGAAACCACAAGCAAAAATAGTAATCTGGGAAAAATTTTCTTCTGGCAACCAGAAAACCTGCGATTTTCCAATTTCAAAAGGAGTTTCTTCAGTTGTTAAAACCAGAGATTTTTCCCTAGCCAAGCGCAAATAAACTGCGGTTGGGTAATCAATTGCTCTTATAATTGCTTTTTTTGCTTCCAAGGCGTCAACTGGCGAAACCACTGCCAAAAAAGGCAAAACTCTTGTTAAAGCAATATCTTCTAAGGCCTGATGGCTGGCGCCATCTTCTCCAACATTTAACCCTGTATGTGAGCCAACTAAAATCACCTTTGCTTCGTTATAACAAATAGTGGTTCTAATCTGCTCCCAATTTCTCCCAGGAGAAAAAACTGCATAGCTGGCGACTACAGGAATTTTCCCGCTCATTGCCAAGCCCGAAGCAATGCCAATCATATTTTGTTCAGCAATCCCTAATTCAATAAATCGTTCCGGATATCTGTCTCTAAAATAATTCATTCGCACTGATTCGCAAACATCAGCAGTCAAAGCAACTACTTCTTTATTCTTTTCGCCAGCAATTACTAATCCCTGACCAAAACCATCCCGCATTGAAGCCTTCGAGCTATTTTCTTGAAATAAATCAGGATTTAATTTAAGTTCTGGATTAAGCATAATAATTCAAAATTGTTATAGGTTTATTTTTAGTCTAATTCTGATTGAATTTTTCCTTTTAAGGAACGAAGTTGTCTTAAGGCTTCTTCTGCCTCAATTTTGTTTGGGGTTTTGCCATGCCAAAAATAATCCCATTCCATAAAATCTACCCCTTTTCCTGGAATAGTATGGCAAATAATCGCCACTGGTTTAACAAAAACCGATTTTGCTTTATACAAAGCGTTTATAATTTCTTCAAGATTATGACCGTCAACTTCTAATACTTTCCAGTTAAAAGCCTCATATTTTTCTTTTAAGGGCTCTAGAGGCATTACTTTTTCTGTAAAACCATCTATTTGAATATTGTTTCTGTCTATTATTACTGTAAGATTATCTAATTGATGTTTTCCGGCAAACATAATTGCTTCCCAAGTGTTTCCGCATTGATGTTCGCCATCGCCCATTAAACAATAAACCTGATAGTTTTTTTTGTTCATTTTTGCTGCTAAAGACATTCCAATTGCCTGCGATAATCCTTCACCAACCGGCCCTGACGAGGTTTCAATTCCTTTTAATGACAAACGACAAGGATGTCCTTGCAAAGAAGAATTTAATTTTCTTAAAGTGAAAAGTTTGCTTTTATCAAAATAGCCAGCATAAGCCAAGATGGTATAAATTAACGGCGCATAATGGCCATTGGAAATTACCACCCGGTCGCGTTCTGGCCAGTCAGGCTCTTTTGGCCGATAGTTTAAAATGCCGGAAAAGTATAAAGCGACATACTGTTCAACTGCCCCTAAAGGACCGGCGCAATGACCTGATTTTGCTTCAAGCAAAATTTCAATTATCTCTTGGCGAATTTGAGAACTTAATTCTTCTAAATCTTTTATTTTTAATTTCATATTTTATTTACCAAATTCTCAAAATATTTAATTTTTTCCTTTGGATTTTCGGTTTCAAAAATCGCTGAACCAATCGCAAAAATATTTGCTCCTGATTTTAATGCCTCCACGATAATCTCTTCGTTTAAACCACCATCGAGTTCAATATTAATTTTGGGATACTTATCTCTAAATTCTTTAATTTTATCCAAAACAAAATAACGAAACTTTTGGCCGGAAGGCCCGGGGTCAACTCCTAAAAGCACAACAAAGTTTAAAAATTTTATAAAATCTTTTAAAGAGGAAAGGGGTGTGTCAGGATTTAATGCCAAGGCTAATTCTACTTGATTTTCTCTGCAGATTTTCAAAAGATTGTCGAAATTTTTAATCGTCTCTAAATGGACAATTACTCTTTTTGGTTTAATTTCGAGCCAATCTAAAAGTTCTTTTTCTACATTTCTAATCATCAAATGAATTTCAAATCTTTTTCTAAAATGCTTTATTTGTTTCAAATCTTTAACTAGGTGCCAATTTTTAAATTCTGTAAAAGAACCGTCTGAAACATCTATTTGGAAAGTTTCTTTAAAATCTTTAAGAAGATGAAGCCTGTCTTCAAATTTCTGTTGGGTTTTAACGTTAATAACCGGAACAATCTCTCGTTTTAAATTATTTTTTTGAAAAAATGGAAAAAACATAAAAATTAACTTATAACCAATAATTTATAACTAATAATTTCATTATCACCCCTTGGTTTAACATCCTATTCTTCGTCAATTTTACTAATTCTTCTTTTAAATCTTTCTTCTTCTAAAAATTTAGCTTTGAGCCATTCCTTAATTATTCTGATAGCAGTAACTTCATCTGTTAAATCAGCAGCCAAACACAAAACATTAGCATTGTCTTCTTCCTTTGCTTTTCTTGCCAAATAGCCTGAAAGAGCAAGAGCCCCTCGCACTTTTTTAAAACGATTACTTGCAATTGACATCCCAATGCCAGTGCCACAAATCAAAATCCCTTGATTTTCTTTTGGATTCTCCTGAACTTTTTTTGCCACTAATTTAGCAAAATCAGGAAAATCGTCGTCTTTATCATAATTAAGATTTCCTAAATCTTCAAATTCAAGTCCATGCGATTTTAAAAACTTCTTTATCGCTTCTTTCAAATAATAACCTCGATGATCAGCCCCTAAATAAAGCATAAATAAAGCATATTAAAAATTTAATCTCTTTATTTGTTCTAAAAGAGTCCAAGCATAGCCCCACTCGTTGTCATACCAAACTAAAACTTTTACTAAATCTTTATCTACAACTTTGGTAAAAGTCAAATCAACAATTGCTGGCCTTATATCTTTAATAATATCTGAAGAAACTAAAGGTTCATTCGAGACGCCTAAGATATTTCGCCATTTTTCTTCTTTTGAGGCTTTAACCAGAATCTCGTTTATTTCTGCAACACTGGTTTCTTTTTGAGAAACAAAAGTAATGTCTGCCAATGAACCGCAACTAACCGGGACTCTAATTGCCAAGCCATCAAATTTTCCTTCTAAATTTTTTATTGCTTTGGAAATAGTTTTGGCAGCGCCAGTAGTTGAAGGAACAATATTTTGGGCTGCGGCTCTGCCTCTCAAAAAATCATCTCCTTTAGTTTGGCCATCAACTAAATTCTGAGTGGCAGTATAAGCATGAACTGTATTTAAAATTGCTTTTTTAATGCCAATTTTTTCTTCTAAAACTGCCAAAACTGGACTAACAGCATTGGTAGTACAAGAACCATTGGAAACAACTTCGAAATTATTTATTTCATTTTCATTAATTCCCAAAAGAATAATTCTGCCATCTTTTTCTTCTTCCCCTTTGGCAGGTGCAGTAATAATTACTTTTTTAGCGCCGGCAAGAATATGACTTTTCGCTAAATTATAATCTTCAAAAACGCCAGTGGCTTCGATCACTAAATCAATATCTAAATCTTTCCAAGGAAGATTTTTTGGGTCTTTTTCTTGAAAAAAGACTATCTTATGATTGGCTATTTGTATTTGGTTATCTTCTAAAATTTCGATTTCTTTATCATAAAATCCATAAACGCTATCGTGCTTTAAAAGATAAACCAAATTTTTTAAAGAGCCTAAATCATTAATGGCCACTACTTGCAAAGTTGGCTCTTCAAGCGCTTGCTTAAAAAAAGCGCGGCCAATTCTTCCAAAACCATTGATAGCAATTTTCATATATCTAAAAATTAAAAATTAAAAATTTTAAAAACTTAAAAAATTCACAATTGCTTGACCAAATTCCTGAGCGGCTAACGGACCATTGGCAGTAATAATTTTCCCATCTAAAACTACTGGTTGGTCAACATAAATAGCGTTGTTTTCTTTTAAAATTTTAATCGCGCTTTTGTCTAAAGGAGAAGACCAAATAGTGGCTCTTTTGTTTTCTAAAATTTTAGCTTTCGCCAGCAAGGCCGGAGCAATACAAATCGCAGAAACTAATTTATTTTCTTGATAAAAATCTTGGGCTAATTTTTGAAAATTTAAATTGTCTAATTCTTTAGTCATTCCCGGACCGCCAATAAAAATTACTCCCTCATAATCTTTTGTTTCAATTTCTTTGGCAGTTTTTTTAATTTCTACTTCACCGCCTTCGACGCCAACCGCCAATCCAATTTGAGAACTTGTCGTTTCGACGGTAAAACCATTTTTTTCCAAAATCTCTTTTGGTACAAAATATTCTTCGTCGCGAAAATCTTTAAAAGCGACAACCATTAAAATTTTTTTGTTCATTTTATTTGAAATTAAGTTATTTTGCGAAGGTAAGGTGGAAGTAATAGGCATAATTGATTTTTTGGAAACAAACCTTAAAAGAAGACCGGCTGTTAAAAGAACTATCCCTATCAAGAAAAAAATCCAAGCCAATTTATTTTTAGACATAGCTTCTAACTTATATTATAGAGCAAATTTCTTAAATAATAAATAGCAATTCCAAAAGCCACGGAAACATTTAAAGATTCCTTTTCCCCAGTCATTTCAATTTCTAAAATTAAATCTACTCTTTTTAAAATTTTTTTTGATATTCCTTTTATCTCATTTCCTACAATTAAAGCAATCTTTTTCTTTTTTATTTTTTTTAACTGAAAAAGATTTTTCGCTTTTTTGTTTTGTTCCAAAGCAATCAGAAAATAATCTTCTTTTTTAAGTTTTTCAATTAGCCGCCAATTACTGGCTATTTTTTCCCAATTAATGTAATTTTCCGCACCTAAGGCAACTTTTTTAACTTTTTCATTATCTGGAGTCGGAGTAATACCGCAAAGATAAATTTTCTTTACTCCCGCGCCATCGGCAGTTCTAAAAATAGCACCCACATTGTAGGTGCTACGGATATTATCCAAAATTACTATTAACTCTAACTCAGGATTGTTTTTCTTTTTATTCTTTTTTGTTTTCATTTGAAGAAATCCCTAAAATTTCTTCAAGCAAAGGTTTATCGAAACCTTTAACAATTTTCCCGTCAATGTCTATGACCGGCACTCCTGTTTGTCCTGATTTTAAAATCATTTCTTGGGCTTTAACTTCATCTCTGGAGACATCTATTTCTTCAAATTCAATCTTATTTGCTTTTAAAAATGATTTTACTGCCTGACACCATGGGCAAATAGGAGTTGAATAAACTATCACCTTCATAACAGTTTTTAGTTACAACTGGCGCTATTCGAATTGTCAGAAGTGGCATAATCAGCAGAAAAACTTGCGGCTGCTTGATTAGTTGTCAGTTTTGTTTGACAAAAAGAAGGTTGATTTTCAAAACCACAGCATAAAACGGTTTTTACTGCCTCGGCAGTTCTGCCGCCAAAATCAAACTCGCTCACCCTTTCGTCATTGAGAATTAAAGTAGGAGAACCAGTGACATTAAACTTTTTACCTCTTTCAAAATCTTTCTGAGCGTACACTATTCCCTTAGAAGTATCATTCATACAACTTGTTAATTTTGAAACATCTATTTTAGAAGAAACCAAACATTCATCTGACTTACCTTCTTTGATATAACAATCAATATAAGGCCAATATTTGTCAGGTTGTTCCTCTCTTAAACAAATCTGCCTTAAGTTCTCTGTCCCCTCTGCACCTCCGGGAGTATTGTTATCATGCATTGATAATATTTTGCCGTCAACAACCTCTCCCATATATTCTACTCTTATATATTGAGCTAATTGAGGAATATTTTTAACTATTTCATTTAAAACCCTCTGCATTTGTAAACCAAAAGGACAATGACTAACAACGAACGCTTCGAGGACCGGCGTTTCTTTTTTAGTAATTTCTTCGCAAGTTTTCTTTTGAGTTACTTCTGTGGTAGTTTCAGTTGTTTTCTGAGTTGCGACTATTTCTATTCCTTCAGGAAACAATAACCGACCATCTTTGGTAAGATAAGTATCGTATTTTTCCTCCCCTATTTTTAAAATAAATTTATAAACTCCGCTTTCTTCAGTAATTCCTTCAGCAGTGGCGGTTGCACCTTGAAGCAAATTTTTGTTAATGTAATCAACGGCTTTTAAAACCTTCGTTTCTTTCGGTTCATAAAGGTTAAATGATTTTAAGCCGCCGCTATAACTCAAAATGAATGATGCAATTATTAAAGCAATAATGATAACTTTCCAATTTGTTTGAGTTTTTGCCATATTTATTTATTTATTTTACCCGCCCAAATTTTGCTTCGCAAAACCTGAGCGGTTGATTTTACCAATTTACGACCATTTGACTAAAAAATAATTTTTCTTTCCCCTTTTAATTAGAAGGTATTTTTTAAAAAGACAAAATTTTTTTTCAATTATACTCTCTTTATTTGTAAATTGCAAGCCATTAATAAAAATAATTCCACTTTCTATATCTTGCCTTGCCTGCCTTTTGGAAAAAGAAGCGCCGCTTAAAACTAATAAATCAACCAAAGAAATCTTTTCCTTTCTTTCTATCGTTGAAACTTTCAACCCTTCAAAAGCAATTTCAAGTTCTTTTTCCGTAAGATTTTTAATCTTGCCATAAAACAAATCTTCGGAAATCTTTTTTGCTTCTTTTGCTTCTTTTTCAGAATGAACTAATTTTACCACCTCAAAAGCCAAAATTTTCTGAGCAGTCCTTTTTTCTGGTTGATTTTTTGTTTCTTTTTCTAATTTATCAATTTCTAATTCTTCCAAAAAAGTAAAATATTTTAAAAACTTTATCACTTCACTATCTGAGATGTTAAAAAAATACTGGTATAATTCATAGGGAGAAGTCAGTTTTTTATCCAACCATAAGGCTTTACCGCTAGATTTGCTTAATTTTTCGCCGCTTGAACTGGTAATTAAAGGTAAAGTAAAGCCGTAAACTTCTTTATTTCCCAATTTTTTAATCAAATCAATGCCTGAGGTAATGTTTCCCCATTGGTCGCTTCCGCCGATTTGGAGTTCGCAGTGATAATTTTTGAATAAATAATAAAAATCATAAGCCTGAACTAGATTATAACTAAATTCAGCAAAGGAAATTCCCGCTTCTAAGCGAGTTTTTACTGATTCCTTGGCCAATAAATAAGAAACAGTAAAATGTTTTCCTACTTCTCTTAAAAAATCCAAAAATTTGAATTTTGAATGCCACCCGTAATTGTCTAAAATCAAAACTTGCTCTTTTTCTTTTTTGGTTTTGCCACTCAAAAGAATTTTTTCTATCTGCTCTCTTATTTTCTTTTTGTTTTTTGACAATTCTTTTTTTGCTAAGAGCGGTCTTTCTTCTGATTTGCCAGAAGGGTCGCCGATTAATCCAGTTGCCCCGCCCAAAACCGCGATTACTTTGTGACCGTCTTTTAAAAATCTTTTTAAAGTTATGAGTTGAAGTAAATGACCCAAATGCAAGCTTTCGCCTGTTGGGTCAAAACCGCAATACAAAACAATCTTTTCTTTTGAAAGCTTTTTTTCTAAACCTTTTAAATTAGTTGCTTGATAAATCAAACCCCGAAATTCTAAACCGCTTAAAAAAGACATCATCTTTAAAATTAAAACTTATTTATTATAACATAATTTAAAAAAGAATAAAAAACTTTTCATTTTAAAAATGAATTTTACATTTTGTTATTTTGAAAACTTGACTAAATTTAAGAAGGCGGCAAGGGTAAAACAGTTAATTGTTTAATTTCTGACAAAGGAGAGAATAAACCGACTTTATCTTTTATTCTTAAAGCAAAATAAAAAGTAGCGGGACTAGTAACTGGCAAATTTAAATAAGACAAAGACGAAAGAGGAAATGAAACTTTAAATTGTTTTTGACTAGAATCAAAATGCCAACTTCCCATTGACATTGAAATTGACGGCCATTGAATAAATGGTTGTTTTAATAAGGGATTGTTTTCTAAACTATCCTCTTCATTTTTTATAATATAAATAATTTCATAATTTAAGATATCGTTTAAATCTTCATCTCTTCCTTCATCAAAAGTAAAATATAAATTTGATTTAGTATCAGAAGTTGAGGTTAAAATTTCATCCTCTTTAAAACTGGCGGAAAAATTTTCTCCTCTTTTTGGAAAATGATAAAAGTGGTCTGGCTCAAAATGATAATGATGATTGTCTGGATAAATTAATCTCAGATAAGAAAAAATATGGCCATAAAAACCAATAGTTAAATAATCGCTTGAATTAAAAGCAGAAAAATTGCGGTTTTTAGTAGTGCCGCTAACTTCAATAATAAAATGGTTATCTTTTGGTAATCTGTCTAAACGGTAAGACCAACCTTGGGGCGCTCCTACAATATAACAATCTTCAGCCTTAGTAGCGAAAATTAAACTTCCTCTCGTATCTATATAACCTTGACAATTCTCATATTTTAAAACTAAACCTGAGTTATTTTGGTCTAATTCCCATGAATATTTATCGCCTAAGTAACTATCTTCTAAACTTTGATTAATAGGTACTTGCTGATTTAAATAAAAAGCCAGGGCAAAATATTTGTTGTTGGTTGAGGTGGTATTAGAGACAAAAGGAAAACTATCAATATCAAACTCAATCACAATTTTTGATTTTGTTTCGTCAAAATAATGCCAGGAAAAATTTTTGATATAAGGATTAAGAGTTTCGTTTTCTGTTGCTTCAGCCGAAACACAATTTTCTAATATTTCATTTGGAGTCGGGCAACTTAAAACCTCAAAATCTTCTTGATTATTATCAGCATCTTTTGGCTCATTGGCTATCTTTTCCCTTTGAAGACTTTGCTGGGGTTCAGGATTTACAGTAGGTGCAAATTCGCTCTCTCTAACTTCTCCCCAACCAACCTTATCAACTATTTCTCCTAAAGGATTTTTCAAAATAATGGTATTATCTTTGGCTAAACTGTAATCGTCTGACCAGAGAGCATTATAGGTTGAAGAAACTGGTGATAAAATATTGCCAATTACAAAATAACTTTTGGCATTAATAATTTTTCCTTCTAAGACTGATTTTGTTACTAGACTGGAATAATCGCTGCCTTCTTTTGTTTTCTTCTGAAGATACCAATCGGTTAAATCAACTGAAAATTCATTTGGATTATAAAGTTCAATAAATTCATCTTTAACAACAATTTCTCCCTCTGAATCTTTACCCGCGATTTTAATTTCATTAATCAAGATTTTCGGATAAGAGATTGGTTCAGTGGTAGTAGTTGAAGGGGGAACAGAAGTTGTGGTAGTCGGCGAAACAGTGGTAGTTGTTGAAGAATCAGAAGAAGAACCGCCACTATTTTCAACATAACCAGAACTATTTTCTCTTTTTGGCGTGCCATTAATCTCGGAGCTCGTTTGCCAAGTTAAATCATTTTTTCTTTCCATTGTTCTTTTTGAAGCATTGTCGCCAAAAAGCCAATCACTTTCAGTAATTGCTTCATCTTGAAGCTGACATTGACTATCCAAAATTTTCAAACCCTCATTTTGATTGTTAATTGTTCCCACAAAAATATAATCAGCCTTTATTTGAGGAACAGAATTATCATCGGTTCTTTCTAAAAGAAAAAATTGATTTGGTCCTATTTTGGTGTTTAATGGTAAAACTATTTTTATTTGCGCTTCTTTATCTAAAATTTGCCAACCAGAAATATCTACTTCTTGATTAGAAATATTTTTTAATTCTATCCATTCGTTATTACTGCTTTCTGTCGTTCCCATCCAAGCAATCTCATTAAAAATAACTTTATTTCTCAAAGGAGATTGAACCGTGCTAAATGAACAAAGAGAAACCAAAGGAAGAGTGGTGGTGGTAGATCTGGCTGTGGTTGGGGGAGATTTAGTTGTGGTTGTGCTTTTGGTAGTAGTGGTAACTTTAGTAGTAGTTGTTGATTTAGTAGTAGAAGTTGATTTTGAAGGGGTTTTAGTAGTGGTAGTAGATTGTAAAATAGTAGGAGTTGACTTTAAAGAAGTAGAGGTTACAGATGAATTACTAGCCACCTGATTACCAAAAGTGGTGGTTGTTTCTGAATCAATTGACAAATCACTTTCTTTTAAAATATATTCGGGTTCTTTTTGAAATATATCAGCAATAAAACTATTGATTCCTTCAAAAATTGAAGCGACTAAATTTTTTTCGTTCTTTTTGACAAAATTTGGGTCTAATTTTGCTTTTTCCACTTCTTTAAAATATAAATCAATCACGCCGGCACTCGTTAAAATGCTTTTTAATCCCAATCGCTTAAAATAATCGTCTAATACTTTACTATCATTTAAAGTATATGTGGTAAAACCTGATTGCAGCCTCCAGTCTAAATAATTCTTTTTTGCCAAATGAAATAAATCACCTTTTTCATCAACCCCTAAAAGAAAATATTCAATTTCTCCATTTTTATTTATTTCTGGCACATCCTGATATTCTACCCGAGGTAATTTATATTTTGAGGGAGGAATAGTATCAGGCGATAAAAAATAATTATTTGAGTAGAGGGCAATGGCGTCAAAATGATTCTCTAAATTATTTTTCAAAGGAAATTGACTAAGAACGCTTAATTCATTTTTTACAGGTTGATAAAAACTTTCCTCTTTTCTGGCAGTATAATTTTCATAATAACTTACTGCTTTATCTAGAAAAGAAAGATGGACATTTTCTCTGGTATGCTCAGGAACAGACATATCTTGAATTAAATGGAGAATATGGCCTAAACTTTCAAAGGCTTTAATTCTATTTCCTTTGACATATTCATATATTGCTCTTTGCCAAGTATAATTAGTATTAGAAAAAACTGGACTTTTTATTATTGGCCCTATACTGGCTAAATATGCTGGGTCATAAAGCGCTTGAGCAAAAGGATTTTTCGCCCATTGTTTTGCTGTTAACTCTGGAAAAAGATATTGAATACCTAAAAAGCGCCAAGTTTTATTAAAAACCGGGTCATAAAAATGATTAACTGCCCTTAATTCATTGTCTTCTTCAATTGAGCCTTTCATTATTAATTGCTTTTCAGTTTCAGTGATTTTAGAAGAAGAGTAAAGATTGTAAAAATCAACCGCCATTTCAGTTAAAGTTGGATGACTGCTATAAGCGTCATAAGCTAAAATTTTAGATGGAAAAATAAAAAAAACTAAAATTATTAAAAAAACAGTTGGCTTTTTTCTCATATTTTTGCCCCCTGTTTTTATTTTGCGCCTTGACTAATCAACGTTTAAAAGGTGCGAAGTTAGAATTCAACAATTTTCCAAATGTTAGTAACTGGCTGATTTTCAAAATCTTTAATAATTTTTAATACCACTGTCGTTACGACTTCATTTTTATCATTTTTAATTTTAATATTATACCAATCACTAGTTATGTACTCACCAGTTTGGTTTTCTGGTTTCTTTAAATCTTTCATCATCTCACGCCACTGGCCACTTTTTTTAATCTGATTAAAAAGTTCAAGATATTTAGTCTGGAGATCTTTAGGAAAGTATCTTACCGCTAGTTCAATGTCATCTTTTTTAAGCGCTTCTAAAAACAAATTATAAGTTTCAAGAGGAGTTAAACCACCATAAACATCAGTCTGATATTTCTCTTTCTCTTTTTCAATTTGTTGGAGAAGGGTCTTTTGTTTTTTATTAAAGGTGAAATATCTCCCTAAATCAGAATAAGAATAAAAAAGAAAACCTCCAATTCCTAATAACAAAAAAATAACCAAAACTAAAAATTTTCTTGTTTTAAGAACTTTAAAAATTTGAATATTTTTTTTCATGGTGGGGATTTAGTTATTAATTCAAAAGATTTAGGAAAATGACAAAATTCTTTTTATTTTTCTTTGATTATTTTTTTTCGGCAGCGAGCACAGACCCGAATTTTTTTATTGGAATGAGGCAATTTAACCCAAACTAAATTTGGTTTTTGTTTATGAATTCTTGTCGGATCGTATTTTGATTTTATTTTTTTGTAAGAAGCGGCTTTCTGATAACTTTTACCGCAAATTTCGCAAACTCTTGTCATATTTTTGGTTATTGCCTGCCCGCCTTGATTTCGTCAGTCAAGATGAAGTCGGACGGGGTTATTGGTTATTGGATATTTTTTATTTTTTATTGGGGTCTTTCAAAGCAAGGTCGAATTCAGCGAAAAAGGATAAGTGGGTGCTCGCGCTTTTATTCCAAGGAATAAAAGACTTGAACTCCCTTTAAACCTTATTTGACCTGAATCGTACCTTAACTTCTCAAGACCCCAAATCATTATAGCAAAAAATATTCAGTTTTCAAATTATTTAAATTTTTAAATTTTGAAAGTTCCCTTTAAAGGGCCAGAAAAGAAAAACAGTGGGGTTAAAACTTTTTCCGGCCCTGTAGAGGAAGCCTTCAAGCCCCACTGTTTTAATTCTTTAAAAATTATAAAGAAAATAAAATTCCTGTCAAGCCTCGTTTGTGGATAAGTTCTCTGGTTCTGTCTTTGGTTGTTCTTCTTGAATTTTTTCTTCCTTTGCTTCTTCTTTTTTCTTTGATTCTTTTTTCCTAATCGGAACTTTTCTTTTTGCTCCAGAAATTAATTTTGCTTTTATCAATAAATTATAGCAAGAATCTGTTGGCTGGATTCCATTTTTAAGCCAATAAGAAATTCTTTCGGTTTTCAGTTGAAATTTATCGGTTTTTGGATTCCACCAACCTAAAATTTCTTTTGCTTTGCCGCTTTTAACAGAAAATCGGGAGTCAATCGCAACCACCCGATAAATAAAATCTTTTTTTCTGCCCTGTCTTTGTAATCTTAAAGTAAGCATACAATAGAAATAAAAAATTAAAGATAAAAAATAAAAGATTAAAAAATAAAAAATCGAATTTGTTTTTAATTGTAGAGGATAAACTTTAAAAAGTCAAATTAGGCAATGGCTAGACTGCCAATAAAAATTTCCATCTTGAACAAAAGAAAAGCAAAACCAATCAAAATTATTAAAGCGCCTCTTAGAACTAATTCAGAAGTGACAATTGAAGCGATTCCTTTTTGCTGATTGATTATAATTCCAATTAAAGCAATTGTTCCCAAACTGATTAAAACAAAAGCCATAATTTGATTAAAAGACTGAATTTTTTCACGATTAGACTTTTCTTGAGTTAATTCTTTTAAAAGAGTTTCATCAGTTTCTTCGGTTTGACTGATAGCTGGAGATAAGGTAGAAGAAGTTTCTAAAGGCAATAAAGTAGTTGAAGTCTGAAGTGTTTCTTCTCCTTCTATTTGAGCAATCTCTGTCTCTTTTCGAGTTATTGGCGGAATAGTCTCTAATTTAGAAGTAGTGGTTGTCTGCTTAATAGTAGTGAGAGTGGTCGAAACAGAAGTGGCGGGAATTTCTTTTGGTTTTTCTTCTGCTTGAGCGACTTTTGTTAAAGTTGAAGATTTTTTCATTGGCGAACCAAACATTTGGACAACTATAATTTTAGACGCATTGTCTCCAGTAATATCGCCGCTTACAACGGCAATACCGATTTCTTCATATTTTTGATTTAAGAGATTGTCGCGGTGAGTTGGCGAGTTAAACCAAGCCCTTACTACTTCTTCGCTATCTAAAAAATTCATTGCCAAGTTTTCGCCAGCATAATGATAATCATAACCTGATTTTTCAATAAAATACCAAGGAGAAACACCAGTGGGAGAATAATGATTAAAGTACTTGTTTCTTATCATATCTTGAGCTTTTTCTTGGGCTGCTTGAACCAGAAAAGAATTTTCTTTTAGAGGCGGCAAACCGTATTGTTTTCTTAAATCATTAGTCAACTCTAAAACTTTTTGAGCGCTGACTTCGGCAAAGAGCGATGTTTGCCTTAACATTAAAATTTCAAAACTGAAAATGACTTTAACCAAAAGAAAAAGTAAAATAAAAACAGAAATTGCCTTATCTGTGATAATGAAAGGCTGTCCTTTGTTTTGTTCAGTTGGCCAAAAGAAATTGATGAAATTCATAATTTTATTTTACACTAAAAAACTTGAAATTGCTATTTTAATTTTCTCATTTTTGACTCTTTAATTATAGCACATTTTTTCTTTCTTGACAAGAGAAGTTTTATCTGCTATACTTGGCCATTATTTTGCACCTTGACAAGTAAAAATATGGAAGATGCGAATCTTCCAGAAAATATTATTCAAGGTGCAGAAAGGAGAAAGAAGATGGAGAAAATATATGCACTTATTCCTCGCCCAGTTCTCTGGGCGATGGAGAGTCCAGATAATCTTATGATTTTCTGGACAGCGTTTGTTGGTATATTCTGTTTTTCTCTTCTCATCATAAATTTCTTTGATGAGAAGAGAAGAAAAGGAGGGAAAAAATGATAAAGATGGTATTTGGCGCATTGGCAAGTATGGTAATCATCCTAGGTTGGTGTAGTTGGGGTTTATCTTTGAATTTTATAGTTTTGCTCTTAGTTCTAATAGGTCTATTTCTGATTGCAATCTTTAAAAGTAGAAAAGGAGGGCAAGAATGAGTCAAGTATTTATATTGTGTATCGGTATTTATATCCTTATCACCATGCTGAGTTATTTAGTTTTTCAACATTATTGGATTCCGTTTATGATTCTAGTGTCACTTCCTATCCTAATCGGATTTCTTAAATCTATTATAGTGAAAGAAAAACGAAACCGAACCAAGGAAAAAAAAGAATGACCCTTCAATAGAAGGGTCTTTTTATTTGACAAAAAAATAAAAGTATGATATAATTACCGCAAAATTAAATTGCTTTAAAAAATATGCTTAAATTTAATTTATTAAAAAATATGAAAAAAGTTAATTATTGCCTTATTTTAGGCCTTTTTATTGGGGTCGGGATTTTTAGTTTTGGTTCAATAAAATCTGCTTTAGCAGAAACTTGCGTGGATACTACCAATATCTGCGATCTTACTATTTTAAATACCAACACCACTATTGACCCCGGAAACCCCTATACCATCACTGCTCGGGTCAGTTGTTCTAGCCCAAGAAAAATTGGTTTTCAGATAAGAAGTTATTCTTCCTGCTTTACTTCTTTTTATCAACCATCGAGTAATAGTTCTGATGGCTGGTATTCTCTAACCGGTACTCAAACATATCAAATCCCGGTTAATTTAAGTAATTGTGCTTCTCAATCAGGTATTACTCTCTATATTGATGCAGCACAGTGCGACCCTCAGAACAGCGGAAGTTGTGCTTGTACTTATAATCCTGAAAAACGTTTTGCTTCTGATACTCGCTCCTTAACTTTAAATTTTCAACAGGCTCAACCCTGCACCATCAACAGTTTCACTGCTAATCCCAGCTCAATTAGCTATAACAGTTCAACTAATTTATCATGGTCAACTTCTAATTGTAACTCTTGCACTGCTTATGCCAGCCCATATAATTCTTATTGGACTGGCTCACAATCAACCTCTGGAAATAAAACTGTTTATAATTTAACTCAAAATACTACTTTTACTTTATCTTGCAGTGGAAGCAATGGCTCTGATACAAAAAGTGTTATGGTTAATGTGGGAAGTGCTCCTGATTGCCGTATTACTTCTTTTTACGCTAATCCAAATTCTTTAACTGGAAGCGGCAATTCCAATTTAAACTGGTCTACTTCTAATTGTAATTCTTGTACTGCTTCTGCCCAACCTTCTTTTGGGGGTTGGACTGGTAATGTAAATGTTAATGGGTCTAAAAGTGTTTATTTGACTCAAACCACTTCCTTTACTTTGTGTTGTCAGGGACAAGGTTCTAATAATTATGACAGCAAAACTATCACTGTTAATGTGAATGCTTTGCCGACTTTAAATGTTTCTTGTTCTGCTTCTCCAAACCCAGCTCAAATCAATCAAACTGTTACTTTTACTGCCAATGTCTCAGGTGGAATTTCTCCTTATTCTTATTCTTGGTCAGGTGCTGTTTCTGGAAATTCTTCTGCGGTTTCAAAGACATTTAACAGCGCTGGCACTTATACTGCTTATCTTACAGTTTATGATAATGCGTCTCAGTCAAAATCTACTTCTTGTTCGGTGACTGTTAACGAAATCCCGGTAATTCGCTACGCCTGTAATACTTCTACTTGGCAATGTTATCAATCTTCAACTGGACAATATACATCTTTAAGCGCTTGTCAAGCTGATTGCCAATACATTCCTCCCCCAGTCACAAGATATGCTTGTAATACTTCTTCTTGGCAATGTTATCAATCTTCAACTGGACCTTACACATCTTTAAGCGCTTGCCAGGCTGACTGCCAATATGTACCGCCTCCTCAAATTCGTTATGCCTGTAATACTAACACTTGGCAATGTTATCAATCCTCTAGTGGTTCCTATACTTCTTTGAGCGCTTGCCAAGCTGATTGCCAATACATTCCTCCCCCAGTCACAAGATATGCTTGTAATACTTCTACTTGGCAGTGTTATCAATCATCAACTGGACAATATACTTCACTGAGCGCTTGTCAAGCAGATTGTGTCCAACCAGTTGTTCGTTATGCCTGTAATACTTCTACTTGGCAATGTTATCAATCTTCAACTGGACAATATACCTCTTTAAATGATTGTCAAACTAATTGTCAGCAACCTTTAAATTGCCAGATTACTAATTTTACTGCTAATCCAAATCCAGTATCTTCTGGTGATAATACAATTTTAAACTGGAATTCTTCAAATTGCAGTTATTGCAATGCTTCTGCCAGTCCGTCTAATACCTATTGGATAGGCAATAAAGCCATTAATGGCTCAACCATTGTTTATAATTTAACTCAAGTTACTACTTTTAACTTAACTTGTTATGGTCAGAATAATACTGATACAAAAAGTTTAACTGTCAATCTTAATCAAAATCCTTCATTGAATGTTTCTTGCTGGGCTTCTCCTAACCCTGTTCAAATAAATCAAAACGTAACTTTTTATAGTTCTGTTTCCAATGGCTCTGGCAATTATTACTATTATTGGTCTGGCGCTGCTTCTGGAAATGCTGCTTCCTATTACCGCAGTTTTTCCTCAAATGGCACTTATTGGGCTTATTTAACTGTTACTGATTCTTGGGGCAGAACTGGCTCTGCTTCTTGCTCAGTTTATGTTGAAGGTCAAAATTACAATTATCCGACTTTAGATTTCTGGGCAGATAAATATTCTTTAATCAAAGGAGAATCGACTTATTTGCGCTGGACTTCTTCCAATACAAATTATTGCACCGCTTCAAATGGTTGGAGCGGAAGCAGATTAACTAATGGCTATGAATTGGTGAGTCCAACTAGCCAAACTACCTATACTTTAACCTGTTATGGAAATAATGGTTCTGTGACCAAATCTTTAACAATTTATGTCAGCGAAGGACAAAACATTGGTTTAACCAAATTAGGAAGAAATCTAACAAACGGCGATAGAAGTTATGAAAAGACTATTAGATTGGCAGACGGCGAAGTAGCAGAATTTTATCTTGCGGTTTCAGCAATAAATAGTGATTTAACCAATGTCGTAATTAAAGATATTTTGCCTCAAAGTTTAACTTATATGAACGGCACCACTAAAATCAATGGTGTGGTTCAACCAGATACTATTGCCAGTACTGGTCTGTCTTTAGGAAACATTAGCCGTGGTACTTCGAAAATTATTACTTTTCAGGCTTTAAGCTCAGCCCCCGGGTACTATCTCAGTCAAACTAATACTGCTGAGGTCACAGCCAATGGCCAAAACAAAGTCACGGATACTGCCACAATCGTTTTTGGAATGGTTTTAGGCGCTGCGACAGTTAAAACCGGACCAGAAGATTCATTATTAATGATGCTTTTGATTAGTTTTGGTTTGGCTTCAGTTCTCTTTTACTATTTCACTTATAATCCCAAAGGTAAATTAGTCTTTAATATCATCCAAGAATCAATCAGAAATTATCACTTTGAAAGAACCCGTCAAAAATTGCTCAAAAGAAAATAACAAATAAAAATTTAAAAAAACAAAAACCCGGGTTTTAATCCGGGTTTTTGTTTTTGGGTGGCTAGAGGGATTCGAACCCTCACCAAGAGTTCCACAGACTCTCGTGCTAACCGTTACACCATAGCCACCATCATTCAATTTCTGCTCCTAAGTTTTTTAATCTCTCTTTTATATTTTCGTATCCTCTTTCAACTTTGTCAATATTTCTAATAATTGATTCACCTTGGGCAGTTAGAGCCGCCATTAAATAAGCAAATCCTGCCCTTAAATCCGGCACTTCTAAATCTGCACCAGAAAGTTTGGTTGGGCCGGTAATAATGGCACTGTGATAAAAATCTCGATTGCTAAACCGACAGGGTTTTGAGCCTAAACAATGGGTTGTAAGTTCAATTTTGGCTCCCATTTTGTTTAAAGCCTCTGTGTAGCCAAAACGATTCTCGTAAACTGTTTCGTGAACAATAGAAACTCCCCTTGCTTGAGTTAAAACAATTGTAAATGGTTGTTGCCAATCAGTCATAAATCCTGGGTGAACATCAGTTTCTAGCACAACTGAATGCAGGTCATTAGCAGAATAAAATCTAATACCATCTTTTTTCAATTCAAAATCGCCGCCAACTTTTCTCACCCAATCCAAAAAAGTCAAAATAGAACGCTGGTCAATTCCTTTAACCAAAATATCGCCTTTGTTTGCCAAGGCAAGGGAAGCGAAAGAAGCCGCTTCTATTCTGTCGGTCATTATGCGGTAATAACTTCCCTTTAATTTATTAACCCCATTGATTATCCAGGTGCGATTAACATCTTGATAAATCACTGCTCCCATTGATTGTAAAAACAAAGCCAAATCTTCGATTTCTGGTTCAATAGCCGCATTTTCAATCACGGTTGTCCCTTTGGCTAAAACCGCTCCCATAATAATGTTCTCTGTGGCACCCACACTTGGATAAGGCAAACGAATAATTGTCCCTTTTAAACCATCGGCTTCTACTTTATAAACTCCATCTAAACATTCGATTTTAGCACCCATTTCTTCATAAGCATTAACGTGAAAATCAACTGGTCTGGCACCAATGGTGCAACCGCCCAAAAAAGGAACTTCGGCTTTTTGAAATTTATGAATTAGGGGACCGAAAAACAAAATCGGAGTTCGATTTCTGCCGCTATATTCTATCGGCACTTTATAATTATTAAGAGTAGAAGGGTCAATTTCTAAAACATTTTTTTCAAGCCATTTGCATTTTGCGCCCAAAGCCTGGCAAATTTCCATAGTAATTTCAACATCGCCAATTTTGGGAATATTTTCCAATACTGATTTTGAATCAGCCAACAAAGCAGCAATCATTACTTTTGTGGAAACATTCTTTGCTCCTGCCAATTCAATTTCTCCTTTTAAAATTGTGCCACCTTTGACCTTATAAGCATTTTCCATAAAAAGTATTTTTAATTGTTCTTCATTATACTTGAAATTCTCTTTTCTTTCAAGAAAAATTTTGCTATCATAAAATAGTTTATAATAATTCAAATTATTATATACAAAATACAGGATACAGAATACAGGATACAGGATATAATGCCCCTCGTAGCTCAACGGATAGAGCGCGGGCCTTCTAAGCCTGAAATAGAGGTTCGATTCCTCTCGGGGGGACCCCCTAAAAATTAGCAAACAATCGGGATATGGGGCAATGGCTCCCACCTAAATTGTTCGGGGACTGGCCTAATGGTAAGGCGTCTGGTTTGGGACCAGAAGATTGGCGGTTCGAATCCGCCGTCCCCGACTTTGAAAATTTTAGCAAGTGAAGAAGCAGGTGTTCCCAGTTTGAATCTGGGTATCCCGACTAATCAAAGGAGAACAGTTCTCCGTTAAAAATCAAAGGAGAACAGTTCTCCTTTAAATTTTTTTGGTGATTTTTAAGAGAGCGGAAATAAAAGCCGCTTCTTTTAAATTAGTCTTAAAATCTGAACTGACTTCAAATATTTCTTTAAAAGATTCTTTTAATTTTTCTTCTAATTTTTGATTTACTTTTTCTTCAGACCATTTTTCATTTTTTTTGTTCTGAAGCCATTCAAAATAGGAAACAATTACTCCGCCAGCATTAGCCAGAATATCTGGGACAATCTTAATTTCTCTTTTCTCTAAAATTGGATAAGTCTCTTCTGTGACTGGACTATTAGCCATCTCAATTATTACTTTTGCTTTAATTTTATTAGCGTTTTTTTGACTAATCACATTTTCTAAAGCCGCTGGCACTAAAATATCAACTTTAAGTTCTAAAAGTTTCTCATTTGAAATAATTTTTCCTTTTTTAAAATCTGTAACTTTATTTGTTTCTTTTTTTATTTTCATTACTTCTTCTGGATTTAGACCGTTTTCATTATAAATTCCGCCTTTTGAATCAGAAATTGCCACAATTTTATAATTTTTTTCAAAAGCAATTTTTGAAAAATAATACCCGACATTGCCAAATCCTTGAACCGCGATTGTTTTATAATCTTTATTTAAATTTTTTAGCAAATTTTCCATTACAATCACCCCTCCTCTACCGGTTGCCTCAGTTCTTCCTAAACTGCCACCTGCTTCAACTGGTTTTCCCGTAAAAGTAGCCGGTGATTTTCTACCAATAGTTTTTTCGTATTCATCAAGCATCCAAAGCATTATTTTAGAATCAGTGTTTACATCTGGCGCCGGAATGTCAATTTCTTCTCCAATAAAAGGAGCAATTGCTTTAGTATAACCCCGAGATAATTTTTCTAATTCTCCTTCAGAAAGTTCTTCTGAATTAACAATTACTCCTCCTTTACCGCCACCTAAAGGTAAGTTATTAGCTGCGCATTTTAAAGTCATCAAAATTGATAAGGCAATTACTTCTTCGCGAGAAACAGTTGGATGAAATCTTATTCCTCCTTTGTATGGGCCTAAAACATTGCTATGTTGACTTCTAAAACCAATAAAACTTTTTATAACTCCATTATCCATTTTCACCGGAATTTTTACTTCAATCACTCTGTCTGGTTGAATTAAAAAATCAATTTCTTCTTGACTCAAATTTAATTTTTTGCCAGTTTTTCTTATTAAATCCTGGGCTGTTTTTAGCATCTCGTTCTGAGCATTATTCATATTTTTATTGCTTTTAATTTAACCGAACATTAATAATTCTGGTTTAAAAATCAAAAGTACTCCTATTAGAAGCATCAAAATTCCGCCTATTAAATGAGAAAACCGCGAATATTTATTGGTCACTCCAGTTAATCTTAAAGTCAACATTGCGCCGATAAAAACAATCATATCATCAAGCATAAAAACAAAAATATATAGAAGCATATAAAGATAATACTGCCATTTTTCTAAATTACTCAAAGCCAAAATTTGAGTGAAAATTACCGGAAAACCAGCTGAACAAACTAATTCGATCAAATTTACGGCTGCGGCTAAAGCAATAATTCCAATTAGAGATAAAAGAAAGCCACGACTTGAAACTACCTGCTTCATTTTTTCAATAATTGTTTTCTTTTGACTGGTACTGGTTACTTTACAGCTTGCTTCTGGATTAGTGAAATAATCTTTTAAATTATAAACGCCACTTAAAATCGCTACTAATCCCACAATAATTCTTATCCAAAAAATAAAGCCTAAAAACAAAATTAGATTAAGCCAAGCAGTCATAAAAAGAAAATAAACTCCGGCTGAAGTGGCGATAAAAGTCAGGCCTAAAACCCACATTTTTTTTCTATCCTCCATTTTCAAAAGCAGACTGATTAAAAATATCAAAACCCACATTGCGCAGGGATTAAAACCGTCAAGTCCGCCTAAAATAATTGCTAAAACAGGCAAAGATAAATTCTTTGTTTCTATTTCGCCGAAAAAAGGAATTTTAATTTTTTCCGGCAAAGGTTTTTCTTTGCTTGATTCTCCAAAATGAGTAAAACGAGTCAGAATTTTCCCTACTAAGTCAGGGCATTCTTGTTCTAAATAACAATTAATTGCCTCCTCAATAGCTTTTCCAGAAATCTTTTCGTTTCGCCAACCAATAATAGTTTTTTCACCTATCACTAACATTGGCAAAGCCGGACTCTCGATATTTAATTCCTCAACCACTTGTTTCAAAATCTCGGCATTTTTATCTTGGGAAACATTTAAATAGGTGATTTTAAAATTAGAATATTGGCTTTTGATTTTGTTTAAAAAAACTTTTTCCTGAGAGCATAAAGGACAACCTTCTGTCCAAAAAAGATAGGCCCTAATTTCTTTCTGATTAACTAAAGTAGTAGAAGATGATTGTCTTTTTGTGGTAGCGATTCTATCACTAAAAACAATTTCTTTTACCCAGTCCGCGCACTCAGCATTAAGACATTTTAAAATTAAATCCTCAATCTGTTTACCAGTAGTTTGGTCGTTGTAATAACCGACAATTGTTTGATTATTAATAATAGTTAAAGGAACACCCGTAATTTCTATATTTAATTTCTTTCCTATCTCAACCAATAAATCTCTATTTTCTTTGTTATTCCAGACTTCAAAATCATAAACCCTCAATTGAGGATATTTAATTTTTAAAGATTCTAAAAACGGTTTCTCATCTGCACAATGTGGACAGCCCTGACCCCAAAAAAAATAAAGATTAACTTCTTTTTGCTGAGCAAAAGAAGACTTATTAGCAAAACCCAAAACTATAGATAGACAAATGACAGTTATTAGAAGATATTTTTTTTTCAAATTCATCTTAATTTTTTAAACCCTTAAGATAAGAATAACTAGACAAAGCGGCTAAAGCCCCTTGGCCAGTTGCTAGAACAATTTGTTTATAAGAAAAATCGCAAACATCGCCAGCAGCAAAAATTCCTTTTTTTGAAGTCGCCATTGTTTTTGGATTAACAATAATCTCGCCCTTTTCATTTAAATTAACCGATCCTTTCATTAATTCGGTATTTGGTTTGGTGCCAATTTCTACAAAACAACCATCAATTTCTAATTCTTTAATTTCTTTAGTTTTTCTTTCCTTAAAAACAATCTTTTTTAATTCCTTATTTCCTTCAAACCTTAAAACTTCAATGCCAGTAATTACTTTAATTTTTGGTTGGCGATAGATTTCTTCTTTCAAAATTTCATCACAAGTCAAATTTTCCAAATATTCTAATAAATAAATTTCCGAAGCAAATCTTAGAAGTTCAATTGAGGATTGGACCCCAGAGTTTCCGCCGCCAATCACTGCCACTTTTTTTCCTTCAAAAGTCTTTGCGTCGCAAATTAAACAGTAAGACAAACCTTTGCCCAAAAACTTTTTTTCATTTTTAATGGCTAATTTTTTTGGGGCAGCACCAGTAGCTAGAATAATTGCCAGACTCTCGAATTTACTATCTTTTGTCTCCACCCTAAATTTGTTATTCAACTCTTCTATCTTTACTACCTCCTCATAATTTTTTATCTCAATTTCGTTTTGGATTAAATGGTGGTAAAAATTTTTTAGTAAATCTTTGCCATTTATCTTTGGAAAACCAGGATAATTTTCTATTTTTGAGGACAGTCCAACCTGACCCAAAAATTCTTTTGTAATTAAAAGAGTTTTTAGTTTCTTTCGCGAAGCATAAATTCCAGCCGTAATTCCTGCAGGGCCGCCACCGATAATAATTAAATCATACTGCTCCATATTTTTCTAATAACTTATCAATTTTTTCCTTTTTCCAGCCATTAACTACTTCATTGTTAATTAAAATTACCGGGATATTTTTTTGGCCGGAAATTTCTTCCATTTCTTTCCTTTTTTCTGGCTGTTCATACAAATCAATTTCTTCAAATTGAATGTCTTTTTTGGTTAAATAATCTTTTACTAAATAACAATAAGGGCAATCCGGAGAAGAATAAATTAAAACTTTTACCATACTAAAAACTTCTAAATTTTTATCTATTATCTTATCACAAGTTTTATTATTGATAAAGTTTTTGATTGCTAAAAACAAAAATTTCGTTTATAATAACAACGAATAAAAGGGAAAAGGGCTTATAGTACAATGGTAGTACACCGCATTCGCATTGCGGAGATGCGAGTTCGATTCTCGCTAAGTCCACTCCGTTAAAAATCCGCTAACAATCAAATCAATTGCTTGTTTTTCGGTCAAACCTCGCATACGTAAATAAATCAATTCTTCTTCAGAAATTTTTCCAATCGAAGCCTCGTGAGTTAACTGGGCTTTTTTATTTTCGCAAACCAAATTAGGAATAAGAGAAATTTTTGAGTCTTTATCAATCAATAGCCCTTGACAATCTAAATGCCCCGTGCTCTTATTTAAAGCGAGAATCTTTGAAATTCCTTCAATTTTGCTATGTTTATCAGCCACTAATCTTAATCTAATTACTCCCCTTGAGTTTGCTCCTTTTAATTTTAGAACTTCTTCAAATTTGACCTTAGTATTTCTTCCTAAAAGATTGATATTTAAATTTAAGTCACTGTTTTTTTCTGCTTCAATAAAGGTTCTAAAAAAAAGATTTTTAGAAGAATGAGTATTTTTATAATTATAAATTAATTGGCTATCTTTTCCTAAATAAAATTCATAATCTGATTCAACTATTTCTTTTGGGCCCCACCAATGGGAATGAAAATATTGTAGTTTTGCCCCTTCTTTTAAAACAATCTTTCCTTTTGCCTTATGGCTAGCGCAGAGATTTTCTTTTAAAGCATTGCAAATAACATTACTTTTGATTTTTAGACCTTTTTCTATTATTAAAAGATTCTCTAAATTTTGTTGAGCTTTATAAGTATTTAAACTAAAACAAGTTAATAAAGGAAAATCAACTTGTTTTTTTACCCAAATAAAATAGCCCTCTTTGGGTTTTTCTGAAAAAAACTTTCTTGTCCAGGGAATTTTTTTATAAGCCTCTGGGCTTGTTAGAATCTCAACTCCTTCTACTTTTGAGATTTTTTTAACTATATGGTCTATCTGAAGAAAATGGACATTTTTTACATTTTTCATAGCCGTATTTTTTTATGATCTTTAAAATTTTCTGATAATCTTTGCTCTGACAAATAATTTTCCCGTCAACCATTACCAAAGTTTTTGTTGGTTTTAAAAATTTAATTACTTGGCCATTATGAGTTATAAATAGAGTTGCCACCTTTTTTTGAATTATCTCTTTTTTAATTGTTTTAGCAATTCTTTCTAGATTTTTTATATCTAGACCGGAATCAATCTCGTCAAAAATTACCAATTTTGGTTTTAAAGAAAGTATTTGCAGCAGTTCAGATATTTTCTTTTCTCCGCCTGAAATATTGGCATTTAATTCTTTTAAAAGAATTTGAGATTCTTCAGGTTTTAAAAAATTGAAAACTTTTGTTTTTTGAATTATTTTTAAAAAATCCTCTAATTTTACTCCTTTAACTAAAGGCGGCGCTTGCCAACCTAAAACTATTCCTAAATTTGTTCTTTTTTCTGGCGGAAGACTATCAATTTTCCGATGATGATAATAAATTCCCCCTTTAATGATTTTATATTTAGGATTGCCAGCAATCGTTTGAGCAAGCACGGTTTTCCCAGAACCATTAGGTCCTAAAAGAGCCACTGTTTCTCCTTTTTGAATTTTCAAATTAACGCCTTTTAAAATTATTTTGGCATTTCCTTTTACCCAAAGATTTTTTATGTTTAGGAGCATATAATTTAAGAATAATTGTCTTTAATCCACTTTTTATCCCCCAACGGGCTTATTTTCAATGTTTCACACATTGTTTCACACAATGTTGGGCGTGAAACAATTTTAAGCCTAAAACTTAAAGCGAAAATAGGTTTTTTGGCTTAACCATGCGACAGATAGCCTCGAAAGCCTACTTGTCGCATGGTTAAGCGATTTTTTGCCATTCATTGTTTCACATATTGTTTCACACATTGTTTCACGTGAAACATTTTACTAAAATTCTAAGAATTCGTCTTTATAATATCTAATTATTGGCTTACTTTGAAAATCTTTTAATTCTATAGCCACAAAATCAAATCTCCAAGGTTGGTTTTCAAGTCTTTTGAGACTCAAATAACTTAAAATTATCCTTTTAAGTCTTTGAATCTTTTTTGTTGTTAATTCTTCTTCTGGCTCTATTGCCAAAGAGCCGTCTCTTAATCTTGTTTTTACTTCAATAAAAACAGTTTCTTTAGTTTTTTTATCATAAGCCACAATGTCAATCTCGCCCCACTTCTTTCGAAAATTTCTTTCTTTTATTAGGAAACCATGGCTTTTAAAATAATCAAGGGCTAATTTCTCGCCATAGCCTCCTAATTCTAAATGTCTCATTTTATTACTTTACCAAGAATATGAGTTTTTTCAAGATAGCCAAAATATCGAGAGTCAAAAGAAGCAAGACTCACAGTCTCGCTTAAAACCAAAAAATAACCATCGGCGATTCGCTGATTATTTAATGGTTTTAAAAGTAAGTTGGCTCCTTTTTCACTAATAAGATAAGTTTCGCCAACACTGTTTTTTAACAATTCATTGTTTAAATAAATTTTTCCCTCTTTTATTTCTATTTTATCAGATGGCAAACCAACAAGTTTTTTTACAAATAATTTTTGGGGTTGGGTTTTAAAAGAAATACTCACTAAATCGTTTCTTGCTAAAGGATTATCGTGGTAATAGTCGAATAAAACGGTTACTTCTTCTCCATCTTTTAAAAGTGGTTCCATTGAATGTCCACTAATTTTTTTCTTTTCTATTCTGTAGTTTTTAGTTGACAAACCTTGATTTTTATTTTCTGATTGAAAAAACTTTTCTTGAAGATAAAACAAGAGTAATAAAACGCAAATTAAAACCAAAAAAATAAAATATTTTTTCTTCATTAGAATCTATTTTAAAATTGAATTTTTTTATTATAACAGATTTATTTAAAAAGATAAAAATTATTTTTAAAAAATCTTCTTGACAGATTTACAATATAGGCGTATAATATTTTCGGTTCATTGAAAATTAAATTAAAAAAGGAGGTAAGAAGATGAAATCAAAATTGACACTTGGAACAATAGGTGATCCAAAGGCAGTTGATGGATTAATTAGGGCATTAGATGATGAAAGCTGGCGAGTGAGAGAAGAAGCTGCATTGGCACTTGGAAAAATAGGTGATCCAAAGGCAGCTGATAAATTAATTAGGGCATTAGATGATGAGGACTGGCGAGTGAGAGAAGAGGCTGCATTGGCACTTGGAAAAATAGGTGATCCAAAGGCAGTTGATAAATTAATTAGGGCATTAGGCGATACAGATTGGGGTGTAAAAAGAAATGTTGCATTGGCACTTGGAAAAATAGGTAATCCAAAGGCAGTTGATAAATTAATTAGGGCATTAGATGATGAAAGCTGGCGAGTGAGAGAAGAAGCTGCATTGGCACTTGGAAAAATAGGTGATCCAAAGGCAGTTGATGGATTAATTAGGGCATTAGGCGATACAGATTGTAGTGTGATAAGAAATGCTGAAGAAGCACTCGTAAATATTGGATCAAAGGCAGTTGATAAATTGATTGAAGCATTAGTCGGTAGCGACGACGAGGAAATAAGAAGAAAAGCTGCATGGACACTTGGAAAAATAGTGATCCGAGTAGTAAAATAAGATAGAATCATAAAGAGAGAATATTAATATTCTCTCTTTTTTATTTTTATTTTACCTTTCCTTTTTTATCTCATTAAACCAATTTCTTCTTCTAAGTTTTCTATTTCTTGACTTTCAAAATTTTTTAAGATAAAATGGAGGGAAGATCGCCTGAGGCGGTCTTTCTTAATAAATATGCTTAATTTAAAAAATATCAAACCTTTTATTAGGCAAATTGCCGAAGAAAAAAGCATTCCTGAAGAGAAGGTAATTGAGGCAATAGAAGGAGCTTTGGCTGCTGCCTATAAAAAAGAATATGGGAAAAAACCCCAAATTGTCCGGGCAAAATTAGATATTAACACCGGCAATGTTGAATTTTTTCAGGTTAAAATAGTGGTAGAACCATCAATGCTAATTCAGGAGGGTGAGGAAGAACTTCTTCAAAAGGAAGAAAAATTCGATAATTTAGAAACTGAGATTGATTTAAAACCAAAAAAAATTAAATTCAATCCAGAAAGACATATTCTTCTAGAAGAAGCACAAAAAATAAATCCTGACCTCAAACCATTAGACGAGCTTATTACCCCTCTAGAAGTAAAAAGTGATTTTTCTAGAATCGCGGTCCAGACCGCCAAACAAGTAATTTTACAAAAAATTCATGATATTCAAAAACAGATTATCTTAGAAGAATTTAAAGAAAAAGAAAATAAAATTATTAGCGGCGTAATTCAAAGAATTGAAAAAAGAAATGTTTATGTTGATTTGGGGAAAACTTTTGGCATTATGCCTGCTTCTGAAGGAATTCCCGGAGAACATTATCGAGTTGGGGAAAGAAAAAAATTTTATGTTTTAAAATTAGAAGACAGGGGAGAAGGGCCAGTAATTTTTCTTTCCCGTTCTCACCCAAAATTTGTCTCAAAACTTTTTGAAGCCGAAGTACCTGAGATTGCCGAAGGAATCGTAGAAATAAAATCTATTGCCAGAGAAGCAGGAAGCAGAACAAAAATTGCCGTTTCCTCAAAAGACGAAAATATTGACCCAGTCGGCTCTTGTGTTGGCCAAAAAGGCATTAGAGTGGCAACAATTATCGATGAATTAAATGGAGAAAAAATTGATATTATTCCTTATTCTGAAGAGCCTTCAAAATATGTTGCTTTATCTTTAGGGCCGGCGAAAGTCTCGGAAACAGAAATTATTTCCGAACGCCGAGAAATTAGAGTCTTTGTGCCGCCAGACCAAATTTCTTTAGCAATTGGCAAAAATGGCCAGAATGTAAGACTAGCCGCTAAATTAACTGGATGGAAAATAGATGTGCGTTCAGTTTTAAATCCAGAAGAAACTATTCAAGGAGGAACCGCAGAAAACAGAGAAGAAAAAGAGTAAATTAAATTGTTATTATTTTTTATTTTTTATTTTTGATTTATTATGAAATACACCATTACTAATCAACCGAATTCAATCGTAGAAATCAAAATTGAACTTAATAAAAATGACCTTTTGCCTTTTGAGGAAAAGGCCTTAGCAGAATTGGCAAAATCAGTTCAAATGAACGGCTACCGTCAAGGCAAGGTTCCCTTGGAATTGGCAAAAACAAAAATATCTCCCACAGAATTAGCAGAAAAAACCGCCAGTTTTGCAATTGAAGAAATATATCCAAAAATAATTCTAGAAGAAAAAATTAACGCTTTAGGTTATCCGGAAGTCAGAATTACAAAAATTATTCCAGACCAAGAAATAGAATTTCAAGTTAAAGTTGCTCAATTAAAAGAAATACTCTTGCCTGACTATAAAAATATTGCCAAGGAATTTAAGAAAAAAACAGAAATTTCGGTTTCGGAAAATGAAATAGAAGAAACCTTAAAATGGATTTATTTAAGTAGAAATAAAAACGCCAAAGAAGGAGAACCTTTAAAAATAGACGATGAATTTGCTCAGTCTTTAGGAAACTTTAAGGACCTCGAGGATTTGAAAAAAAATATTAAAGAAGGACTTCAAATGGAAAAGGAACAAAAGGAAACAGAAAAATGGCGAATTGAATTATTAGAAAAAATTATGGAAAAAATAAAATGGGATTTGCCGGAGATTTTAGTTGAAACCGAAATTCAGAAAATGATTGAAGAACTAAAAGTGAGATTGGAAGAAATGAACCTGCCCTACGACAAATATTTGGAACAAATCAAAAAAACCGAAAAAGATTTAGAGAAAGATTTAAGAGAAACAGCAGAAAAAAGAGTAAAAATTGGTTTGATTTTAAGAGAAATAGCATTAAAAGAAAAAATTTCTGTTTCTGAAGAAGAAGTGCAAAAAAGAACAGAAAAAATTATTAGTCAAATTTATGACGAAAATCTAAAAGAAAAAATTAACCCAGAACAATTAAAAGAATTTGTTGCTAATTTGATTGAAAACGAGAAAGTTTTTTCCTTTTTAGAAAACCAATCAAACCCCCAATAATCCATTTGAAAATTAAATAAACAACTGAGATTAAGGAAAGGGTAAAACCGACTTTGTCCCAAAAATTATAGCCATATTTTAAAGTCACTTCGTTTTGAAAAGGAATAACCATCATAAACGAGGGACTGATTAAGAATGGACCTTTGGCGCCAGTCACCTTCCAACCAGGAAAATAACTGATTTTAATCAAATGGGGCTGGCCTAAATTCTGAGTGGTAAAAGTTAAACTATCATCTGAAATTGAAATTACTTCAACTGAGTCCTCTCTTGGCTCGGTTTTTTTAATAGAATTTTTAATTGTTTGAAACTCTTTATGGTTTTGGTAGAAAACTATTGGTTTTTCAAAATTCATTCCCTTATACCAAGAAATTGACTCGTCTATCCAGTCTTTAGTTTTTGGTTTTAAATCAATTTCTTTTAAAACTTCGACTATTTCTGAATCGGGAATTTTATAGATTGCAAAATCATTAACCTCTTTTAATTTTTCAAAATATTTCTCTGATAATTGTTTAATCTCTGGAGTATAAGCAACAAAATAATTAGCGCCAAAAAACTTTAGATGTTTTGACCCATTTTCGAAATTAAAGGCCGGGTATTCAAATCCAGCCACCGCAGAAGTTGGAGTTTGAGTAGTTTCTGCTTGATTTATAAAATGGAAATAACTGGAAATTCCTGATTCAATTAAAAGACCCTCAAAGGTAGGTTTACCAGTCCAGATCGGCAAATTCTCTAAAATTCTTGGCGTGCCAAATTTATCGTATTCTGACCGATATTCCCACATTACTCTTCCATCTGGCAAACTTTTAAGATATTCATTTAGTTCAACGACTTTATTCCATTCGCCTTTTGCCTCAAAGCCCTCGTAGTTCCACTTTAGCCAAAAAGGAATAAAAGAAATCGTAGAATTCAAATATCCAAAAATCAAAAAATAAGAGGTGACTATTAAAAATAGAGAAAAAATAAACTCATTGATAAAAATTTTCTTTCTTTGAAATAACTTTGCTGTCTTTTCTTGAAGAAATTGATAGCCAGTTCCTACTCCAATAGCAGAAATAATTATCATTGTCATTAAAAAAAATGGCAAAAAACGAGTGTTCCAAATACTAGAATTATTTAAAACAAAATAAGGAACTAAAGCCGCTATTAATATTAAAATAAAAACCAGAATTTTCTTTCTCTTCTCTTTGAAAAACAAACTAAAAATAATGGTTAAAACTGCGATAATTTCAAAAATAATCAAGGTTGAGGGAAAGAGTTCGTCTAATTTGATAGTTCTAGTCCAATTCATTTTGGCAGTATAAGGCAAAAGCATTAAAAATGGCAAAGACCAGAAGGCGCTCAAAAGAAAACCTAAACCATAAACTTTTAAAAGATAGAAAAAAACTTCTTTTGCGTTCCTCTTTATTACCGATTCAAGAAAGATTAAAAAACCAAAAATTACCGCCATTATCACTGAAAAGGGATGGATTACCGCCATTAGTGACAGAAGCAAAGAATTAAAAAGCCAAAGATTTTTCTTCTCTTTTCCTTTAATAAGTAAAGCGGCGAAAACAAAGAACAAACCAAAGCCTAAAGAATAAGAAAATTCTCCAGCCAAAGTTGAAGGAAAATTTCCACCATAAATAGTAAATTTTTCCAAAAAAATAAAAAAAAGGGAAAAAACACTTCCTAGAACAGGAATTGGATATTTAAAATCTAAAATTTTTAAACATAAATAGACTAAAATTGGTAAAAGCAAAGTTCCTACGAGAGTGGCAATTTTAAGACCGATATTCCAAGGAATCAATTGAATTTTATTGAAAAAAGCCACTAAATAATATAAAAAGGGAGGATAAAAATACAAAAAGGGAAAACCGGCATACCAATCAGGCGACCACCACTTTAATTTTGGGAAAATCTTGCTCGAATAATAAGCAACATAATTATGAGAGCCAGTATCTCCTCCAGAAACTAAATTGTTAGATAAAACCAATCTAAAAGGTATTTTACTGAAAAGAAAGAAATAAACTATTCCTAAAATTATCACCGAAACTATTAAAGAAACTAGATTCGCATTATTTTTCTTTATTATTGATTTCATAATGATGGAATTTAATTTTTAAGATTTCAAAAAACATTTTAATAATTCCTTTCATTTTAAAAGTTGACTTGGCAATATCTTCCTGCTTAATTTTAATTGTTTTGACCTTAAAACCTAATTTTTTTGCCAGATATAAAATTTCGACATCAATGGCAAAACCTTTACTAAAAGACAAATTAAAAAGCTCTTTACCAACTTCTTTTTGAAAACCTTTTAAGCCGCATTGAGTATCAGGATATTTTAAACCAAAAAGAATAAAAATTATCCAATATAAAAATGGCCTCATTATTTTCTTGTAGAATGTATCACTATAAAATTCTTCCCTAATGCCAACAGCTAAATCTTCTCCTTTTTCAAGTTCGTCTAAAATTTTTATAATTCCTTCCACGCCATAAGGCAAGTCATCGTCAGTAAAAATCAAAAAATCTCCTTTAGCCGCTTTAAAACCTTTTCTTAGACTTTCCCCCTTGCCCTGATTAATTTCGTTTTTTAAATAAATAATTTGGGAACCGAAAATTTCTTGAATTCTATAAGTTTCATCTTTGCTCCCATCGTCTACAACAATAATCTCTGCCTGAGGAAAATTTTCTTTTAATTTTAAAACTGTATTCTTAAGCCAAAGAAATTTAGAATAAGTAGGAATAATTAAAGACACTTTTTTCATAAAAATTAAAATATTATACTATATAATGTTTCCATTTGACAAATCTCTAAAAAAAAATTAATATTAAAGACAGAAACTAAATAAAATTGCTTAATAAAATGGCTACGTTTTTAAATAATTTTACCAGTGAAGCGCCAGAAGGCTCGGTTTTAATTCCAATGGTTATTGAGAAATCGCCAATGGGAGAAAGAGCTTATGATATCTATTCCCGGCTACTAAAAGAAAGAATTATTTTTTTAGGCGGGCCGATTAGTGATGGTCTGGCTAATACTATTATTGCCCAACTTCTCTTTTTAGAGCATGAAAATCCTAAAAAAGATATTTTGCTTTATATTAACTCTCCTGGCGGTTCAGTTACTGCCACGTTGGCAATTTATGACACCATGCAATATGTAAAACCAGATGTGGCGACTTTTTGTATGGGAATGGCTGCTTCTGGAGCCGCGGTTCTCTTGGCTAGTGGCAAGAAAGGAAAAAGATACGCTTTGCCTAATTCAGAAATTTTGCTTCATCAGGTAATGGGAGGAGCAGAGGGTCAGGCAAAAGATGTAGAAATTGCAGCCAAACAAATTGTCAGAGTAAAAACCCAATTAAATCAAATTTTAGCAAAACATACTTCTCAACCAATTTCTAAAGTGGAAAAAGATACAGACCGAGATTTCTGGCTAACTCCAGAAGAGGCAAAAAAATACGGTTTGGTTGATGAAATAATTAAAGTAAAAAAATAAAATGGAAAAAGAACCAACTTATAATCTTAATTTCGGGGATTCTTTTGGCGAGGAAGAAATCGCAAAAATAGAGAAAAAAGAAGAACAAAAAGAAGAAGAAAATAGACAGGAAAAAATAGAAAATAAACAAAACAAATCAGAAGAAGTGGAAGAAGAAGAAAAAAAAGAAAAAAAAGAGCCAAAAGAAAAGAAAGAAACTCAAAAATACACTCCTGAAGAAATTAAAAGTCGTTTTCTAGAAGAATTGACTAAAATTAAAGATTTGCCCAATAAAACAGAACTTCAAAAAAGAGTAATTTATAAAGAAGCTAGAAAATTAATAGAGGATTGGCTGCCTTTTGGCTATTTAGATGATTTTAAAGGAATAAACGAGGTAATGAATTTTATGGATGAAAATCGGCCAAAGACAGTTTTAACTTTTAATTATCAAAAAGAAAAATTAGCTCAGGAAGTTGCTCAAGAAATGGCTTTTCAGTATAAATTTTGGGAAAAATCAAATGAAGAAAAAACCAAAGCAATTTCAAGTTTTATAAATGAGTGGCTAAAAGATGAAAGTTATTATTATCAAGGTGCTGAAGAATATAAAGATTTTCTTCTTTATCCGGCCGAAAAAATAGAAGAACCAGATAAAATTGACAAATGGTTTGCTGAAGAAACATCTACTCTTTTAAAATTATTTGGTCAAAGGGACAGAACTTTAAAACAAGTTTGCG
>Ga0209204_1000372_pt1 | contig 49289 bp, 41 predicted proteins | sample AD_JPNMR2_MetaG_FD_184425 | JGI IMG/M metagenome (GOLD analysis project Ga0209204, IMG submission 184425) | Active sludge microbial communities of municipal wastewater-treating anaerobic digesters from Japan - AD_JPNMR2_MetaG (SPAdes) (version 2) | ecosystem: Engineered > Bioreactor > Anaerobic...
CGCTGACGTATCAAATGATGTAGAGATGCTCTTTATTATGTGATCCAAGTCCTCTCCGGAAAGGCCGGTATGAACAGGCAAGGAAAGCACGGAAGCACACGCCTCTTCAGTTACTGGGCAAGTTTCACGGAAGGAGCCGAATTGTGCCCGGAAGCAAGGTTGGTCATAGATTGGTACAGGATAATGGATCCCTGTTTCTATACCGGAATCTCTAAGCTTCAGTGCCAGGTCGTCTCTGGTCATGCCTGCCTTATTGGCATCTATTGATACTGTGTATTGATGAAATACGTGGTCTATATGGGGCGCAACGTAAGGTGTCATAATGCCCCTATCTTTAAGAGCGCTGAGCCCGTCTGTGATATAGGCTGCATTACTGCGCCTTGTTTCTGAGAATTCATCTATCAGTTTTACCTGTTCGATTCCTATAACCGCTGCTACCTCAGTCATGCGGTAGTTGTATCCGATGAGAGTGTGGTTATATTTGCTTTCCTGGCCGATGTTGCGAAGACGTCTCAAGCGTAAGGCGAGGTCATCATCGGAGGTAGTGAGGAACCCACCTTCCATGGTATGGAGGTTTTTCGTAGTATACGTGCTGAAACATGCAATATCTCCGATGGTTCCGATTTTCTTGCCCCTGTACTTTGCTCCAATGGCTTGGGCAGCGTCTTCCACGATAAAAAGGCCGTATTTATCTGCGATAGCCTTTATCTTGTCCATTTCTGCAGGTTGTCCGTAAAGGTGGACAGGTTCAATTCCCACTGTCCGTGGGGTGATGCTTTGTTCGATGAGGTCAGGATCGATATTGAAGGTTTCAGGATCAATATCGACAAATACCGGCGTACCACCGCAATAGAGTATCGCATTGGCAGACGACGCGAAGCTAAAAGGTGTTGTAATAACCTCATCGCCGGGCCTGACGCCTAGAGCCATAAACGCCAGGTGCAGTGCTGCAGTTCCGGAACTGACAGCTATGACGTGCTTGCATCCGAGGTATTCGGCGAGGGCATTCTCGAATTCCATTACTTTTTCGCCTTGTATTAATCTGCCTGATCTAAGTACTGATATAACAGCTTCTTCCAGTTCAGTGCTATGATACGGGCTTGCCATCCGAACTCTCATCGTATCTTCCTTTCCATATCTTCCTATACCTAAGTATACAACGAATGCCCTGTCTCCGGGAGAGAGACAGGACACAAATCATACTTCTCCGAGGATGAATAATTTCCTGCCTATTCTAACCTCTTTTAACATAACTCACCTGCCTTTAGTTGTCTATGCCGTCAGGTTCAGTTAAAATGAAATCCGGAGGGTTACAATGGACAACATCTTATTAAGAGGACTGAATCCTATGCAGCGGCAAGCAGTCTGCCATACCGAAGGGCCGCTGCTTATACTTGCAGGTGCAGGAAGCGGCAAGACAAGGGTCTTGACGCATCGAATTGCGTATCTCATCGGGGGAAAAGGGGTATTTCCCGGCAATATCCTTGCAGTCACATTTACGAACAAGGCTGCACGGGAGATGCGTGAACGTGTCGAAGCTCTTGTCGGGCCGTGGAGCAAGTCTATCTGGGTAAGCACATTCCACGCCTTCTGCGCCAGGGTGCTGCGGCGTGACATCGACAAGCTGGGCATATCAAAGGCCTTTACCATCTTTGATTCTTCTGATCAAAAGTCTGCGATGAAAAAGGCTTTGAGCATGGTGAACCTTGAAGGGACAAACCTTGAGCCTGATGCTCTGCTGCATGCGATAAGCAGTGCCAAGAGTGAGCTTATCAGTTGTGAGGATTACGCACACAAAGCAAGCGGATTCTGGGAAAGGCAAGTGGCCAAGGTTTATCCTGTTTATCAGAGAGTTCTAAGGGAGAACAACGCCCTGGATTTTGACGACTTGCTCGTAGAAACGGTGAGGCTGTTTAGGGAATCACCTGAGGTTTTAGATTACTACAGAAAGAAGTTCAAGTACATTCTTATCGATGAGTACCAAGATACAAACAAAGCCCAGTATGAGCTTGTAAACATCCTTGCCGAAGAGAGCAGGAACCTATGCGTATGCGGTGACCCGGACCAGTCCATTTACCAATGGAGAGGTGCAGACATAAGGAACATCCTCGACTTTGAGTCTGATTATCCCGACGCCACGGTTATAAAGCTTGAGCAGAATTACCGTTCTACCCAGACCATCCTGGATATTGCCAATAGCGTGATATCCAGGAATCAAGAAAGGAAAGACAAGGAGCTTTGGACTGAGAACGGAAAAGGATGCCGGGCTGTATGTTATCAGGCCTATGACGGGCGGGATGAAGCTTCCTTCGTAGCTTCTGAGATCGAGCAGGCTATGATGGAAGGGGAAAACCAGGCCAGATACGGCGATTTTGCTGTGCTCTACCGCACAAATGCGCAATCGCGAATCTTTGAAGAGGTTTTTATGAGCCGCGGCATCCCGTACAAGGTAGTAGGCGGGCTTAAGTTCTATGAGAGAAAAGAGATCAAGGACATCCTGTCTTATCTCAGGCTGATTGTAAACCCGGATGACATGATTAGCTTGACCCGCATTGTGAATGTACCCAAGCGCGGGGTGGGAGAAGCCACTTTAGCGAAGTACATAGAGCATGCACAAAATGAAAACATCCATTTGCTGACTGCGTTTCAGAGGGGTGCAGGGATCCCTGGGGTTCCTGCCAAGACCAAGCAGGCTTTGACGGAATTCGGTGAGTTTATTGAGGCGCTCAGTGCCAAGGTCCATGACCGGCCGGTTACCGAGATCCTCAGCGATCTCTTGGAGCTTTCAGGATACCTAAAGGCCTTGGAAGAAGAAAAGACAGTTGAGGCCATGTCCAGGGCGGAAAACGTGAGGGAGCTCCTTTCTGTTGCACGCGAGTTCGATGCCAGGGATCAAGAGGGGCTGGGGGTTGCCGGATTTCTGGAGGAGGCTGCGCTTATAGCAGATGTTGATCTGTTTGACGAGGAGCAGGAAGGAGTCACATTGATGACTCTTCACTCCGCCAAGGGTTTGGAGTTCCCCTATGTGTTCTTGGTGGGGATGGAAGAAGGCCTTCTGCCTCACTCCCGCACATTGTTTGACGAATCCGGCCTGGAAGAAGAGAGGCGCCTGTGTTATGTAGGTATCACGAGGGCGAAGAAGATGCTGTATTTCACCTTGGCTTCCCAGCGAATGCTGCATGGGGAGTTCCTAAGGTGTGCTCCGTCCAGGTTTCTTGAAGATGTGCCGAAAGAACTTCTGATGCCGGCCGCGAAAAACGCATTGGGTTCAGGGTTCGCGCCGGGCATGCCGAGGACCGCACCTGTACTTAGGTTGCGCCCCAGCCGTGATGCCGAACCTTTCCGGCCGGGTGATAAAGTGAGGTCTCCTCACTGGGGTATAGGCACAGTGATAAACACGGAAGGCGAAGGAGACAAGCTCATTATATCGGTAGCCTTTCCAAACCAGGGAATCAAGAGGCTGCTTGCTTCGATTGCTCCTATAGAACGGGTTACATGAGAGATTTTTGGAAGTCTCGAGGGAGGGGCAGTTATGAGCGACATGAGAGAAATTGAGGAGCGTCTCAGAAAACTCAGGGAAGAAATCGAATATCACAACTACAGGTACTATGTACTGGATGATCCTGTGATCTCAGATGTTGAGTATGACAGGCTCATGCAGGAACTTATAGACCTTGAGGAGGCTTACCCGGAGCTTGTAACGGCAGATTCGCCTACACAACGTGTGGGCTCAGAGCCCATTACCGCCTTCGAGCAGATCATCCACAGTTCTCCCATGATGAGCCTTACTAACAGTTACTCCCTGGAAGAATTGAAAGCGTTCGATAGCAGGGTGAGGAAAGCCCTCCCCGGGGAGGGTGTGGAGTATGTCGCTGAGCTTAAAGTTGATGGGCTTGCTGTATCCCTTACATACGAAGACGGGTATTTTGCGCGCGGTGCCACAAGAGGCGACGGCACTCGCGGGGAAGATGTTACTCATAACCTGAAAACCATCCGTTCCGTACCTATGCGCATAAGGTATCAAAACCCGGTGACAGTCGATGTCCGCGGCGAGGTTTTCATGCCGCGGCGGGAATTCAGAAAGCTCAATGAGGAACGTAGATTAAAGGGAGAGGCGCTCTTTGCGAACCCAAGGAACGCGGCTGCAGGTTCTCTGAGGCAGCTTGATCCAAGGATTACTGCCTCAAGACAGCTGGATATCTTTGTTTACGGTGTAGGCAATGTCAGCGGAGTTACATTGGGTACCCAAATGGAAGTCTTGGATTTTTTGAGGGAATGCGGATTTCGGGTAAATCCCAATGTGAAACTATGTCGGAGCATCGACGAAGTTATGGATTACGCCGAAACCTGGAATGACAAGAGAGAAGATATCGACTATGAGATCGACGGCATAGTGGTGAAAGTCAATTCCCTGGATCAACAAGCAAGGCTCGGTAGCACGGCACGGAGCCCTCGTTGGGCAACAGCTTACAAATTCCCTGCAAAGCAAGGGACGACTGTTGTAAAAGATATCATTGTTCAGGTGGGGAGGACAGGTACTCTTACGCCTGTAGCTTTGCTTGAGCCTATTGAGCTTGCAGGCTCAGTCGTCTCAAGGGCCAGCCTTCATAATGAAGATATTATAAGGTCGAAGGATATCCGCATAGGAGATGCGGTTGTCATAGAAAAAGGCGGGGATATCATCCCTGAAGTTGTCAAGGTTATACCTGAGAGAAGGACAGGCAATGAGCGGGAGTTCACAATGCCTACAAAATGTCCGGAATGCGGTAGTGATGTGGTAAGGCCCGAAGGTGAAGTGGCATCTCGCTGCACTAATGAGACTTGTCCTGCTCAAATCCGGGAAGGGATAATCTTCTTTGCGTCAAGGGATGCCATGGACATAGAAGGCATGGGGCCGCAGATTGTATCTCAATTGCTTAAGTCCGGGCTTGTCAGCGGGGTTGACGATATTTATTCCCTCAAGTTTGAAGACCTGGTTAATCTGGAACGAATGGGGGAGAAATCCGCCGAAAACCTTCTTAACGCAATCGAGGCGTCCAAGAGCCGGCCTCTCCATAGGTTGATAAATGCGTTGGGCATCCGCCTTGTGGGAGAGAGGACCGCTCGCGATCTTGCGTCTCATTTTGGGTCTATGGATAAGTTGTCCAAAGCTACATATGATGAGCTTATCAGTATTCCTGAAGTCGGCCCTAAGGTTGCAGAGAGCATAGTGGCATTCTTCGGGAATCCCCGGAACCTGGAAGCCATTGGCAATTTGCAGGCGAAGGGCGTTAATATGGTTGAACCTCGAGCTGATGCTTCAGCTCAGAGAACAAACGTTTTTACCGGAAAGACTGTGGTGTTTACAGGTTCGTTGGAGAGATTTACCAGAAAAGAGGCGGAGGCAAGAGTCCTCGAATCAGGCGGAAAGACTTCCGGGAGCGTCGGAAAGAAAACCGACTACGTAGTAGTGGGGAAAGACCCCGGGTCCAAATACGACAAAGCGAAAGCCCTTGGAATTACAATCCTTACTGAAGAAGAGTTCGAGAGGATGCTTAAGGGGGACGAAATATGAGTATCACCAAGGAAGATGTAGAACGCATGTCAATCCTTGCCAGGCTCGAGTTGAGCGAAGATGAGCAATCTTTGTTCGCTGAGCAGTTGTCTGAGATCTCGCGGATCATTGACTCTTTGGCAGAGGTTGATACGGAAGATATGGACGAGATGATATTCCCATCTGAGCTTGGTAATGTGTTTAGAGAGGATACTGTATTGCCTTCCGCGGATCCTGAAGAAGCTTTGTCAAACGCTCCGGACAGGGAAGACCGGTTCTTCAAGGTTCCAAGGATCCTGGAAGTAGACTAAAGGGCATGGTGCGAGAGGCTGCAGAAGATAGGAGGGGGACGCCATTGAGACTGAATGAACTCAAAGCCCATGAACTTCTCCCCATGATAAGACGGAAAGAGGTCAGTGTGGAGGAGGTAGTTGCTGCTATACTTCACCGGATCTCAGCTATTGACAGCAAGATTAGAGCGTATATTACTGTCGCAGGCGAAGAGGCTCTCAAAAAGGCCAAGGAGGCTGACGCAAGGCTTGCAGGAGGCGAACCTGCAAGGCCTCTTGAAGGGCTTCCTGTTGCGATAAAGGACAATATCTGCACACAAGGATTGAGGACTACGGCTGCGTCGCGCTTTCTGGAGGGCTTCACACCTTTCTACGATGCTACTGTTGTAGAACGTCTTAAAGACAAAGGTGCGATTATCATAGGCAAGACTAACCTTGACGAATTCGCTATGGGATCTTCCACAGAGAATTCTGCAATGTTTCCTACGAGAAACCCGTGGGATTTGAAGAGGGTGCCTGGGGGATCGAGCGGAGGCAGTGCTGCTTCGGTAATAGCAGGCGAAGCTGTTTGCGCACTTGGCTCAGACACCGGAGGGTCGATTCGGCAGCCTGCATCTTTCTGCGGTATCGTAGGTTTAAAACCCAGTTACGGCCTGGTGTCAAGGTACGGCTTAATCGGGTATGCATCTTCAATGGACCATATCGGTCCGATGACGCGGGATGTCAGGGACTGCGCTTTGATCCTTGGCGCGATTGCCGGCTATGATTCTAAGGACTCGCAGTCCTATCCAGGTGAATTGCCTGATTACACCGAGTGTTTGGTCCCTGATATCAAGGGAATGAAAGTGGGTGTCCCAAAAGAGTATCTTGATGAAGGGCTTTCCGGGACTGTGCGGGATGCGTTTATGAAGGCCCTGGATAAGCTGGAGGAGCTGGGCGCGAAGGTCGTAGAGGTTTCCATGCCCAGTTTAAAGCATTCCCTTGCTGCTTACTATGTCATATCTTCAGCTGAAGCCAGCTCAAACCTTGCTAGGTTCGACGGGGTAAGGTACGGATATCGCGCCACGGGAAGCGATGATTCCATGACCATGATGGCGATGTCCAGAGGGGAAGGCTTCGGGCCTGAAGTGAAACGCAGGATAGTCCTGGGGACGTACGTGCTGTCAGCGGAGAACTACGACAAGTACTTTGGCGAAGCCCTCAGGGTGCGCTCTCTGGTTACCCGGGATTTCAGGGAAGTCTTTGAGGTTTGTGACTGCCTCGTCGGCCCGACTTCGCCGACTGTGGCATTTGAGGCAGGAGAGAAAACCAGGGACCCGTTGGAGATGTACCTGTCGGATGTTTACACTGTACCGCCTAACCTGGCAGGAATCCCGGGAGTTTCAATTCCATGCGGGTTTGATGAAGAAGGTATGCCAATTGGGCTCCAGATAATGGCCAGGCAGTATAATGAGGAAGCTTTGCTTCGAGCAGCCTATGCTTTCGAACAGGCCACTGAGTTCCATAAGAGAAACCCGGAAATCGAAAAGTATACCAAGGAGCCTGCTGGGGGTGAGATGAGTGTTTGAGCCTGTAATAGGAATAGAAGTCCACGTGCAGCTTAAGACTGAATCGAAATTGTTCTGCCCTTGTTCTACAAGGTTTGACGCTCCCCCGAATTCCAATACATGTCCTGTTTGTCTGGGACTTCCCGGAGCTTTGCCTGTCTTGAACAAGAAGGCTATTGAATACGGGATTAAGACAAGCCTTGCGCTGAACTGCAGGGTCACAGAGTCATCCCGATTTGATAGAAAGAATTACTTCTATCCCGATCTGTCCAAGAATTATCAGATTACGCAAAACGCTTTTCCCATTGGTGCTGACGGGTACATTGATGTAGTGGTAGACGGAACAGAGCGGAGAGTGCGGATTAAGCGAGTGCACCTTGAGGAAGATGCAGGCAAGTCAGTTCACGAAGGCGGCACTATCACAGGTGCAGCTTATTCTCTGGAAGACTATAACCGCGCAGGCGTGCCTCTCCTTGAGATCGTCAGCGAGCCGGACATAAGGTCGCCGAAGGAGGCGTATGAGTACCTTCTAATGCTAAGGCGCATCCTGCTTTACCTGGGGGTATCTGACTGCAAGATGGAAGAAGGGTCTTTGCGGTGTGATGTCAACATCTCAATAAGGCCTAAAGGGTCGGATAAGTTCGGAACTCAGGTGGAGCTTAAGAACCTCAACTCCTTCAGGGCTGTTGAGAGGAGCCTTGAATATGAAGTCCGGCGTCAGTCTGACGTAGTGGCAAATGGCGGGGAAGTTGTCAGGGAAACGAGACACTGGGATGAGGCAAGCCAGGTTACTGTCTCAATGAGACTGAAAGAGCGCGCGGAAGACTACAGATACTTCCCTGAACCCGATCTTCCAAAGCTCAAGATCGAGAAGGCCTGGGTGGAAGAGGTCAAGACAACTCTTCCTGAGCTTCCCGGGGCCAGGCGCATGCGGTTCATAAGCGATTACGAGCTTCCCCAGTACGATGCAGCTCTTTTGACTGATACGAGGGAACTTGCAGATTACTTTGAGGCAGCTGTCAGAGAATATGACGGATCCGCAAAGACTGTGAGCAATTGGATCATGGGAGAGCTTTTGAGGCTGATGAACGCAACGGGCACAGAAATTGGAGAAGTAAAAGTATCTCCCGGAGACCTAGCTGATATGCTGAAGATGATCGATAAAGGGACTATCAGCGGTAAGATTGCAAAGACCGTCTTTGAAGAGATGTTTGCCGAAGGGAAATCCCCGGAAGTGATAGTCAAGGAAAAGGGCCTTGTGCAGATTGCTGATGAAGACGAACTCCTGAGAATCGTCGATCAGGTAATAGGGGAGAATCAAGAGGTGGCCGACGAGATAAAGGCAGGGAAAGACAAGGCCATCGGGTTCCTGGTAGGACAGGTGATGAAACTCACGAGAGGCCGGGCGAATCCGAAGATGGTAAATGAACTGTTGCGTCAGCGTTTATCTCAATGAGCGGTCTGGCAGGTTGCATGCGCTCAGTGGATGAGATGTAGACGCAAGAAGCACAAGCAAATATATTGGGATCTAAAAGCGCGTGCTCAAGGCGTATGTGCTACAAATCCGTGGATGTGCGTTAAATGCATACCGGAAGCCGTCACTGTGGCCAACGGAGATGCAGTTGATTTGAGAGAGAAAGGTGATAGCAAGAGTGGCAGCTAACGCTGAAAATGGTATCAACGGGAAGAAGTCTTTGCTTACAGGTTCTTATCAGCGCTGGATCGCTGACGGGTTGCTTCTTCTCATTTCCCTTATATGGGGCAGTACATTTGCCATTGCAAAAGAAGTCCTTGCAAGCGTAGACTCGGTTGCTTTAATCGGGATGAGGTTCCTTGTGGCCTCTGTAATCGCGACTTTGATTGTTGCGCCGCGAATCGGGAAAGTTGACCGAAAGGCTGTAAGAGCCGGCGTAATAATAGGGCTTATCCTTTTTTCAGGCTACGTCTTCCAGACTATTGGCCTCGAGTATACTACTGCCTCAAAATGCGGCTTCATTACAGGCTTGTCCGTAGTATTAGTCCCTGTTTTTTCTGCATTGCTTCTGAGACGATCTCCTGATACAGCGTCTGTAATCGGAGTAGTCTTTGCCACCATAGGCCTAGCTCTCCTCAGCCTCGATTTTTCGGAAGCTGTCACAATCCAAATAGGAGATTTCCTCTCTTTGCTGGGTGCTATAGCCTTTGGTTTTCAAATAGTGACAGTGGGCAAGTTTGCGCCCATGTATGACGTGCACATACTCGTTCTTATACAGCTTTGGACTGTAGCTATTGCAGCCCTTGGTGTAGTAGGGCTTAGAACCTTTGTATTAGGGCATACTTTGTTGTTCTCTCCTTCAGGCCTGGATATTGCTCTAATCGGATTCCTCGGAGTTTTTGCAACGGCCTTAACATTATTTGTGCAGAATTTTGCTCAGAAGTTTGCTGACCCAACGCATGTAGCGATTATATTCGCCACTGAACCCGTGTTTGCCGGGTTGTTCGGATGGTGGCTGTTGGGTGAGACTTTGGCAGGCATCCAACTGACAGGTGCTGCGCTGATAATCGTCGGGATGCTTATAGCAGAAATATGCTGCTAGCTAAGACTGGGGCGGTTTTGCCGGCTTAGGTTAATTCTTGATTCTATTTGAACCCATTAGACATCGTTACGCCTTGATCTTAGTTACACTTTGATTGTAAGCCTGCCCAAGACACATCTTTTAGCATAGTGATCTAAAGTTTGGATTTCGGGCTTTTTGAGATTTCGTAAACGTCTAAGACTGTTTAAGGCATCTTCTGTAAGATGCCGGGGAAGGATAATCAAAAAGAGGTGTCTAAAGGGTTCAAAGCCATTGTCTGGCAATGCTCGCTTTGGGGGGAAAGTCAATGACCCATATCGGTGACACTGTCATGAAGCGAACTGATGTTAACATTCCCGGCCATGTTTTCAGAGAGTATGACATACGCGGAGTTGTGGACAAGGACTTGACTTTGGAATTTGTGTCTCTTTTGGGGCGGGCTTTGGGAAGTCTTTACGCACGGGAAAATGTAAAAGCTGTTGCAGTAGGTATGGATGCAAGAGCAAGTTCCTTGACATTCCGCGACGAGCTTGTGAAAGGGCTCTTGGGAAGCGGAATTGATGTCTACGATATCGGGCTTGTCCCTACCCCTATTCTCTACTATGCCTTATTCAACTTGGATGTAGGCGGCGGAGTGATGATTACAGGAAGTCACAATCCTCCTAATGAAAACGGCTTCAAAATATGCCTCGGCAAATCCACCATCTACGGCAAGGCAATTCAGGAACTCAGAGAAATCATGATAAGAGAGGATTTCATCTCCAGAGAAGAAGGCACTTGTGTTACTGTGTCATTGAATGAGAAATACATTGATGAAATCTGTGAGGCGCTTCGCATAAAGCCTGAGGGGCGTAGGATAAAGGTAGTAGTGGATGCAGGCAATGGCACGGGGAATATTGTGGCGCCTGATCTTTATCGCTGTATGGGGCATGAAGTAATAGAGCTCTATTCTGAGCCTGATCCTACATTTCCGAATCACCATCCTGATCCGACAGTCCCCGAAAACCTCAGTGACCTCACTAAGAAGATGCAGGAAACAGGTGCAGAAGTAGGCATAGCTTTTGACGGGGATGCTGACAGGATCGGGGTGGTAGCCGGTGAAGGAGATATTCTCTGGGGAGACCAGCTCCTCATTATCTTCGCAAGGGATATTCTTTCGCGCCGACCTGAGGCGAAGATTATCGGTGAGGTGAAGTGTTCTGAAGCGCTGTTTGAAGAGATTGAGAAAGCAGGCGGAAAGCCGATAATGTGGAAAGTCGGACACTCGTTAATCAAGGCTAAGCTCAAAGAGGATAAGGCTGTGCTTGCAGGCGAAATGAGTGGCCATCTGTTTTTCGCCGATACATACTATGGGTACGATGACGCGATATATGCAGGTGCAAGACTACTTGAATTGTTATCACGCAAGGACAGAACCCTCCAAGAAATCGCAGAAACCCTTCCAACAGCTTGCAACACTCCTGAGATCAGGTTGAAGTGCCCGGAATACCTGAAGCAGGCTGTAGTAGAGCGGATAGCGGACCTCTACTCAAAGGATTTTCGCGTGGATCGCATAGATGGGGTGAGAGTAAAATTCCCGCAAGGGTGGGGGCTCGTAAGAGCGTCAAATACCCAGCCTGTCCTTGTTTTGCGGTTCGAGGCTTGTGACCCGGAAGCCCTTGACAAGATATCCGCAGACGTTCGCGGGAACGTAGAAAAGATCCTGGATGAAATGTCGTCTGTAGACTGACACAAAGTGTCCTTCCGTTTCAACCACATTCTCTGAAACGATGATTAAGTCTGAACCACTCTTTCCGATTTTGTGAGCAAATGCTCATAAATGGTCTGTTTTCAACCACCTTTTCTTAAAGAGGTGGTTCAATTTCGACCACACTTTCGGATTTTTTCGAGCAAACGTTCATAAATGGGCGATTCTGAACCACCCAAACCGGCTCAGGTGGTAGAGAATCGACCACATTTTCAGGCTTCAAGCGGGTTTTGGGGGCTTTTTCGGGCTCAGGTGGAAGGATTTCTACCACTTTTTTGGAAAATGTGGCAGTTTTTCGCCCACCTTTTCAGAAAATGTGGGCGAGTTTCGACCACCAAACCGTGATTTGTAAGATTATGGGAGGCGTGGTGGTCGATATCCTACCACCTTAACGCCTGATCGTGGTAGAAATCCTTCCACCTTTGAGCCTCCTGGTGGTCGAGACTCTACCATTTTCGAGCTTACGCTCAAAACTGTGGTAGAAAACCTTCCACCAAACAGCCTTTCTGTGGCACATTTTCGACCACAGCGGATGCTTGCTCTCGGAAAGGGAGTAGAAGGCAGCACTCGATCAACCGTAGATAAGCCTTTGAGCGGGCAAATTGCGGCCAGGACAGCAATGTTAGCAGTAGGCTTTCTATATGCGGTAGGTTTTTCATCATGTGGTGAGCTCTCCGTCACGCAGCAGGCTTTCCATACGCGTTGGGTTTTCGGTCGCGCCGAAGGTTTTCCTTCGCGCGGTAAGCTCTCTGCCACTAAGAGTGTTGATTTAGCTGTAGGGGCTAGGATAGCGAGGGTTTACAGGAGTTATTTGTAAAGGAAAGGCTTGGTAATTTCCTTCAACTACGGTATTATATAATTGGTTTAGACAAGCCTTTCCTTTGCACGGATTCCGGAGAATTCTACACAGCTACCGGCAACAGGATCCAAAGGGCGAGATAGTGTGCACTTGGAGGGTTTTCCAGTGGGTAATCAACGAACCCTCAAAGCTTATGAATGGATAATTGGTATCCTGGGCCTTATAATCCTCGCATGGATAGCAGCAACTCAAGAGCTGGAGAGCAGCTGGCTTTTGGTGGGATGCTGGGCGTTGTCCTATCTTCTTTTCTCTGATAAGGCCGTCTTCTTAACAGCAGACGCAGCCTTTATGCCAGGTTATCCTCTTGTGATTGCTGCTCTTTCCACAACAGGACTTCCAGGTGCCGCGTGGTTGATTTTGACTTCGTTTCTCTGGCACGGTATTCGTAACCGCAGCCAAATTCCTCGGATTTCCTTCAATATGGGTAGTGTAGCTATTGCGCTGCTCGCTGCCAATGGCATCATGGTAGCTTTCTGGGGAACCTCCAACCTTTTAGAGCCATTATCTTTTCAAGGTTTGCTTAGAGGACTTGTAATGATTCTCACATATCACGTGGTTCTAACTGCTGCTCATAGTTTGTTTTCGTATATTACCGATCCTGAACTTCGGTTTACAGCAAGGTTAACAAGCTCTTTGAAAAAGAGCGTGCGCTGGTTTGTGCCAAGCTACTATTTTTTCTCGCTCCTTCTGATTCAGCTTGCCCAGACAGGCGGTATTGTTGCGATTCTATTCTTCCTTTCTGCTATTTACGCTCTATGGAGACAGTTCTATCTGTCCCATGCCTATGAGCAAGAATCGGTTCGAGCTGCAACAGACTCTCTCACCGGTGTTGCCAACAGGGAGGGGTTCAGACGTTACCTTAGCAGGACACTGAGTCCGGACAAGCTTCCTGCCGCTGTCTTGTTTGTTGATATTGACGATTTTAAGAGCCTTAACGATAGGTTCGGACATGAGTTCGGAGACAGGGCTCTTTGTACCGTAGCATCTACTTTGAGAAAGTCAGTCCGGGAAGAAGACTTGATTGTCAGGTGGGGCGGGGAAGAGTTTATCGTATTTCTGTGGAACACCTCTCTCGAGCAGGCGCTTTCTATTGCGGAAAGGATTTGCGGGTCAGTCAGGGAGTGTAAGCTGCCTTTCGACGCTGAGATAACTGTGAGTATCGGATGCTCCGGCACAAATAACGTTGATGAGGTATCAAGGCTGGTATATGAAGCCGACCATGCCCTCTACCGGGCTAAACATGAAGGGAAAAACCGGGTATACGTAGCAGCTGCTTCTGAGTAACGGAGTTCGCTGCAATTGTTGCTTTTTTCCATGTTTTCAGTGACTTGCAGGCTCTTCATTGGGCTGCAAGTTTTTCATTAGGTTACGGGTTTTTCACCAAGTTACAGGTTTATTGCTGGGTTGCGAGTTTTTCATTGAGTTGCGAGCGTGTCATTGGGTTATGAGTGTGCAATCGGATTGGGCTGCCTGTATTGCATTAAGCTACCTGCATCGCATTAGACCACCTGTATTGAATAGGGTTGCATGTATTGTATCACCTTGGATTACCTGCATTGTGTTGGATTCACTGTATTGTATTGGATGCTTTGTGTAGTATGGGGGTACCTGCATTTTATTGGGTTTCGTGTATTGCATTGGATTGCCTGCACTGTGCTGGGTTATGCATGCTACAATGATAATGGTAAAAAATCCTGCCCTGGATTTGCGGGCAGGATTTTTTCTGATCAGGATGTCTTCCATTGACTTCCCGGCATTACCGGAAGGCAACACTCGTATGGCCGGTGGTCTCACGGTGACATGCCTAGGCAGGCATATACCTTTGACTTTCGAGCATTGCCGGTAGTCAACATTCGTATGGCCGGCAATCTCACGGTGACATACCTAGGCAGGCATACACCTTGTATTGTTAGCCAGCACTGCTATTTGCTTTGACGCTGCAGTAGGAATATACAGCCTGCTGTAGTACTCCTCCACCATCCTGTCTGATGAGAACTGCTCTCTTATATCTCTTATGCTGTTTCTCATCATTTGAACCCATCTATCCGGGTTACCATAGTAGGTGGGCAGGACCTCGGAAAACAGCGTCTTGTATAAAGCATCTAGGTCATGGAGGTCCTGGCTTGGCCCTTCGTATCCGTCTCCGAATTGCCATCCGTTTACCCCGTGCTTACAGGCTTCCGGCCACCATCCGTCCAAAGTGCTTAGGTTCAGCACTCCGTTCATGGCAGCTTTCATGCCTGAGGTTCCACTTGCTTCATTGGGGCGACGCGGGTTGTTCAACCACACATCGCATCCGCGCGTCAGCATACGGCCTACTTCCATGTCATAGTCAGGCACAAATACTACGCTGTTGGGATACCTCTTAGTCATTTGCACGAGATTGGCCACGATGTCTTTGCCTGCTCCATCCATGGGATGCGCCTTTCCCGAGAAAACCAGCTGGATCTCGCCGGATCTCAGGTAAGGCTCGATAACATCCAGCTTACGGAAGATTAAGTCGCTACGCTTGTAGGGAGCGGCTCTCCTGGCAAATCCTATGAGGATTTTGCCGGGATTCAAGGTTATTCCGCACCTTGCATGGACTTCAGAGAGCAGGGCGAGTTTTGCCTGCATATGTGCGGCCCACAAATTGCCGCCGCTATCGTAAGCCTGCTGCACTGTTCCATCTTGCCATGTGGCCGGATGGACGCCGTTTGTTATGCTGATAATCGGCGCCTTGCCCGATACGTCCTTCCACATTCTGTTGGAAGTCACTCGGTGAAGTTTTGCTACGGCATTGGCGATTCTGGCCAGGCGCAAGCCTGCCACTGTCATATTGAAGGGATCTCCTCCGACACTCGCCATTTGACTCCGGGAATAGCCGTTGTATGCGCCCATGTACTGCAAGACGTCATGACTGTGAGCTTCGTTCCCTTCTCTTACAGGTGTATGCGTGGTAAACACCACCTCGTGCCTGGTTAAAGCTATCGCCTGTTCAAAGCTTAGGCCCATGCCGGCCATTTTCTCTTTGATCAGTTCAATGCCTGCAAGAACAGCGTGCCCTTCATTGAAGTGGTATATATCCACATCGATGCCAAGGGCGCGCAGTGCCCTTACTCCGCCGACTCCCAGGACGATTTCTTGAGCTATGCGGTCTTCTTCGAATCCGCCGTATAATTGCCCTGTAATCGACTTGTCTTCATTTTCCGGGAGATGTGTGTCAAGAAGGTACAAAGGTGCGTTCTTGTACTTGTCTACCATCCATATCTTGCACTTGACATCTCGCCCGCGTATCTTTACGCTTACTGTCTTTCCGGCATCTTTAAGGAAATCATAGGAATAGGATGGATAGATGTCGAACGGCCTACCATCCTGCCCTATCATTTGTTGAGTGTACCCCTGTCGCCAGAGGATACCGATTCCAACTACAGGGAGTCCCAGATCACATGCGGACTTCAGATAGTCTCCGGCAAGGATACCAAGACCTCCTGCATAAATCTTCAACTCTTCGTGCAACCCGTACTCCATACAGAAATATGCGACCTTTGGCGGCTGCACGGTACTGTTGATGTACATGGCTCTCCTCCTCACGCGGCAGTTCTATTAGCCCTTCTACCTGCGCAATTATACCCTATACCATGATCCCGGGCAATCGCAAAAATTGACTTGGGGCATCATGGCAACGCTGGGAAATCATCCGGCCACCCGGCAAGTCATCGTGGCGGTGTAAGATATCTTCTACTGATAATCAGATATGACCCGTTCAAACAAAAAAGTAGAGTAACAGATAGCATATGGAAGCAGCCGGGAGAGGGGTGAGGACAGAGATGAGGACAGAGATAAGTTAGATATTCCGGATTCAGCAGGAATTCAGGGCACTATGCTACAATTAAGAATAAGAGGACCTTCTGCCCACATCTGTCTTGGGCAGATGTGGTTATGGCAAGACGATTTTCGCTGTAAGGACAGGTGACTCTATGCCGGCCAACCTCCCACCGCAGTATATTGAAGCTGAAGAGGTCTATAGACGCGCGAAGACCGCCGCCGAGAAGATCGCGGCCCTTGAGGATATGCTGGCTGTCATTCCAAAACACAAGGGCACTGAGAAGCTTCAAGCTGACATAAAGCGCCGGTTGGCAAGACTTCGCGATGAAAGTGAAAAAAAGGCCAAAGCAGGCAGGCGCGATCCCTTTCTCGTTGAAAGGCACGGCGCCGGACAAGTCGCTGTTGTAGGCTTTCCGAATGTGGGGAAATCCGCTTTGGTCGGTGCGTTCACCAGGGCCAAGGTTGAGGTGGCTCCATATCCGTTTGCCACTGCTTTTCCCGTGGCAGGGATGATGGAATATGAAGACATCTTGATTCAGCTGGTAGACTTGCCTCCCATAACCGAAGGCGAGTTTGTGCCCGGGCTTGCAGGTGCCATAAGAAATGCAGATGCACTTTTGATTACCATTGATGCCTCAAGCGATGATTGCCTTGACCAGTTTGACGGGACTCTCTCGCAATTAAAGGAAAGGAAGATCCTGAGAGACGACATCGTAGAAGGTCTGCACTACCATACTAAAGATACCTGTCTCATCGTTGCTACGAAAATGGATATTGAGGGCGCCGAGGACAATCTTGAGCTTATCAATGAATATGCCCCTCCCGGATTTCGCCTTATCAGCGCGTCAGTTGAGCTAAAGGAGACCCTTGAGCTTCTGAGGAAAGAGATTTTTGACCTTCTTGGCATTATGCGGATTTACAGCAAGAAGCCGGGACACGATCCTGACATGAATCAGCCGTTCATTCTCAAAAAGGGAGCCACAGTCGTGGATATGGCAGAGGCTGTCCACCGCGACTTTCCGTCCAAGCTGAAAAGCGCACGCGTGTGGGGGTCTGCAAGATTCCCCGGCCAGGCTGTGCCCAGAGATTATGTTCTTGAAGACAAAGATATTGTGGAGCTCCGTGTGTAGGGTTCCGTTCTCGTAGTGCTTTCAACCGGTGTAGGACCGGTCAACACGTATTCTACTAAAGCCGGTTAAAGTCGGTTAGTGCCAGTTAAGTCGGTTAAAGCCGGTTAGAGCCCGTTCTCGCTGGTTTGCTGAATCCTTAATCCTCGCTTCATTCGGTGTTTCCAGCCTTTGTACTACTGCTTTCATTCTCTCCCTTTGGTCCTTTCACTTCTTAAGGCCTCACATAACACTTGGAGGAATTTATAGCTTTACGTGGAATGTTACTTCCCGGAGGTGGTATTTGATGAAAGATGCTATAAGAATGGTTGCGGATCTGATGTGTATCGCCGCGAGGACCGCTCCTAAAGCAGCCGGAAGAGATTATGTAGTAACCGGTGTTGTGGATGGAGATGATCTTTTAAAGCTTGCTGAAGCTATGAATGAATATGGGAAGGCTTCGGGCAAGATAAATTTTGATCGTGATGGTGCCAATGTTGCCGCAAGTTCCGCTTGTGTCCTGATCGGTTTGAAGAATGCGGATGTTTGTGGTCTTAACTGTGGCGCATGTGGACATGATAAGTGCGTGGATTTGTCGAGCTTACGTGATGGCTCTGAATTTTCCGGTCCTGTGTGTGCTTGGAGGAGCGTCGACCTTGGTATTGCCCTTGGCTCGGCAGTGAAGGTTGCATCCATCCACAACATCGATAACAGGATCATGTATCGTATAGGTGTAGTTGCCAAGAAGATGGGCTTCATCGATGCTGATATCGTAGCCGGCATTCCGTTGTCAGTTACAGGTAAGAACATCTACTTCGACAGAAGCTAGGCTGAAAGCCCATATACCGAAGGTCCATACAGAGATAAGCTCGGCATGCCACAAAAACCCAAAATCCGCACAAAACAGGCTGAAAAGAGGGGTTTTATGGTATCTGAGCTGAGAAGAGATCCTACATCAGGAGCATGGGTAGCTATTGCGTCTGCCAGAAGCAGACGCCCTTCCGACTTTAAGATCGTTCACGGCGAGCAAAAAACCGGCACATGTCCGTTTTGTCCCGGAAATGAGCATATGACGCCTCCTGAGGTGCTTGCGCTGGGCAGGGAGGGCCAAGAGCCTGATGTTGAGGGCTGGCAGGTAAGGATCGTGCCGAATAAGTTCCCTGCTTTCTCCTTGGATTACGAGGATTCAACGGACACAGACATCCCGGCTGACGGTGAGTACGGGCTCTACGTAAGCACTCCTGCAGTAGGGATCCATGAGGTCGTTGTTGAGTCGCCGGAACATGATTCCACACTCGGAGAACATTCCCAGAAACAGATGGAGGACATACTCTTTGCCATAATCAGCCGTTTCCGTTCTCTCAGAGAAGATGACCGGCTGAGGTATCTTCAGGCTTTCAAAAACTGGGGGCGTGAAGGAGGGGCATCCCTTTCACATACCCATTGCCAGTTGATTGCCATTCCCATCGTGCCTAAGGTAATTCAGGTGGAATTGGACTATGCAAAGCAGTATAAGGACAGGACAGGGAAGTGCCTCTACTGCGACACAGTTGAGAAAGAGATCGAGATAGGTGAGAGAGTGCTGGAAGAATCCCAGCACTTCCTTGCATTTTGCCCCTATGCATCCAAGTTCCCCTATGAAGCCTGGATTGTCCCGAAACGACACAATCAAGCCTTTGAAGAGATCTCCCGGGATGAATTGGCTGATCTTGCCACAATGCTCCATAACGTGGCTCGCATGCTCGAACTGGCATTTGATGACGTCCCGTACAACATTGTGTGGCATACTGCCCCATGGAAAGGAGATTTTAGCGCATACTATCACTGGCACCTCGAGCTGATTCCGCGCCTTGCAAGAATCGCAGGGTTCGAACTGGGCACGGGGTACTACATAAATCCGACAGCCCCAGAAGTAGCTGCAGCAGCTTTGCGTGAAAGTGTCTCTTGACACGCAAAGGGCCGCAAAGGGCCGGACGATGCTGAGTCAGTTGCACCCTGGGCCTGGAGGAACAGGAAGGGGTATCCAGTGAATGAATATCCAAGAGCTTGATGAAACCTACAGAATACTCATTGCTTCTCCTGAAGTTGCGCCGTTCGCGAAGACAGGAGGCCTCGCAGATGTGGCAGGCTCCCTCCCGAAAGCCTTGGCTGTAATGGGAAATGATGTCCGGGTGGTAATGCCGAAATACCGGGGAATCACTGACTATAAAACATTAGGCGATTTTCCGGTACAGGTAGGCCAGAGAAAAGCCACTGCTATCCTCAGGGAAGGCGTAATTCGGGCAAGGCTCAATGGAATGGAAAGGCTCGTCCCCGTCTATTTCATCGATAACTACCATTACTTCGACAGGGATAACATGTACATGTATTTTGATGAGGCCGAGCGATTCGCATTCTTCTCCAAGGCAATCCTGGAGATGATAAAGCGCTTAGGCTGGGCGCCTCATGTAATACATTGCAATGACTGGCAAACCGGAATTGTGCCTCTTCTTCTCCGTGAAAAATACCGCCATGACCCGCTATACCAGGGAATAGCCACTTTGTTTACCATCCATAACCTGAAGTACCAAGGGAACTACCCTCGAGAGGTGTTGTCTCTGATCGGTTTGGGAGACGAGTACTTCACTCCTGAGCGCATTGAGTTCTACGGGAACGTAAGCTTTATGAAAGCGGGAATCGTGTACGCCGATGTGATAAACACAGTCAGCAAAACCTATGCCAAGGAGATCCAAACACCTGTCTACGGCCAGCTTATGGACGGGGTTCTAAGGTCCAGAGCACAGGACATATACGGCATTGTTAACGGTTTGAATTACCATGAATTCAACCCTGAGACAGATGCGCGCATCTACCGTAATTACGGCATAGGCAACTTACACGACAAGATGGAGAACAAGTATGCCTTGCAGCGGGAATTGGACTTGCCGCCCGGGGATGTGCCTCTCATGGGTGTTGTGTCCAGGCTCGTAGACCAGAAAGGCTTAGACCTCATCGCAGAGATTATTCCTGACCTCATGAGGGAAGACGTCCAGTTCGTTCTTCTCGGGACAGGAGACCCGTATTATGAAGAGCTGTTCCGCTCTTTCCACCAGGAATATCCAAACAAGATAGCCGTTGAAATCGGGTTTAACGTTGCTTTGGCCCAGCGCATTTATGCTGGGTGTGACATGTTCCTGATGCCAAGCCGCTTTGAACCGTGCGGATTGGGGCAGCTTATCAGTATACGCTACGGCACGATTCCCATTGTAAGGAGCACAGGCGGGCTTGCGGACACTGTCACCAATTACGAACCTGAAAGACGGGCAGGGAACGGATTCACTTTCGCCGAGTATTCAGCTGATGCGCTTAAGGATGCGGTGTTGCGCGCGATCGCGGTCTACCGGGACAGGAGGATATGGATGTCTTTGGTGGAGAACGCAATGCGCCATGACTTTTCCTGGAACCGTTCAGCAGCTGAGTATATGAGCGTCTACGGTGTAGCCAGAAACAAACTGGAAGCCCTGGCCTATCCGGCATAACTTAGTTGAAACTTCCTCCAACCTTACGGCTTGTTTAAGCACGGCCTGTTTAAGTGGGACAGAAAGGTATGTTATGATATTATACAGGCTGTAATAAGCATGCCTTGTAAGGCTGGAGGAATGTTAGTTTGAAATACCGCCGCAATCTGATTGCCTTATGTATAGGTTGTGCTCTTATCCAGGCAGGAGACATGATCATTGTGTCGTTCTTGCCTATCCTTCTTTCTGAGCTTGAGACAGCGGCCAATGTTTCGTTCTGGTCAGGTGCGGTTTTCGCTGTGGGTGCCCTGGCTTCGGCTATAATGGCACCTTTGTGGGGCTCATTAGCAGACAGACACGGTAAGCGTCCGATGCTTGTTCGTGCAGGTTCAGTCCTTGTGATCGGATACGCCCTTATCGGTTTTGCCACGAACCACTTGCACATCTTCTGGCTTAAAGCCTTTATCGGAGCGCTTTCAGGATATATCCCCGCTGCAACCATGCTGGTTGCAAGTACCACGCCCAATGACGAGCTTGGCTTCGCAATGGGCTTGTTGCAGACGACTATAGCAATTGGGACAGTGTCAGGCCCGCTTTTAGGCGCAGCTTTTGTAAGTGCCTTCGGCCTTAGCGGTGCTTTCATAGCGTGTGCAGCACTGCCTGTTGTAGCTACGTTGATAGCTGTCTTCATCGTGAAAGAGGAAACAATCCGCACTACGGAGCGAACCGGTATTATCAAAGGTATGAAAAATGCGATCTCCCTGCCTATCTTGCAGATTCTGTTTGCCGTTCTAGTTCTTATGCAGGCAGGAACAGCATGTACCCGTCCCACCTTACCCCTGTTGATCAAAGAGCTTTCCCCTGACAGTGCAGCGTTTGCCACCAGTGTGATCGCAGCGCTGTTCGGTCTAGCCACAGCGGTTGCGGCGCCTGTTGTAGGTAGGTACTGGAGAGGAAACTACATAGCTATGCTGAGAGACAGCCTGCTGGCTCTAGTGGTCTTTATGATACTGCAAGGTTTTTCCGGATCAGTGTACAGCTTAGGTGTTTTCCGGTTTCTTTCAGGCATACCCAGCGTAGCCATGACTGTGGCAATCAACGTCCTTGTGGCCCATGCAGCGACACCTGAGGTTCGCGGCACAGTCTTTGGGGTTATGAACTCCATGTCGTCTGCCGGGTTTGTCCTCGGGCCGCTCCTCGGAGGATATCTGGGCAGCGCCTTCGGGATCGCAAGTTCATTCTTGGGAGCATCTGTCCTGTACGGATGTTCCGGCGTGATCGTGGTTTCCTCATACAAATTCCTCATGGACACTTTGGCAGACAAGATGATAATATTGCCTCCTCTACGCCTCAGGCGAAAACTCTCCAGGCGCATAAGGCAAAGATTCTTTGCGCGCAGGACCCCCCGCTCTATGTAACTTTATGGTATCCTCAGAAAAGTTTCTTCGAAAAGAAGGATAATTACATCATCCGTCGAATATAGGTTACTATATTGCGTGATACGCACATGTGTGCCTAGATAACTACGATATTCGTAAATCTTTTTTGTATTGGGGCGAAATTCGTGAGCGGTTCTCCTGTGTTGAAAGACCTTGATGTTGCTATTCTGTCATATTTGAAGCAAGACGGCAGAACCCCATTTACCTTCATTGCGCAGGAACTGGGAGTAGCGGAAGGCACTGTCAGAAAGCGAGTTGCACGCCTTATCGAAGAAGGCATCATTGAAATAAAGGCAGTTGTCGACCCTTTCAAAGTAGGCATGAATTTCGTTGCCATAATCGGCGTTGATGTTGAAGGGGATTCGCCTGACACGGTTGTGGCACAGCTTGCTGCAGCGCCACAAGTCAGGTATGTCGTTGTCTGCGCAGGTGCACATGACATCATGGTGGAAGCCGTTTTCGGCTCCAATGAAGAACTCTACAGGTTCCTGACTCAGACATTACGACAGATACCCGGTATACGGGGTTCTGCAACATCACTCGTTCTGAAAGTGTGCAAAGAGAGTTCCTCTTGGAACGGGTGGCAGGACCAGGATGGGGGGGATGGATGCCATGATTGAACCTGACTATCCTGAGGACTATTATACCGCACGAGCACTCTACGTTTGCTATTTCAACTACATTAACTGGAGGGATTTAAATGGCATCCGGAAGACCCGGAATGAACCGAATGCTTATTGTCATAGGAGCTATAGTGGTCATTGCAATTCTGGCAGTGGCTTTGCCAAGGTTTGGTAGGAAACCTGATGTTACCAGAATAGGTATTATGCAGATTGCGGAGCACCCTGCCCTGGACGCATCCAGGGACGGATTTATCAAGCGCCTAGCTGAGCTAGGATTCGAAGAAGGAGAGAACACCGAGTTCTCCATACAGAATGCCCAGGGTGACATGGCTGTCGCCCAGTCTATCGCAGAAAAGTTCGTATCTGAGAAGGTAGACATGATCCTGGCGATTGCTACGCCTACAGCCCAGGCAGCAGCCAACGCTACCAAGGACATACCCATTTTGATAACGGCTGTGACAGATCCGGTTGCAGCAGGGCTTGCCAATTCAATAGAAAGGCCTGGGACCAATTGTACAGGCACATCTGACCTTACCCCTGTAAAGAGCCAGCTGGAACTTTTGAAGCGGATATGCCCTGAGGTAGAGAGTGTCGGCGTACTTTATAACGCAGGCGAGACCAACTCTCTTGTTCAGGTGGATATTGCCAGAGAAAGTGCAGAGATCCTCGGAGTTCAGCTTGTTGAGGTGACTGTAAGTGCATCCAGCGGTGTATATGAAGCAGCTCAATCGCTGGTAGGCAGGGTAGACGCGATCTACGTGCCCACTGATAACACAGTTGTATCCGCTCTGGAGTCAGTGATTAAAGTAGGAGAGGATTTTAAGATCCCGGTAATCGTCGGTGAAGTTGACGGTGTAAGGCGAGGCGCCCTTGCAACCATAGGGATAGACTACTATGCTCTCGGGATGCAGACAGCTGACATAGCAGCCAGGATTCTTAAAGGAGAGGCAAAGCCTAACGACACTCCCATAGAGTATCCCGAGGATATACAAATAGCCTTGAATATGTCAGCAGCAGAGAGGATGGGCGCTGAGATCCCGGAGGACTTGATTGACGATGCGTATGAGGTGATAAGGTGAGTCTGGCGTTTGGGGCGGTAATTAGGGTTCTGGAGCAAGGTTTGGTGTACGCAGTTATGGCAGTAGGAGTCTACCTGAGTTCCAGGGTATTGGATTTTCCCGATCTGACAGTTGACGGGAGTTTCCCGATGGGCGCTGCCATCGCTGCCAGGCTGCTGACAGCAGGAGTGCACCCTTTCGCAGGGACCCTCCTGGTACCTGTTGCAGGCTTCTTTGCCGGAGCGGCAACAGGCATGCTCAACACCAAGCTGAGGATCTCCAACCTTTTGGCGGGAATCCTCACGATGACCGCACTGTATTCCGTGAACCTCAGGATTATGGGCAGGGCCAACGTGCCTTTACTGAGGACAGGTACGGTCCTTACGGTGCTGCAGAATAAGGGGATTCCGCCGGGAGTCTCCGCCTTCCTTTTGTTTTGCATAGTAGTGGCCGTTGTCAAGCTTGTTATAGATCTTTTCCTCAGAACCGAGTTCGGGCTTGCGTTGAGGGCCACCGGTGACAATGAGGCAATGATAAGGAGCCTGGGAGTCAATACTGACTCAATGAAGATCATGGGTATCGGGCTTGCCAATGCCTTGGTTGCACTGTCAGGTGCACTTGTTGCCCAGTATCAGGGATTTGCAGATATAGGCATGGGCATCGGTACCGTTGTTGCGGGATTGGCTTCAGTGATTATCGGAGAGGCTATTATCCCCCCGAGATCAGTGGGAATGGGGACTCTGGGGGCGATAATCGGCTCAATAATCTATCGGTTTGCAGTGTTCCTTGCCCTTCGCCTGGGTTTTGCGCCCACGGACTTGAAGCTTGTCACCGCAGTCCTGGTAATAGCAGCGTTATCAAGTAAGTCCATCAAGCAGAGGATTGACAATAGCGAAAGGAGGAAGGCTGTAAGGGATGTTGGAACTGAGGTCTCTCTGTAAGAAATTCCAGACAAGCACAGGCAACGGAAGGATGGCCTTAAATAACGTTACCTTAAGCCTTCAGCCTAACGATTTCGTGACGATAATCGGTAGCAACGGAGCAGGTAAGTCCACCCTTCTTAATGTAATCGCCGGAGTGTTCCCGGCTGACAGCGGACAGATAGTAATCGATGGCGAAGATGTTACGAGTCTGCCTGAACACAGGCGTGCTTCACTCATGGGGAGAGTATTCCAAGATCCAATGCAGGGAACAGCAGGATCAATGTCTATCGAAGAGAATATGGCCATGGCTTATAAGCGAGGTATGCGCCGTGGGCTGTCTAAGGGCGTTTCGGTGAAGCATAGAGACTTCTTCCGGGAGAAGCTGGCTACTCTCGGCCTTGGCTTGGAAGATAGGCTCCAGGAGCCGGTGAAGCTTTTATCAGGCGGGCAAAGGCAGGCTCTGGCGTTGCTCATGGCTACACTGTCCCGGCCGAAGCTTTTGCTCCTTGATGAACACACAGCAGCTCTCGATCCCAGGACTGCCCAGGAGATCCAGGAGCTTACCAATGAGATTGCCGGCCGCGGGAACCTTGCTGTCCTCATGGTTACCCACAACCTCCGCCTGGCGCTTTCAGTGGGAACAAGGACGATAATGATGCATGAAGGCGAGATTGTATTGGATGTTAGCGATCCTGAGCGGTCGGAAATGACCGTGTCTGACCTTCTGAAACGCTTCCATGATGCCAGAGGGGAGCAGCTGTCTGACGACAGGATACTCCTGGAAGTGTGAGCGAAGTGTGAGAAGAAGATGAAAAGAAGTGCGGGAAGAAGCGAAAGAATACGGTGGCCGGCCTCAGGCCACCGTACTCGTGTACTCTAACCTCGTTACGCGCACGTTTCCGGTAGAATGCGCCTCTTCTCTTGCGCCTCTTACGCCCTCCCAAAAGACTCTGCACAGAATCAGGAACAGGCCTTACGAAGGACTCCCATGTGAAGAAGGAGAATAATAAAAGACGCATAAAGTTAGGAGTATATTCATTGACTTAGCAAGGATGTGTCCCGGTAGTGGAAAGGGCAGAGGGCGGAGAGAAGAAGGATGTCCTAAAAAGAATAGTGCGTGGAGGCGTAATCGCTTCAGTATATGTCGGGGTAACATATGCCCTTGCTCCTATCAGTTTCGGACAGTTTCAGTTCAGGGCGGCAGAAGGATTGACCTTGCTTCCCATTCTTTATCCTGAAGCTGTGCCTGCTCTGTTCATCGGATGCTTTCTAGCGAACCTGATCGGTCCGTACGGGATCCTGGATGTCATATTAGGCAGCCTCACGACGCTGCTGGCTGCAGTGCTTACCAGGGTAACGAGGAGAAGCCTTGTTGCATATGTCTGGCCGATATTGCTTAATGCTTTTATAGTAAGTGCATATCTTTGTTTCCTGTCAGAGATAAGGTTAAGCTACTGGGCATTTGTCCTCAGCATAGGGGTTTCTGAGGCAGCTTCGGTGCTGCTCATCGGAGTTCCCCTTGTTAGGTTTCTCAGAGCATCGGATCCTGACACCAATTCGTAAAGGAGAGATATTGCAATGGCTAAGACAAGAGCTAAACTAAGGAATTACCTTTATCCTATTCCTGCAGTGCCTGTCAGTTGCACTAACAGTTCCGGCCATCCCAATATTATTACAGTGGCGTGGACAGGTGTGTCTTGCGGGGCTCCGCCTATGGTGTCCATTGCCGTCAGCCTCGTCAGGCATTCTCATGGCATTATTAAGGAAACAGGAGCATTCTGCATAAATATTCCGGATAAAGAAACCCTCTATGCCACTGACTATTGTGGTAATGTATCGGGCAGGGACGTAGATAAGTTTAAAGAGCTTGGCCTGACCCCTGTTAAAGGCGAAGAGACAGGATGTCACTACATTGATGAATGTCCTATTAACATGGAATGTCAGGTAAGGCACAGTATCGTCCTGGGTAGCCATGAGCTTTTCGTAGGGGAGATAGTAGCGGTCTACGCCAAGGATGGGGTTCTCACAGCCGAAGGCAGGGTCAACATGGATAACCTGGATCTGTTTGCATATGTAGGCCCTGACTATTATGCCCTCGGCGAGAAGCTGGGACAATACGGGTATTCCGTAAGTTCCCGGTCATGACAGGCAGTCAGGCTGTGCACGGCTCGCGCCGCGTAACCTCTGAGGCCATTTTGATATCTGCAGGAGCTTAAAGCATGGAAGAGACGCACATCTACAGACTGCAAAGCAAAGCCCAGATTAGGCATTCACGCATCATTCTCATCCTGGTTGTCTTCGTCCTTGTTTGGCTTGCTTTTCATCAGGGACTGCTCCATGCGGAAGAAGCAAGCACAGGACATTCCCGTTCACAAGTGGATTGGGAAGGCATTCTTGAGGGTGTCAGCAAGGGCCAAGATGAAGACCTCAATACCCATCTGATGCTGGCGGTATCTTACGCAAACCTCGGCATGATTCCCGAGGCCACCCATGAGATTCGCATCATCGAATCGTCAGGATATCAAGAATTTGGAAAAGAAGTGATACGCGAAAACTCGGAGAAAGTGAAGGGTTCGCCTGATGATATTATCAGTCTCAATCTCCTGGCCTTTGCATACTACGCTTTCGGAGAATATGAAGAATCCCTTGAGTGCTTCGAGTCATTGATGAAGCTGGACCCTATGAACGTGTGGATCCACCATTACTATGCCTACAGCCTGGCGATGGTGGACAGGCTCGATGAGGCAATCGACGTGCTGAAAGCTGCGTTGGAAATAGATCCGTCCAATGATTATACCCATCTTTTGCTGGGCCTTGCATACCGGGAGAAAGGCTGGTACGTACTGTCTGTTTTGGAGCTTGCAAGAGCCAGGAGGGCTCTTAGTGTGCTCAGAAGCCTGGCAGACTAGATATATCCGGGGAATGGAGGAATCGAGATGACTGAGGCTGCGTGCGATAAGAAAGTGGACATAGTCCTTGAAGGCATGACGGTGATTTCGCCTGTTTCATCAGGCAAGGCCGAAACGGTTACGGTTATAGACAAAGGCACTGTTGCCATAGGTTGCGGAAAGATCCTGTATGCAGGTCCGTCCCCTGCTCCCCCTGAATTCCGGAGCGCAAAAAAACGTATAGATGCATCAGGCATGATTGCTCTTCCCGGCTTTGTCAATGCCCACACCCATACAGCCATGACACTCCTTCGGGGTTACGCTGATGACATGGTCCTTATGGAATGGCTGGAGGAGAAGATTTGGCCGATTGAAGCTCATCTGGATTCAGAAGATGTCTATTGGGGCACAATGCTTGCGTGCATCGAAATGATTCGAGCAGGTGTAACTACATTTGCAGACCAGTATTTCTTTATGGATGCCGCCGCGAAGGCCGTGAGAGATACAGGTATCCGCGCCTGCCTGGCAAGAGGGCTTATCGGCGCGTCACCTGACTCTTCCCGGGCTTTACAGGAGAACATAGACTTATATAAGGCCTGGCACGGAGAGGCAGACGGCCGCATAACAGTGATGTTCGGCCCCCATGCTCCGTACACATGTCCCCTGGACTTCCTTGAGAAAGTGATGGCAGCTGCTGAAGAATATGACGCAGGCATGCATATACACCTGTCTGAAACCCGAGGGGAAGTGGAGGAATCCAAGGCTCGGCACGGCGGGATGTCTCCTATAGAGCTTATGGACAGCATCGGCCTTTTTGAATTCAGGACCCTTGCTGCCCATTGTGTCCATGTCTCGCCAAAGGATATCGAGATCCTCAGTGCAAAAGGGGTGGGAGTTGCCCATAACCCAACCAGCAATATGAAGCTTGCGTCAGGTATAGCCCCTGTTCCTGCCATGTTAAAAGCAGGTGTAAAAGTGGGGCTGGGCACAGACGGGGCTTCAAGCAACAACAATCTTGATCTTCTTGAAGAAGCGAGGCTTGCTGCATTCCTACATAAGCTGGCTGAAAATGACCCAACTGTGATTCCTGCGGGGCAAGCCCTTGCCATGGCCACTCTCGGAGGGGCGAAGGCTATGGGAATGGATTCTGAAATGGGTTCTTTAGAGCCGGGGAAGAAGGCTGACCTGATACTACTTGATGTGAACAAGCCTCATATGCACCCCAGGCACGACTTGATTTCACATATCATCTACTCTGCAAGAGCTGATGATGTTGCGACCGTCATCATCAACGGGCAGACAGTCATGGAAGACGGAGTCCTTGTAGGCGTAGATGAACAGGAAGTCCTTGCGAAAGCTGAGGAAAGGGCAAAAGCTCTTGTGGCAAAAGCCTAGTGTTAGAGCTTCCTGAATCCGTAATATCCCAGTGTTAGCCTTTCTTGAATCTGCAATATTTTAATGAGCCCTGCTGTGTTCGAGTTCCGCAGGGCTCATCTTTTTCCTTCTGATACTCCATACTAAGGAGGTAATAATCCAAAAGAGGAGTCTATACAGGAAGGAATAGAGATATCAGTGGCAAGACGGATCTGTTTAATCGGAGTAATCCTCATGGTTTTGCTTCTTCCGACAACGTGGACGGTTTTTGCAGGAGACGAAGATACGTCTCAGTGGTACACCATTATTGACCACGATACGAAAAAGGTTTTGATGGAGACTTGCCATGTGGTGGTAGCAGGGGACGAGTTCATCGATGAAGACAACAGCAGATACCGCGTGGTAAATGTTGAAGGCCATACTGCCTGGGCTGATTTTATCGAAACAGTGGATGTAGAAACAGAGGCTTTGGCTTTTCAGGCTCAAGCCCTTCTGAGGCTTGGCTTCCTCCGTGCGGGAGTTGGCTTGGCAGCGGATCGTGCGCCGCAAGGGGGCCTTGTCGCGATTTACCATACGCACAGTGATGAATCGTATGTTCCTACCAGCGGCTCGCCGTCAGTTACACCGCATGGCGACGTATACGACGTCGGTGCAGTCATCTCAGCCAGCCTCAAGAACGCAGTAGGCCTAAAGACTGTCCATTCATGGGAATCGCACCTTCCCCATGACGGTTCAGCCTACATGCGTTCACGGCGGACAGCCATTTCTTTGCTGAAAAAAAATCCTGACGCACTCTTGGACCTTCACCGGGATGCTGCACCTCTCAGCGCTTATGCCACCACAGTAATGGGCAAGCCCGGCGCAAAAGTTATGATTGTGCTAGGCAGGCAGAATCCGAATCTCAAAGCGAACGAACAGTTTGCCCTTGCGTTGAAGCACTTTGCGGACAAGGAGTTTCCAGGGTTTGTAAGGGGCATCTTCTACGGCGACGGCACCTTCAATCAAGACCTTTCACCCAGGGCACTTCTTTTTGAAATGGGGTCCCACGAGAACAGCAGAGAGGCAGCGGAGAGGGTTATGGTGAATTTCATCAATTCCATCCCTGCTGTTCTTTACGGTGTGACGCCTTCAGGCCAAACAGCTCGAGGAGCGGCTGCGCGTCAGGCCAAAGGAGAGGGCGGAGTTGCGGCTTCTACTGTAGTCTGGTTGATCCTTCTGGTTTTTATAGGTACTGCTGTATATCTTTTGGTGACAGAGAGGAGCATCAGCGGGGTGAAGGAAAGGCTAAGAAGATTTGCAAAGGTCGAGTTCAGAGAATTTGTGCGTGTCAAAGAAAAAGCAGGACCGCCTGAAGATGAGACATGAACCTGAAATTGCATCTATACTGTTTTGACAGCTCAGAGACACTATGTACACGACTTAAAGTAATTATCGCAGTTAAGGAGGCCTTGGGACTATGGCAGGGATAATTGACTGGGTTAGCAGGAGGATTAGGCGGCCTGATGTTGAGGTGTCAGACGAATTCATCGGGCTGTCTCATGAATCGGCAGGAGAAGCTCACGATATGGCCGGTTCTCCTTGGGCGGATGACGGAGTGTATGTTTCCCCGACGCAGATTACCGCAGGAGACAAAGTTGACATTGAGTACAGCGGGCTGTTGGCAAAGTCCGGTGCAGAGCACGTAACATTACGTATGGGCTACGGACATGACCGGTGGAGCGGAGTCTGTGATATCCCCATGTCAAAGGTACGAGACATGACTTTTAAGGCATCGGTTGAGATCCCTCTTGAACAATGTTCCAGGCTGCAATTTTGCTTTGTAGACAATGCAGGCAACTGGGACAACAACTCCGGGCGAAACTGGAGCTATGAGATACACTGCGGTGAGCAGGCGAAGTTTAGATAGGCATTATCAAGATTCGGCCATCGCAACCTCCGGCAACAAGATACCTCCCATACATTTCACCATCCCTTGAACGCGTATTGATGCTGGTATATAATGCAAGTCAGTGACGCGTTTTGAAGGGAGTTCGATTATGAGCAAAGTTAGAGTCAGATTCGCTCCGTCTCCGACAGGGTATCTCCACATCGGAGGCGCGCGTACAATGTTGTTTAACTGGCTTTTTGCGAGGCACCATGGCGGATCTTTGATCTTGAGGATTGAAGATACAGATGTGGAAAGGTCAACCGATGCCTCAACAGACGCAATCATCGAGAGCATCAAATGGCTGGGGCTGGACTGGGACGAAGGCCCTATTGTCGGGGGAGAATACGGCCCGTACTTCCAGTCGGAGCGGCTCGACATCTACAGGGAATACGCCGAGAGACTCCTCAAGTCAGGCCATGCTTATCGGTGTTACTGCACACCTGAAGAGCTCAGTGAAGCCAGAGAGGCGGCTATGAAGGCAGGTAAGCCGCCGGGATACACAGGTAGGTGCAGACAGCTTTCACTTGAGATGATTCGCGCATACGAAGCACAAGGAAGGAAACCTGCACTAAGGTTCAAGGTGCCTGAAGGAGAAACCGTTGTAAATGACATTGTCAGGGGAGATGTGGTTTTCCAAAACGAGCATATTGACGACTTTGTCATTCTGAAGTCTGACGGGTATCCTACATACAACTTCGCTGTTGTAATAGATGATGCGCTGATGAAGATTACAGATGTGATCCGCGCTGATGAGCATCTGCCTAATACTCCCAAGCAGATCATGATGTATAAGGCTTTGGGTTTTGAACTTCCAAGGTTTGCCCATGTATCAATGATTCTCGGGAAAGATAAGACAAAACTCAGCAAGCGTCATGGCGCAACTTCAGTTACACAATACAGGGACGACGGGTATCTTCCTGAAGCGCTCATAAACTACCTGGTGCTCCTTGGATGGGCGTACGATGCTGAACAGCAGATCTTCAGCAGGGAAGAGCTTATCCAAAAGTTTACACTGGACAAAGTCTCCAAGAATCCGGCTATCTTTGACCCGGACAAACTCCTTTGGATGAACGGCCACTATATTCGTGAGCAAGACAATGAGGTCTTAGTTGATCTTGCCATAGATCATCTGCGAAAAGCAGGGCTGGTATCTGAGGAGCCAAGCAATGAAGAACTTTCTAAGGTCCGTGCCGTTGTTTCCATACTGAAAGAGAGGATACGGACAATGGGTGACATTGTCAGTCAAGGGGATTTCTTCTTCACTGACGAGTTTGCCGTTGATGATGAGGCTATCAGCAAATTCTTAACCCGTGATTACGTGCCTGAGACATTTGAAGCGCTCAAGGCGAGACTTGAGGCAGCAAGCCCGTTTAACAGACAGGCTGTGGAAGAGGTTATCAGGGGATATGCTAAAGAAGTCGGGCGGAAAGCCGGAGAAGTCATCCATCCTCTCCGAGTGGCTTTGACCGGACGATCTGTAAGCCCCGGAATTTTCGAGGTCATGGAGATCCTCGGAAAAGATGCCTGTTGCAGGCGGATCGATTCAGCCCTTAAGAAACTCGCGAGGCTTGACGCTTAGCCCATGGTATGCTAGAATCGTTTTGTTAAGTCAACAATGTGCTGGGGAGTCGTCTAGTGGTAGGACAGCAGACTCTGGATCTGTATGCGGGGGTTCGAATCCTCCCTCCCCAGCCAGAGTTTTCTCTGGAAAATCTTTATCCGGATTTGTTTAATGTGGCCCCGTCGTCTAGCGGCCTAGGACATCGCCCTCTCAAGGCGAAGACACGGATTCGAATTCCGTCGGGGCCACCATTTTTTGTACTTTTTCATTTCCATAAACGTATCGGCTAATAAAAACAGCCTGCCTCCGATTCTGAAGGCAGGCTGTTTTTGTGTTAATGCGCATTACACGCTAAATCAGGCACTTTAAGAACAGCTCAGGCTGCGAGAAACGCTGCTATAACTCCCACGAGAAATATTCCGTCGTATACTCCTGCTCCACCTATGCTTACAACTTGAGCACCGATGTTCTTGATTTTATGCAGGTTCAATAGGTCAGCCCCGATAAGTGTTCCGAGAGAACCTGCTATGTATGCTATAGGAGCAGCGGATTCGCCTCCAAGGAGTAACGCTGAGCTTACAGCTACCAACGGCGGGATGAAGGCAGGTAGAGATATTCCAACTCCCGGAACAACCCTTGCCATTGCGTTAGTCGCCAGCGTTACGATGGTCGTGGATATCAATGCAGGAACCAGAGGAGTCTTCCCTGAGGTTAAGAGATATAGAGCAAACACCGTAGGGATGATCGCTCCGCCTACATTGACTGCAATGACTTGATGCCGAACCCTTGGAGGATAGTAGAACAGGAACGGAAATACCATCTGAGGTTTCTCCTCAACTACGATTTTTTGCTTTGATACAGGGATATTAATTACACTGCCAATTAATGAGAAGGTAAACAGGAGCATAGCGCCTTGAGGAGAAAGTCCCAGCTTTGTGAAGGATATTGCAGCGATGTTGAAGTAGAAAAGGAAGAAAAAAGCCGGTAACAGCAGGATAAATATTAGAATCATCGGGAGCAATCCAAACACATTCTCTCCTCCGGTAAGCTGCCAACTGATTTGCATATATGCACTATGAGCTATGCACTTAGTGCGTTTTTTATGCGAAGGCGCTTACCATTATTATACCTTAAAACCGTGGAGAGAGGGGTTGCGGAAATCAGCAACCCCGAGGCTTTTCCCCGGCTAGACAATGGTGACTCCCCAGTTAAGGCCGGAGTTATTATCCCAATGATCCGCACCGTCTTTAAAGCAGAAGTTGAAGAATTTCTTGTCGCTGTCAATTGTCACATCAGTAGACCAGGTAGTATCATCTATTTTTGTCATAGGGGTAAGGCTTGCGTTTGCCCAGTGTTCGTCATATCCGGAGTAAAGATATATTGAGTCAGCTCCTGACATCGACAACAGCCCTTTATACATTATCGTGCCTTTCTTCTTGCCTGAAAGAGGCACAGGATCTATCGCCACCCTCCTGTCAATGAATAAGTCTTTTGCCGTCTTCTTTGCCATTTGGCTTATCACTCCTTTCGTGGAGAACTTAGCGCTCTCTATTATTATCTTGTCTTTTCCTGTGTTTATGTGCAGTTTCAAAGTGGCTTCAGCATTGTCCTGGGCCTTTACGAGGCAAGCTGAATCGGAGCGATATGAAGGAAAAGACTGCATGAAAGAGAAGTTATCACCTATACTAGCAACGGAAGGCATTTGCTGATCCCTTTTTTCAAAACATACCAGGAGGTCATAGGAATGATACAGCAAGGAGAAGGCCAAAACCTTAGGCAAGCAGCTCATTTGGCGCTGGTTCAGTGCATGGGGGTTTCCGGTGGGGAGAAGGTGCTTGTCATAACCGATGAGGAACTGCGTGAAATCGGCTACGCTTTCTGGAAAGAAGCAAAGGATCTGGGAGCTGAAGCCATTTTTGTAGAGATGATCGCCAGGTCCCAGCATGGTGAAGAACCGCCTGAGCCTGTTATAGAGATTATGAAAGCAGTTGACGTGATTATGGCGCCGACGTCAAGGTCACTGTCTCATACCGGTGCCAGGCGCAAGGCGAATGAAGCCGGAGCGAGAGTCGCATCAATGCCCGGAATCACCCGGGATTCGGCGATAAGGACTCTGACTGCGGACTATAGAAAGATTGCCAGGTTGAGTGAGAAGATGGCTGAGATCCTGTCAAAGGGGAGCCTTGCCCGGATAACATCTCCGGCAGGAACCGATATCGTTATGTCGCTTGAAGGCAGAACAGGCCACCCTGACACGGGTATATACCATAATCCAGGTGATTTCGGGAACCTTCCGGCCGGAGAAGCTTTTATAGCGCCTGTGGAAGGCACGGCTCAAGGCGTGATTGTAATAGATGGCGCTATGTCAGGAGTAGGTGTGGTAGAGGAGCCCATTAAAATGACAGTGGAGTCAGGATATGTAACAGAAATCACAGGCGGGCATGGAGCCAGGATGCTGGAGGATGCAATCGCTGATCTTGGTAAGCCTGCACGGAACATTGCAGAGCTCGGTGTAGGCACGAATGATCGTGCTATAATTACAGGGAAGGTCCTGGAAGATGAAAAAGTCCTTGGAACAGTCCACCTTGCTCTAGGTAATAACGTAGGTTTCGGCGGCACTTGCGATGTCCCTGTGCATCTTGACGGCATCATATTGCGGCCTACACTGGTGATTGATGATGAAGTCATAATCAAAGAAGGTGCCCTCCAAATAAATGCGGGGTGATAGTTTTGGAGCATTTGGAAGAATACAGAGGTCGAGCTGAAGAGTTCATATGCGAACTTACCCGGGAGTATTACGAGAACCGTGCCGGACTTAAGGATACATTGAATGCATCAGAAATATACGAGAAATACCAGGACCTTTTCGAAAAAGAAAGCGTCCTCCAGCTGTTGCGAGCCATCCCTTCATTAAGCCCTGACGATCCCTCCGGAGACTCAAAGCGTGCTTTATACCTTGCAGGGTTTGCAGCAGACGGGTTCATGGACCAGGCTGTGAAGGAACTGACTGACAGGATCATATCCGAAGAGACCCAGGCAGTAGTGGAGCTTGGGACGAAGACGATTCCCTTTCGCATGATTCCTGTAGTGCTTGCCAATGAACCGGATCCTCATGTCCGGGAAGAACTGGAAACCAAGAGACAGGAAGTGCTAAGAGAACTCAATCCCCTGCGCGAAGAGCGCATTGCGTGTCTTCATTCTTGTGCGGCAGACCTGGGTTACACGAATTACAGTTCGCTGTACGCACACATTAAAGGCCTGGACCTCGACATCCTGGCTGACAAGATGGAGCAGTTCCTAGGCGAAACTGACAGCATTTACACCTATAACATGGAAAGAGCAGCGATTAGGTATCTTGATATGAAGCTCTCCGATGTCAGCCGCCATGACATTGCGTACCTGTTCAGAGGGGTTGAGTTTGACAACATGTTTCCGCGGGAAAACCTCATTCCCACATTGGATTCAACCCTCGAAGGCATGGGATTGGGCCGTGAAAACTATCCCAATATCCATATTGATATTGAGCCAAGGGAAGGTAAATCTCCGAGGGCGTTCTGTGCGCCTCTTAGAGTTCCTGAAGAGGTTATGCTGGTGTTGATGCCTCAGGGAGGATATGATGATTATCACACAATTCTCCATGAAGCAGGCCATGCCTGGCATTTCGGAAGCGTCTTGCCGGAGCAGGTATTTGAATACAAGTACTTAGGGGACAACTCTGTAACAGAATCGTATGCCTTTCTCTTTCAGTACCTTTCAATGAACGAACACTGGCTCTCAGAATACGCAGATGGTTTGCGTGTTGAGGAGTATTTGAGATTTGCTACCCTCTATAAACTCTACATGTTAAGAAGATACGCAGCTAAACTCCTATACGAACTTAGGCTCCATTCAGGAGATGACATATCCGACATGCCATGGGAATACTCAAGCCTTCTTTCTGAAGCGCTGAAGATCCGCCACTCCGGCGTCTATTACCTTGATGATGTGGATGACGGATTTTATGTGGCACAGTACCTCAGGGCATGGATCTTTGAGGGTCAGTTAAAGAACTTCCTCGTTCAGAAATTCGGTGAGAGGGCATATGCTTATCCTGAGACAGGCGAAGTGCTGAAAGGACTGTTCTCCCTGGGACAAGAGTTCAGTGTAGAAGGATTAGCGGAGCGGCTTGGCCTCCGGGCTCTGGACCTTGATCCCTTATACGAAGAAATCGATGATAACCTGAGGCCTTGATGCACACACTGTTGTCAGGAGGCGGTGATTAGCTATGGCATCAGGTGTCGTCCGTCGAAAGCGGTTTCACAGGCGGCGCATCAGGAGACAGTTTGACACAGAGGACAGGGATCTCCTGGATATGCTCTTGACAGAGGTTAACGAAGAAGAAGCAGCTGAGATACTGGGTGAGGTTTCAGAATTCACGAGAGAAGACGCTGAAGAGGATTCATTTCGGCCGATCTAGGCTTCTACACACTGCTTAAGTTGGGTTGAGCCTTTGTTTACATGATAGGGCCAAGAGCAGGCGGTATGTCTTAGAAGGTCATAAGACATCCGCCTTTTGTCTTTTGGCGCTTCTCAAGATGCCATTCAGGATAGAGATGCAGGAACTTGTCCCGTTGCCGAGAACTGATATAATTTAGACACAGTCAATAACCGATTGTATCCGGTGAAGTTTGACCGTACGCAGTGTGTGGGTGAAAGGAGGGGTAAGGTGGGCGAATTTGTCCATTTGCACCTGCACACCCAGTATTCTCTGCTTGATGGCGCATGCAAGCTTAAGGATCTGATGGTGAGAGCCTGCGAGTTGGGTTTTGACGCATGTGCGATTACAGATCATGGTGTGCTGTACGGAGCTATAGATTTCTACAAGACTGCAAAGAAGGCCGGAATTAAGCCAATCTTAGGTTGCGAATTATATGTTGCAAAAAGAACCCGCCATGACAAGGTCCCTCATATTGATGATGACCAGTACCATCTTGTACTCCTTGCCAAAAATGAAACAGGCTACAAGAACCTTGTAAAGCTCTCCAGTATAGGCTTTACCGAAGGGCATTACTATAAGCCCAGGGTCGATCTTGAGGTCCTGGAGAAATGGAATGAAGGGCTCATAGCCATGTCAGCTTGTCTTTCCGGAGAAATCCCCTCATTGCTGATGAAAGGGGATTATGAAGGGGCAAAGCAGAAAGCAGCCAGGTATAAAGATATCTACGGCCCGGGGAACTTCTTCCTTGAAGTCCAAGACAATAAAATCAGCCGCCAGTATGAGGTAAACAAAGGCCTCGTAAGGCTTTCAAGGGAGCTTGATATCCCCCTTGTGGCCACAAACGATGTCCACTACATTCACAAGGAAGATGCCAAGCTCCATGATGTCCTGCTTTGCATTCAGACAGGGAAAACAGTGAAAGATCCGGACAGGATGAAATTCCCTACTGACGAATTCTATCTTAAGTCTTCTGAAGAGATGAAGGCTGCGTTTTCAGATCTTCCGGAAGCTATCCGAAACACGCTGGTCGTTGCTGAGCAGTGCAACTTCGGATTCGAGTTCGGCAAGTCGCAAGTGCCTCATTTCCCGGTGCCTGAAGGCTTTACTGAGGAGACATATCTCCGGCATCTGGCGCGGGAAGGTGTTAAGAGAAGATACGGAGAAATCACGGAAGATCTTGAGAGGCGGCTCGATTACGAGCTGGATGTCATAGTCAAGATGGGGTATGCCGGGTACTTCCTCATCGTCTGGGACTTTATAAGATTTGCCAAGGGCCGTGGGATTTACGTCGGGCCAGGGCGAGGTTCTGCGCCCGGCTGTCTGCTTTCTTATGTGTTAGGTATCACAGATATTGATCCCATTAAATACGGGCTGATTTTTGAGCGGTTCCTCAATCCTGAGCGCGTGACCATGCCTGATATCGACGTAGACTTCTGCTACGAAAGGCGTGGAGAAGTCATAGAGTACGTAACAGAGAAATACGGAGCAGATAGGGTGGCTCAAATAATCACCTTCGGAACAATGGCTGCCAGGGCAGCTGTAAGAGACGTAGGCAGGGCTCTGGATATTCCTTATAACGACGTAGACAGAATTGCCAAGATGGTCCCTGCAGAGCCTGGGATGACTATTGAAAAAGCACTTCAGACATCATCTGAGTTCAGGAATGCATATGACAGGGACGAAGAGATTAAGAACCTCATTGATACCGCGAAGGCAGTAGAGGGTATGCCAAGGCATGCATCGACCCATGCTGCGGGGGTCGTGATATCCAAGGATCCGTTGACAGAGAGGATTCCTCTTTATAAGGCTAACGACGAAACAGTTACAACCCAGTTTGCCATGGAGGATTTGGAGGCTCTTGGTGTCCTGAAAATGGACTTTCTGGGGCTTCGCACTCTTACTGTAATAGGCAAGACCCTTGAGAACATTTACCGCACTCGCGGCGAAAGAATCGACATGACTGCTATCGATCTGGAAGATCCCGAGGTGTATCAGGCTCTTTGCTGCGGGGACTCCCTGGGTGTGTTCCAGCTGGAAAGCAGCCTCTTCCAAGGCCTTCTTAGGGAAGTTAAGCCCACATGTTTTGAAGACATCATTGCAATCCTAGCTCTGGGGCGGCCCGGCCCCTTGGGGCGTGTCCAAGACTTCGCCAAGCAGAAGCACGGCGAAATGCCTATCGAGTATCCCCATCCTGACCTTGAGGCTGTTTTGAAAGAGACTTACGGAAACATGCTGTATCAGGAGCAGGTAATGAAGGTGGCAAGCACCTTGGCAGGCTTCACTCTTGGAGAAGCTGACCTCCTCCGCCGGGCCATGGGCAAGAAACAGCCTGAGGTGCTGGCTGCTCAAAGAGAGAAATTCCTACAAGGTGCCTTGAAGCGCGGAGTGAGCCTTGATATAGCTGAGAACATCTTCGACCTGATGGAGTACTTCTCAGGTTACGGATTTAACAAGAGCCACAGTGCTGCGTATTCCTTGATTTCATATCAGACTGCATGGTTGAAAGTGCATTATCCCAAGGAGTACATGGCCGCTCTGCTCACAAGCATATCCGGGGTTACTGAGAAGGTCGCGTTCTATGTGGATGCGTGCCGTCAGATGGGGATAGAAATCCTTCCGCCTGATGTCAATGAGAGCCTTGAAGACTTCACAGTGGTGGGAGACAGGATCAGGTTCGGGTTGAATGCTGTGAAGAATGTAGGAAGGAGCGCAGTTGCTGCTATCATCGCAGCCAGAGAGCAGAAAGGGGATTTTAAGTCCTTTGCCGACTTTGTGGAAAAGGTAGACCTGCATGTTGTGAACAAGAAAGCCATTGAAAGCCTTATTCGCTGCGGTGCTTTTGACTTCACAGGCGCTAAGAGATCAGCGCTTTTGGCTGTGCTTGACAGGACTCTGGAGATGGGGTCCCGGCGTCAGAAGGAGAAGGCAAGGGGACAAGCGTCGTTTTTTGACTTGTTTGCAGATGATGACGGGTTTGCAGCAAGCGAAATAGACATGCCGGATATACCTGAGTTCAGTGATAAGGAACTGCTCCAAATGGAAAAGGATCTCCTGGGGCTTTATGTCTCCGGGCATCCTCTTCAAGGCATGGCATCTCAGCTGAGACGATGCTGCAGTTCTCAGGTGGCGGAATTGTCGCAAGAGTACAGGGAGGGTGACGAGGTTTCCATAGGTGGCCTCATAGCATCCCTTCGTAAGATCACTACTAAGTCCTCAGGTCAACCCATGGCTTTCTTTGTCCTGGAAGACCTTACGGGTTCCATAGAAGTTGTTGCATTCCCCCGGGTGTATGAAGAGGCATCATCATTGATTTACGAAGACTCTTTAGTCCTGGTTCAAGGAAGGCTTGAACAAAGAGACGACGAATTCAAGTTGATAGCCAATACTATTTTGCCTTTTTGCCAAGATGCTGTGATAATTCCTGTAGATGCCGATAATATCACCAAGGGAGATTTGCAGAAGCTTAAGAAGAAGCTAAAGAGCAATTCCGGGGAAATCCCGGTGTTCATAAAAGTCAAAACTCCTGTTGGAGCAGCGATTCTGTCTGTCGCTCCTGAGTTATGGGTGTCTGATCCTGAAAGAATTGCTATAGAGAACTGACACTGAATTCTATGACAAGCCCCCGTTTGCCTGAAAAGGAGGCGACATCAAGTGTGGACTGTGGTATATATCGCGCCTAATAGGGCTACCGGTGAGATGATCAAGGAATTGCTGGAGAACGAGGGATTGCTGGTAATGCTCCGACCGGTCGGAGTGCCTCATATGGGCGATTCGGCAAGTGTAGAAGTCTTGGTGCCGGAGAGTGAAGTTGAGGAAGCTCACGAATTCATCGCGAGTTCTTTCGGAAGGTAAGTGGTTGTATGCCCAATTTCAAGGGAATTTTTCAAGGCAAGCAGAAATTTGTGACTGTCAAGGCAGGCCAAGTGCCGGAAGAGCCCGCTGACGGCCTATGGACAAAATGCAGGCAATGCGCAGGGATCCTGTACAAGAAAGAGCTCACCTCAAACCTGGGGGTTTGCGGTGATTGCGGTTTTCATTTCAGGTTGTCTGCCAGGGAAAGGATTGCCATTACCCTTGATGAAGACAGCTTCGTCGAATACGATGAAGACCTCCTTACCACGGATCCTCTGGGATTTCCCGGGTATGATACTAAGATTGAGGCTGCAAAGCAGGCTACAGGGCTTAACGAAGCAATTATCACAGGCCAAGGAAGGATAGACGGGTATCCCGCACTCTTGGGGTTCATGGATTTTTCGTTTATCGGTGCGAGCATGGGATCTGTAGTCGGAGAAAAAGTTACGCGGCTTTTTGAGAGAGCGGCCAGGCAAAAACTACCTGTTGTGATTTTCTGCGCCTCAGGAGGGGCCAGGATGCAGGAAGGCATGTTCTCTCTGATGCAGATGGCAAAGACTTCAGCCGCATATGGCAAACTATCGGAGGCAAGGGTGCTCTATATTTCTGTCCTGACGAATCCTACAACTGCAGGGGTCTTTGCAAGCTTCGGGTCGCTTGGAGACATTATCATTGCAGAACCCGGGGCCCTTATTGGGTTTACGGGACAGCGGGTTATCGAGGAGACAATAAGGCAGAAGCTGCCTCCCGGGTTTCAGACCGCTGAATTTGCACTGGAGCACGGGCTGATTGACATGATTGTAGACAGGCGAAACATCAGGAAGACCCTTGGGTCTTTGCTTTCGCTCCACGGGGGGAGGCGCGAGGAGGCAGGATGACAAGCTTTAGCCTTGAGTTTGAGAAGCCCCTGGTAGAGTTAGAGAAAAGGATAGAAGATCTTAAAGAGTTCAGCTTGAAAAAGGGAATCGATCTTTCTGATGAGATATCTATCCTCGAGAAAAAAGCTGATGAGCTCCGAAAAGAGATATTCGAAAACCTCACACCATGGCAGCGCATATTGATTGCACGCCATCCGAAACGGCCGACAACTCTCGAGTACATCGATATGATCTTCGATGAGTTTATTGAACTGCACGGAGATCGGGAGTTCGGGGATGACGGCGCAATCGTCGGGGGCATCGCTGATCTGGGCGGGCGTGCTGTGACTGTGATCGGCACGCAAAAAGGCAGAGATACCAAGGAGAATATTGCCAGAAACTTCGGGATGCCCCATCCTGAAGGCTACCGTAAAGCCCTGAGGCTGATGAAGCAGGCGGAGAAGTTCAGGAGGCCTATAGTGTCTTTTGTAGACGTAGTGGGGGCGTATCCCGGAGTAGAGGCTGAGGAGCGAGGGCAAGGTATTGCCATTGCCCGCAACTTAGTGGAGATGGCAAGGCTCAGCACAAGCATTGTTGTGGTGATTACCGGAGAAGGCGGTAGCGGAGGCGCCCTTGCTATCGGAGTCGGAGATAAGCTGATAATGCTTGAGAACGCCTACTTTTCCGTGATTTCGCCTGAAGGTTGCGCTGCGATACTCTGGAAGGACGGTTCCCGTTCCCAGGAAGCAGCGGAAATGTTGAAGCTTACTGCTCCTGACCTGAAGGCGCAAGGCATCATAGACGAGTTGCTTCCTGAGCCGCAAGGTGCTGCTCATAAAGATCGCATGGCCATGGCACGGCTTATCCGTGATGCCGTTATAAAAGCTCTGGATGAATTGTCAGGCATCCCCGTACGCAGGCTTGTTGAGCGGCGGTATGCGCGGCTTCGCAGGATAGGCAAGTATGTCGTCAGTGAAATGCCTGCAACTGAGGCCCCGATGGTAGCTGCAGGTAATGAAGATATGCATGTTGCACCTGATGTAGCAGATGTTGAGGGAGGTTCTGACGAAACTTGAAGCGTATCGGGATTCTTACAAGCGGAGGAGACGCCCCGGGCATGAATGCGGCGATTCGCTCCGCGACAAGAACAGCACTCTACCATGGATTATCTGTGGTAGGCATATACCGTGGTTACCAGGGTTTAGTTGAAGGCGATATGTTTGAGATGAGCTCCCGAAGTGTGGGAGATACAATACAGAGGGCAGGCACAATGCTAAGGTCAGCCAGGTGTCCGGAGTTTGAATCTTATGAGGTGCAGAAAAGAGCAGTGGAGAACCTGGCTGCAAGCGGTATTGACGGCCTTGTTGTCATTGGCGGTGACGGCTCGCTGAGGGGAGCTGCAGCCCTTTCAAAACTGGGTGTTCCCACTGTCGGCATCCCTGCAACTGTAGACAATGACATTGCGTGTACCGACTATTCCCTTGGTTTCGATACGGCTGTAAATACTGCTGTTGATGCCATAACGAAGATCAGGGATACTGCAAGTTCCCACGGCAGAAACAATGTGGTGGAAGTCATGGGGCGCGACACAGGCCATCTTGCTCTTGCCGCAGGTATCGCAGGAGGCGCCGAATATATCTTAATTCCTGAGAAGCCTTTTGATATTCAAGAGATTTGCGAAGGCATCGAAAGGGGTTACGCCAGCGGGAAGACCCACTGCATAATCGTGGTGGCAGAAGGGGTCGGCGGGTATTTCGGGCCTGATATGTCCCTTTATGACAGCATCGGATTCCAAATAGGGCAGCAGGTGCGAAAGAGGACAGGCCTTCAGACCCGGGTTACGGTGCTCGGCCATATTCAAAGAGGCGGAACCCCGACTGTAAAGGATAGGCTGCTTGGAACCATGTTCGGTAGCCGAGCTGTGGAAGCCTTGATTCATGGGGATACCTCGAAGATAGTGGGTCTCTCGGGAAATTGGCTGTGCTTGTTCGATATTGAAGAGGTGGTTTCCAAGAGAAAACCCATTGATGAAGAAATGTACCGTGTAGCTACTTTGCTCTCAGGGATGTGAACGAGAACCGGTCGATATCCGGTCCTGATGCCGAGAAGTGTAATAGAAGAGAGTGACAGAGGAGGACAGGGTGTGCGCAGGACGAAAATAGTTTGCACTTTAGGGCCGTCTACAGATAAGCCGGGAGTCCTGGAAGGCATGATAAAGGCCGGTATGGACGTGGCTCGCATCAACATGTCCCATGGCACACATGAAGAGCATGCTGTAAGAATCAACAAAGTCAGAGAAACAGCAGAGGCTCTTGGCAAACATGTAGGAGTTATGCTGGACCTTGCCGGCCCTAAGATCAGAACAGGCCCGATTGCCGGCGGGGAGGTAGAACTCAGGGAAGGAGCTATTCTGTATCTTGCTCCGGGCAACGAAGAAGGCGATGACACAAAGGTTTACATCAATCATCCTGAGTTTCTCGAGTACATATCTCCGGGTAGCAGCGTGTTTCTGAGTGATGGCTTGATTGAGCTCGTAGTAGAGGATGTGCTGGAAGAAGAGGCCAGGTGCCGTGTGACTACAACAGGAGTCTTGGCGTCGAGAAAAGGAGTCAGTGTCCCAGGGGCGAGGATAAGCTCTGTTGGAGAGACGAAAAAGGACTTAATGGACATAAAGTTTGGCGCTGAGATGGAAGTAGACTTCATTGCCGCCTCATTTGTGCAACATGCTGACGATGTTGTGCGGATTCGGGCGCTCCTTGACGCGGAATCGTCTGACGCTCTTATAATCGGGAAGATTGAGTCTAAGGAAGGCGTTGACAATATCGAATCCATCTTAAGGGTTGCAGACGGGATCATGGTGGCAAGAGGGGATTTAGGCATTGAGATGCCTGCCGAGCAAGTCCCGTTGCTGCAGAAGAAGATTATCAGTGCCTGTAACAACATGGGTAAGATTGTGATCACTGCCACTGAAATGTTGGAATCCATGGTATCGAACCCAAGGCCTACTAGGGCTGAGGTAACTGATGTGGCTTGCGCTATTTTTGACGGAACCGACGCGGTTATGCTTTCTGCAGAGACGACAATAGGAAAGTACCCGGTAAATGCTGTTGCAACAATGGCCAGGATCGCTAAGACTGCAGAAGAAGGCCTTGATTGGGAGGATATCATCCGCAAAAAGACAATAGGCCATTCAAGGAGTATCGCTGATGCCATCAGCCATGCTACGTCCCACATAGCCTATGACCTCGGGATTAAGGCGATTCTGACTTCCACTGAAACAGGGTCAACTGCAAGAATGGTTTCTAAGTACCGCCCCCGCGCGCCGATTATTGCTGCTACCCCAAATCCGAGAGTCGCAGCGAAGCTTGCTCTTGCATGGGGAGTCATTCCTATGCTTGTCCGCGAGGCTAAAGATATGGACGATGTCCTTGATATCGCTGTTGAGGCTGCCCTTGCCCTTGGAGTAGTAGAAAAGAGGGATCTGGTCATAGTCACTGCAGGTGTCCGCGCAGGGGTTCCCGGAACTACCAATATGTTGAAGGTTCACAGGGTTTAAGGGTAGGCTTCCTTATTTGTGCAGGAATATAAACCGTCGCGTAGAATACCTTGAGTTGGCGTGCAAATGCTATGTTATGATACCTAACCGGTTGGAATCTTGAGCAAGAGGTGGGAGTTAAGCCAGCACGTTTTGCCGGTGTGGTGGTAGCCTGGCAGGATATTCGGTGCCCCCTTGATGAAGAAGAGCCGGGGTGGATTCTTGCAGATATTTTGGGATACGTTGAGTATATGGAAGAGTGTAAAGCTAAAGATGATAAGTATATAAAAGGAGGGGCTGTATCATGCCATTAGTTACAAGCAAGGAAGTCCTGACGAAAGCACAACGAGAAGGGTACGCTGTAGGTGCATTTAATGCCAACAACCTAGAGTATGTCCAGGCAATTATTGACGCTGCCGAAGAGGAGAAAGCCCCTGTAATACTCCAGGCAAGCCAAGGCGCGATCAACTACGCGGGTCTGGACATGATTGTCGCCATGGTGAGGACCGCAGCTGAAAAGGCGACAGTCCCTGTGGTGCTGCATCTTGACCACGGCACCAGTTACGAGCAGAATGTCAGGTGCCTCAGGGCAGGTTTTACGTCTCTTATGTTTGACGGCTCTAAGCTTCCGTATGAGGAGAATGCAGCCATCACAAAGAGAATCGTGGAGATGGCGCATGTAGTCGGTGTGCCGGTGGAAGCTGAACTGGGACAGGTGCCTACCGCCGGGAATATTACGTGGGAAGACGTAGAAGCTCTGATGACTGATCCTGAAGAAGCCAAGAGGTTCGTGGAAGAGACCGGAGTTGACTTCCTGGCAGTAGCAGTAGGGAGTGTCCACAAGATGACGGCTCAGGCAGCGAAGATTGATGTTGAGAGGACTAAGAAGATTGCGGAATTGACCGGTGTGCCTTTGGTCCTCCACGGAGCATCAGGCGTTACTGATGACGGGTACAAAGAGGGGATCAAAGCCGGAATCTGCAAGATTAACATAGCGACCGAGCTAAATAAGGCCTTTACCAAAGGAATGCATGATGCTCTGGCAAAGAAGCCTGATGAGATAGATCCCAGGAGGATTGTAGGGGTAGGCAGGCAGTATGTGAAGGAAGCTGTAAAAGCCAAAATGAGGCTGTTCGGTTGTTCCGGCAAAGCCTGATTAAGGGTGAGCTGATAAAGGGTTGTCTGATAGAGGCTTGTACTCTGTTAAGGGCTGATGCTTTGATAGAGGCTGGTACATTGAACTGAAACCACACTATCTTGGATCTGGATATACTCGATTTTTTTGGAGCAAACAAGTAGCAAGTAGAAGGGATGATACCTTAACATGGCTGAAATTAGGAGAATAGGTGTTTTGACCGGCGGTGGAGACTCATCCGGTCTCAATGCTGCCATTCGTGGTGTTGTTATGAGGGCTGCGGATTACGGTTACGAGGTTCTCGGGATACAGGAAGGCTGGAAAGGGTTGGTACAGGGTATCGCCCGGCCGTTAAGTGTTGAAGAGGTCCGCGAGATTATAACCGTAGGCGGCACAATGCTTGGCTCATCTCGAACGAACCCCTTTAAGAAAGAAGGGGACGTTGACAAGTGCAAAGCCAATGTTGAGGCCCTCGGCCTCGATGCCATAGTCGCTATAGGCGGAGATGACACTCTCGGAGTGGCATCAAAGCTCAGTGAGCTTGGTGTTCCTTGTGTAGGAGTCCCGAAAACCATGGATAATGACGTAAACCTCACTGACTACTGCATAGGCTTTGATACCTCGGTAACTGTGGCAGTGGATGCTGTGGAGAGGTTGCGGGATACTGCAAGATCCCATAGACGTGTAATGGTTCTTGAGGTAATGGGAAGATATGCAGGTTGGGTGGCACTTGTTACAGCTATGGCCGGAGGGGCTGATTGGGTGCTGATCCCTGAGGTTGAGCCTGATTTGGATGCAATGTGCAACCATCTTGTGAAACTCAGAGAGTCAGGCAGGCCCTATGGCGTAGTCGTGGTTTCCGAAGGTATTGAGGTGCCAGGCATGGGTGATGACGCAGAAGAAGAGGTTGACGCCTTCGGTCATGTCAGATTAGGACTTCGCGGAGTAGGGCATGTTATAGGTAAGGAAATCGAAAAGAGAACGGGCATTCCTACTAGGGTGGCAACCATCGGTCACATACAACGTGGCGGATCGCCTACTGTCCATGACAGATATCATGCCACACGCCTCGGTATGGCAGCTGTTGACCTGATCAATAAAGGGGAGTTCGGCAAGATGCCTACTTTCCTCGGGGGAGAGATAAAGGTTGTAGAATTAACTGAGGTGACTTCAAAGATTAAGACAGTCCCTCAGTCTCTATATGAGGAAGCTATGACACTGTTTAAGTAAACTTAAGTAAACTTAAGCTTACTTGAGTAAACCTTCTATTTGGTCTGACTAAGCAAACCCTTTATTTGGCCTGACTTTAGACATGATGGTGCAAGTTCCCTGATATGTTAGGTGAATCATCAAGAGCACTGTTGCTTATAGGTATTGGGTTTCTTCTCATGGCCGGCGGATTGCCTATATCATCGCCGGCCATGTTTGGTTTTCTTATGAATTTAGCCCATGATGAAGGATGGCCATGGCTGTTTGCCGGATTGTTTGTAGGCTTCTTTACTGTTGCAGGCCATGCCATAAGCTATGCGGCATTCAGGCAATTCAGGCCTTTTATTTGGAACAGAGTTATCAGGCGCTATCCCAGCGTGTTGCGGGTTGTTTCGCGTATTAGGCCAGGAAAGGAAAAAGGGGCTTTTAATCCGGCTCTCTTGCTTCTTCGCTGGATAGGCGTAGGCTACAGTCAGGTGTTCTGGGTGCTGGGCTTATCCGGAGATGATGCCTCACGCACACTGCGAATCCTGTTCCTCGCCGATCTACTCTGGGCAAGCGTATGGTCTTTTGCCCTTACAAAGCTGCTGGTCGGTGCCCCTGTGGTAGGACGGTACCTGACCGGATTCGGCTGGGCGTTGCTCATCTTCAGTGCGGTAGGATACGCCTTCAGGCACATTCTCAGGCAAAAAACCGGCTAGCTCGCTCAACACGCCGTTCAGTATCACGGTCAGTGTCCCGCTCAATATCATGGTCAATACTCCTCTCAATCTCGCGGTCAATACCCCGATGAACACCCGGTCAGTATCCCGGTCAATATCTCGCTCAATATCCTGGTCGATGTCCGGCTTATTATCCAGATCGATGTCCGGCTCAATATCCCGGTCAATACCCCGGTCGATACGCCGGTGAATACCCGGTCAATATCGCGGTCAGTCAATACCCCCGTCAATATCGCGCTCATTATCCCCGAAGATAAGCTGCAGTCCAATTCTGGGACTATTCCCACGGGTAAGCCTTCGTTCTATTCATGCCGGCTTCCTACAACCAACTCTTCCTCTTGTCGCTCGTTCAATCTGTCAGTTGCTTCAGAATGAATGTTTCCTTTTGCTGCTCCTTAAGTTTGTCTGTTGTTTCGGAATGACCCCTTCCTTTTGCCGCTCGTTCAATCTGTCAGTAGCTTCAGAATGAGCCTGTTCTTTTACGGGAGTTTTTCCTGTATTGTCACGACGAACCTCGCCTTGGTAAGCGGTTTTCTGCCACTTTTCCTTGGAATGATAGTTTGCTTCGACCACCTTTTAGGATTTTTTCGAGCAAACGTTCATAAATGGGCGATTTTCAACCACATTTCCTTAAAAAGGTGGTTCAATTTCGGCCACCCTTTTGGATTTTTTCGAGCAAACGCTCATAAATGGAAGAGTTTGAACCACCTAAACCGCCTCAGGTGGTAGAGATTCGACCACATTTTCAGGTTGCAGCCCGGTTTTGGG